>JGI26657J51804_10000030_pt1 | contig 15572 bp, 11 predicted proteins | sample WorMetHERISLAND1_3_FD_51804 | JGI IMG/M metagenome (IMG submission 51804)
TATATATATATATATATATATATACATAAGTATAGTATTATATATAAGTGTAGTATTATAAAAGTATGGTGCATGCTGTCTCTTGGGTGGTTGAGTTAGGTAGTTTCAGTGTTAGTCGAAGTGTTGTATGCTGTTTAGTCAGTGTGGTAGGATTTTTGGTAGATATATTTAGTTGTTATTTGTAATGCGCACAGGTTTTGTGGGCCGGCGATGTTAATTTGTGGTTATTTAGGTGGCATGTGTTAATAGGTGTCATTGTGTATGTATATGTGTGTATGAGCGTGTATCTATATATAACACGGTATTATAGGTGTGGTGTGTTGCCCTTAGGTGGACAAATAAGATAGATTTTGATATTAGTGGGGGAATATGAGTATTGTTTAGTTAATGTGGAAGGATTTTGGTAAATATGCCTAGTTGTGGTTGTTTGTCACATGTATTGCGTATAGGACTTTGTGCGGCTTGTGAGTCGGTAGTATTAGTTTATAGTTATCTAAGGGCGGGTGTTAATAGGTGTGCTATTATGTATGTGTGTATGAGTATATATTTATAGATAGTATAGTACTATAGGGTGTAATATGTTGCTTTTTAGGTGGATAAATGGGATAAACTTTAATGTTAGTGGGAGTGTTGTGTACCATCTAGTCGGTGGGACGGGACTTTAGCATATATGCCCGATTGTGGTTGTTTGTCGCATGTATAGGATTTTGTGAGCTAGTAATATTAATTTGTGGTTATTTAGGATGTGTATGTATGGATATGTATATATATGATATGGTGTAGTATGTGTTGTTTTAGGTGGATAAACTTAATATTAGTGGGAGTATTGTGTGTGATTGGTGTGGTAGAGATTTTGGTGGATATGCCTAGTTATGGTTTTTGTTGTATGTAGTTGCATGTAGAATTTGTGTTGGTAGGTTTATTAGGTGTTTTAAGTTCTTTTGACAGGGTACTGATACAGGAAATTTTTAGTGGGTTGGTAGTCAGAATCGGGTGAGGTGTTTTTAAGTTGCGGTTAGTTTATAGGGGTCGGTAGGATGTGTGGTATTATAGGTTGTCGGGTTTGGGTTATATAATTGGGAGTAGTGTTTTGGGAACACTGAATTTATTTTGTGTTATTAGATGTGTGAGGTGTATTTTTGATCTAGTAAAAATTTTTTTCATTTTCAGTGAAGTGTTTTAATATAAACTATTTTACTGTATTTATGTTATATGTTAAAATAGAAATATATTCCTATAATAGCTGTTATACTTGATGTGGTGTTTAATAGAGTTTTTTGGGAAAATGAGAATATAGATGAATTAAGGGTTTTTCTAGATTTTGAAATTAGGGTTGTTGGTCCAAGTCTAATTGATTTTTCCAGCCATGTTTGGTCTAGTTGTTTACTTAAGTTAATAGAGAGTGATATTCATGCTTGTATTGAGAATTGAGTAGATAGTGGGATGGTAAATCTTAGGCTAGATACGAATTTTTTGTACAGGTTATTTATATTATTAGATTTATTTATTTTTAGGAAAATAATTAGTGTACTAAGCATAATTAAGTAGAGTGGGGCCATGGATTTTATATATTCGGATATTTTGGTGTTCGTTATTAAAGGGGACAGTCATTGTATGATTCTACCGCTAACGATTCTTATAGTCGATATAACTATTATTGGGCAGTTATAGTCGTTAGTCTTGTAACTACTGAAGATGGTTGATTGAGGTCTAGGTGTGTTTATTAATGAGCTGATAATTAGGCGCGTTGAGTAGTAGGATGTTAAGAAAATGGCTAAGTTTATTAGTAAAAATATGAGTATATTAATTGAATATCTGTCTGATCATTCCATGATTGCGTGTTTAGAGTAGTAGCCTGCTATAAATGGGACCCCCATTAGAGCTCTTGTTGCAATTAGTATAGAAGAAGAGGATATTGGGGATAGGTTTGAGAGTTGTCCATATATTCGTAGATCTTGGTTGTGATTGTTTATGAAGATTATGCAACCAGCTGAGATAAATAGTAGTGATTTAAATATAGCGTGAGTTGATATATGGAAGAATGCTAAGTATGGTAGATTTATGCCCAGGCATGTTGTTATTAGTCCGAGTTGTCTTAGTGTTGATAGGGCAATGATTTTTTTTATGTCGTTTTCATAAGTTGCTCTAATTCCAGCCATTAATATGGTGGATATTCCTGTTGTAATTAGAATTGTTTGTATTATTGGTGAAGTATTAATTATATTGTTGAATCGGTATAGAAGGAAGACTCCCGCTGTTACTAATGTTGATGAGTGAACTAGTGCTGATACTGGGGTAGGAGCAGCCATGGCTGCGGGTAGTCATCTAGAGTATGGTATTTGTGCTCTCTTGGTTATGCAGGCTATGGTGATACCTAGTCATTGAGGTGTGTTTAGTTTAAGTTGAATCGGGTAGTTAATAGTTAGCCAGTCTCCGGTATTTAGTGTCACTACAATTGATATTAGAATGAATGTATCACCTAGTCGATTTGTTAGCATTGTGAGTATTCCTGCTCTTAGTGATCGGGGGTTGTTGTAGTGGATAATTAGAATGAATGAGGTGATTCCTAGGCCGTCTCATCCTATTAATAAGAATATTATGTTGGGGATTAAAACTAGTATAATTATTGATACAATAAATAGCATAATAATATATGTGAATCGAGTTTTGTTTGGGTCTGCGTTTATATAGGTTTTTGAAAATTTTAGTACATTGGCGGAGATTAGTATAATAATAGATGAGTACATCATGCTTCTTCATTCTAGTATTAAGTCCAATTTGACCCTTATTGATATTGTTGATAGTAGCTCTCATTCGATAATATATATGTTATTTGTTAGTATTAGTGTTGTAGATATGTAAAGTGTGATAAGTTGTATGGCGTATATTATTATTGGGGTAAAATTTGATATCATGGTTGAATATAGATAAAATTATTATAATTTTGGGTCCACAGCTCATTAGTTTATTTAACTTACTATATTATTTTTTGGTTAAGTTGTTTCATAGTTTTGTTAATTGTGGTGTGGTTAGAAAATATAGAAAGTACACTGTTCTAAATAATTGTCCAATGTAGATAAATGGGTACTCTACTGGGCATCTTCCAATTCATCTTAAGATTGTTCATGATCCTAACATAAAAAAAAATATTGATTGTGAGATTGGGTTAAATCTTGTAGATATTTTTTGATTTTGGAATATTGGTGGGATATACAGGATTAAAATAGCTAGTAGTAGTGCTATAACCCCTCCTAGTTTGTTTGGAATTGATCGAAGAATGGCGTATAGTCATAGGAAGTATCATTCTGGTTGGATATGATTAGGGGTTGTTAGCGGGTTTGCCTCTATAAAGTTTTCTGGGTCTCTTAGAATATTAGGTGTAAATATAGAGAATATAAAAAATGCTATAATAGTGATTATAAATCCTATGGTGTCTTTAGTGGTGAAGTAGGTGTGAAACGGGATTCGGTCTGAGTTTGAGTTTAATCCTAGCGGGTTGTTTGATCCTGTTTGATGTAGTATGAGAATGTGGATAATTATTAGGAATAGAATAACAAAGGGCAGTAGGAAGTGTATAATGAAGAATCGATTTAGTGTTGGTCCCGATACAGCAAATCCGCCCCATAGTCACTCTACAAGGTGGGCTCCAAAGTAGGGAACGGCGGAGAATATGTTTGTAATAACAGTTGCCCCTCAGAAGCTTATCTGCCCCCATGGTAGAATGTATCCTATAAAGGCTGTGATTATGGATATAATGAAAATTGTTACTCCAATATTTCATACTTCTTTTATGAAGAAAGATAGGTAATATATGCCTCGAGCTATGTGGATATATATAAATAATATAAAGAATGATGCTCCGTTTATATGAGTGTTGTGTATAATTCATCCTCAGTTTACATTTCGTGTAATGTGGACTAGGGACGAGAAGGCAAGTTCTGTGTTAGGGCAATAGTGCATAGATAAGAAGATGCCTCTGATAATTTGTATTCTCAGGAATAGTCCTAGAAGAGAGCCGTAGTTTCATCATAGGTTGATATTGATTGGTGCTGGCAGGTCGATTAGTCTCTTTGATAGTGGGTTTATTATTGGATGTGTTTTTCGTGTAATGGTCATGAGCATATGATGGTTTATCATCTTTGTAGTCTTTCAAGGACTAGTGTTTAGCTTATATGCTGTGAGTTAAAATATTGGATTTAAGGTCATGATTAACTTCATCAAAGTTATCCGTTCATCCGGCGCAATATTATTTTATTGTTAAAATCGTTGGGATGACAAGTAGAAGTCATATTAGGTTAATTGGAAGGAACTTTTTTCATAGCCTGTTTATTAGAATGTCATATCGTAGACGTGGGAGTGACCCACGTGCTCAAATAAAAATAAATGATATTATGGTTCTCTTAACGATGAGGTCTAGGTTATTATAGTTTTTGGTCATGATGGTTATAGATAGGACTCTCATTAGTAGAATATTTATATATTCTGCTATGAAAATTAGTGCAAACGGGGAGCTTCTGTATTCTACGTTGAAGCCTGATACTAGTTCTGATTCCCCCTCTGCAAAATCTAGTGGAGCACGGTGAGTTTCGGCTAGGATAGAGACTATTCATATTATTCTTATTGGGATTAATATAATTATCAGTCAGCTATAGTGATTTTGTAGAATTAATATCATATTTATTGATGATGGGTGTATAATAAATAGTAATATAATTAGTGATATTCTTACTTCGTATGAGATTGTTTGTGCTACTCCGCGTAGGGCTCCAAGTAGCCCCCATTTTGAGTTTGAGCTTCACCCTGCTATAAAGGTGGTATATACTCTTGCGCTAGAAACTGACAGAAAGTATAGAGCACCAAATTTTATAAATAGGATTAGGTTGTAGTGAGAGTAAATTGGATAAAGGAGGAGGGAGATATTGATTATCACTAGTGGTGTAATTAGGTAGTACTTATGGTTTATTGTTAGCGTAGTTTTTTCTTCTTTTGATATTAATTTTGCTGCATCTGCTATTGGGATGGTTAGGGCTGTTAGCATTGGCTTATTGGGGCCCTTTCGTGATTGTATATACCCTAAGAATTTTCGTTCTCTTAGTGTGTAGAATGCTATAGCCATGAGTGCTGATATTATTATTAGAATAATTCTTGTTAATGATGAATACATTTGCAATTGATGATCGCCTATTAATTGCTGGTTAACTGTTCTTTATTAAACTAAATTGCATGATAATTTGGGCTGAATCTCTTAATTAAAAGTTAAGTGCTTTAACATATAAGCTATCAAATTATTAAGGAAATATATTTATATATAGAGCTTAAATCTATTGCATTTATCTGCCACCGTAATAGTGTAGGTTGAACCCGCGTAGTGGTCCATTGTCTTTTTTTACTGATTTGATAACAATAATTATTATTACCAGCAGTAGGGCTGTTATTATAGTAATTATGATTGTATTTTTAGGTAGGTACATGGTATTGATTTGAGAGTTAAAAAATATTGTGGTAGTTGTTTGTAGATTAGTAGATTTTACTAGAATTGGCGGCAGGATAATGAAGTGTGTATTTCTTTTTAATATTATCAAGTCATTGGAGTTTAGTCTAATAAAGTAGGAGAATATAACTATTATTCCTCCTACGTAGATTAGAAATAGTAGTAATGCGTATCAGGATGATACATTTATACTCAATATTAGCGATAGAAGAGTTGCTGTTACCATAATAATCAATCTTAGGTTTATTGGGTTATTTGATGATAGTATGGTTCAGACTATAATTGTTATTATCACTATTATTATCATTGTGTTATAGTTTTCAGTTCAGTGAGCCCTCTATTCATTCATAGAGGGTGCCGATGGTGAGGATTATGAAGAATGCGGTAGAAAATAATATTGTTTGTCTTGATCATTTGGTTAGTATTGGTAGGGCCATAATAAGAGTGATTTCGATGTCAAAGATGATAAATAGGACTATTAGCAGAAAAAATCGAATGGAGAATGGTTTTCGTGGGGTGGAGCTTAGTCTTATTCCACATTCGAAAGACGAGTTTTTATTTGATCATTTTTTTATTAGTTTTCTCAGGAACACTGGTATTATAAGGAGTATTCAGGTGATTAATGAGGATAGTAATATATATTGTATTAGTAGTTGCATTATTGGTGGTCATTCCTATAAAGAGAAACTAATAGGCAGAAGATATAGGCCTGAATAATACAGATGATTATTTCGAACATAATATATAATATTGTTGCTGCCGTTATCGCTATAAATGTTCTTGCTTTATTGGCGACAGAGAAGGATGATATCAAGCATAGAATTATGTGTCCAGCAGTTATATTAGCTGCTAGGCGAAAGCCTAGAGTGAGTGGGCGAACAGTGGTTCTGATGAATTCAATTATAATCAGAAACGGGTTTAGTCATAGTGGGGCACTATCTGGGAGTATATGTCTAATGGTTTTTTTTGGGGAGAATAGTATTCTGCTGGTTACTAGTATTATTCATGTTGGCGCTCTTAGTGAAATTGTCAGGATGATGTGGCTTGTAATGCTGAATATGTATGGTAGTATTCCGATAATATTTATGTAGGCAAGAAAGATAAATAATGAGCTAATTATCAATGATATAGTTTTTAGACTTGTTAGTTTTGTTCTTTTTAGTTGGGTGTAGATATATGAGGTTACTGGTGTAGTCAATGTGGCTAACGGAGTTATTTTGTGTCAGAATGTAGATATTACTAATAGTGGAATAGTGGTATAGATAAAGGTACTTTTATAGCAGAGGTTGAATCATATTGGGTCTAGATTAGAGAAGATATTTGTTAACATCAGGGTCTGAACTATCAATTTTAGCTTTGAAGGCTAATAGTTTATTAACTTAAGGCCCTATGATATTAGAGTGGTGTCTTAATCTAATAGGTTCAAAGTCTATTGTGCTAGTGGTACACTATATCATAATGATCCCCATCAGTAGATACAAATATATAGGCAGATTCATACTACATCTACAAAGTGTCAGTATCATGTAGCCGTCTCGAGTCCAACGTGGTGGCTTCTTGAGAAGTGTGCTTTTATGATTCGTAGTAGGTTAACTAATAGAAATGATGTCCCGATTATTACATGTGCTCCATGGAACCCTGTTGTTACATAGAAGATTGAGCCATAAATTCCATCGGCAATTGTAAATGGTGCCTGGTTGTATTCTATAATCTGTAAATATGTGAAGTATAGCCCTAGAGTGATGGTTATGAGTATAGAAATAGCTGCTATTGTTCGTTTTTTTGATAATAGGCAGTGGTGGGATCAGGTAACGGTTAGACCAGATGATAAGAGGACCATTGTATTTAGTAGTGGGACTCCTATTGGGTTGATTGTTATAATGCCAATAGGGGGTCATGTACACCCAATTTCTATTGACGGGGTCAGACTTCTATGAAAGAAGGCCCAGAAAAAGGCAAAGAAAAAGCATACCTCTCTAATGATAAATAGTATTATTCCTATTTTTAGGTTGTTTTGTACATATGAAGTATGTTTTCCTATGAAGGTAGCCTCTCGTACGATGTCTCGCCATCATAGGAACATTGATATAGTTGTTATTGTTGTTCCAAGCAGTAATATTCTAGTTCTGCTATAATGAAATCAGTTGATTATTCCAAGGACTATGAATATGGCTCTCATGGCTGATGTTATAGGTCATGGTCTTAGGTCTACTAGGTGGTATGGGAGGCGTGGCATTTTATATATCTTAGGTCTTTTTATTTGGAAAATAAATGTACTTAGTAGTGATACTAAAGATATCAAGAGGTGTTAGCCAGATATAAATTTACAGTTTATAGTAGGTCTTGAAATCAGTTTCATTTGGTGTGGTTGTAGTGTGAGGCTTTGGTAGCGCTTATTATTGGTTTACCATTAATAAAAAATAGACTGGTGGTGATAATACTCAGTAGGGCTCATGAGGAGGTAAGTATTATAGTTCATTGTATGGGGGATAAGTGTGGCATGTTTATAGTTCACGATTAATGTAATTTAGACTTGACAGGTCTATGTTATAACTTTAACTAGAACTAATTATTTATTTTTTAGTCATTTAATAAATGAGCTGGTATTTACTGATTCTATTACGATTGGCATAAATGAGTGGTTAGCCCCACAGATTTCTGAGCATTGTCCATAAAATACGCCAGATCGATTTAGAGTAAATCTTAGCTGGTTTAGTCGTCCTGGGATTGCGTCGGCCTTTACTCCGATTGTTGGGACTGTTCATGCGTGGATTACATCAGTGGCGGTTACCAATAGGCGTACTTCTTTTTGTGTTGGTACGGCTATTCGATTGTCTACTTCGAGTAACCGGAATTCTCCTTTTTTTAGAAGGCTTGTTGGGACCATAAATGAGTCATATAGGACAGAGTGTGGTAGGTCTGTGTATTCATACCTTCAATATCATTGGTGTCCAATAGCTTTGATTGTTGTTGTTGGTTTATTTAGTTCATCTATTAAATATAGAAGGTGTAGGGATGGAAGTGCTAGCATTATTAGAATTGATGCGGGAATAATAGTTCAGATTAATTCTGTTTTATGTGCCTCTTTTAGTGTACGATTAGAAAATTTGTTTGAGATTAAGAAGAAGATTATGTAAGAGATGGTTCTTAATACTGTGACTATAATTATTATAATAAGATCGTGGAATGATAGGAGAAGGTTTATTGTTGAGGTAGCCGAGTCTTGGAGAGCAAGTTGAGTTCATGATCCCATAATAAGTGAATAAGAGTATTATATGGTCTAGTTAACAGGTAGGTGCTTTGGTTAAGCTATCACTTATTTTATGCTACTATTTTGTAATTATTACTACCTCATTGTGTGAGTGGTGTCTTAGTGGTAGGGTTTGATCTCATTCTATTGAGGATGGTATGTGGTTTCTACAGATTATGGCACGTTGTGTTGATAGTGTCTCTCAGATGATAAAGATGAATATTAATAGGGCTGTAAATGAGATTGTTGCTCCCATAGAGGACAGAATATTTCATGTGGTGTATGTGTCTGGGTAGTCAGCGTATCGTCGTGGCATGCCGCTTAATCCTAAGAAGTGCTGTGGAAAGAATGTTAAGTTTACTCCGACAAATATTGTTATAAATTGTGACTTTATTCATCGTTCGTGTAATATTATTCCGGTAAAGAGGTGGAATCAGTGGGAGGTGGCGGCAAAGATGGCGAATACAGCTCCCATTCTCAGAACGTAGTGGAAGTGTGCTACTACGTAGTATGTATCGTGGAGTATAATGTCTATTGATGAGTTTGATAGGCAGATTCCTGTGAGTCCTCCCATGGTAAATAGGAAAATAAATCCTAGGGACCACAGTATAGATGGTGAGAATTTTAGGTTTGATCCATATATAGTGGCTAGTCACCTAAATACTTTAATTCCTGTTGGAATTGCAATAATTATGGTGGCAGCAGTAAAATATGCGCGTGTGTCTACGTCTATTCCTACGGTGAATATATGGTGTGCCCACACAATAAATCCGATGATAGCAATTCTAATTATTGCATAGATTATTCCAAGGGAGCCGAATGGTTCGGTTTTGAGTGTATTATGAGCAATAATATGTGAGATTGCACCAAATCCTGGAAGAATTAGGATATATACTTCTGGGTGCCCAAAAAATCAAAATAGGTGCTGGAATAGGACTGGGTCGCCCCCTCCAGCAGGGTCAAAGAAAGATGTGTTAATGTTTCGATCGGTTAGTAGTATGGTGATTGCTCCTGCTAGTACCGGCAGAGATAGAAGTAGCAGGATTACTGTTAGTAGGATAGCTCAAATAAATAGAGGAACCTGTTCAAGTTGTATTCCCTTTGAGCGTATATTAGTAATTGTTGTAATGAAGTTAATTGCCCCTAGAATTGATGAGGCCCCAGCTAAGTGGAGTGAGAAGATGGCTATATCTACTGATGGGCCCCTGTGAGCAATATTTCTAGCTAGTGGGGGGTATACAGTTCATCCTGTGCCTGCTCCACTTTCTACTAATATAGATAGGATTAATATTAATAGAGACGGGAATAGTAGTCATAGTCTAAGGTTATTTAGTCGTGGAAATGCCATGTCTGGTGTACCTAGTATTAGGGGTAGTAATCAGTTTCCGAATCCACCAATAAATACTGGTATCACAAAGAAAAAGATTATGAGGAATGCGTGAGCTGTTACAATTGTGTTGTATAGTTGGTTGTTATTTATAAGCAGTCCTGGTTGTGCTAGTTCTATTCGGATGATTATTCTTATTATTGTGCCAATGACACCTGCTCAAATTCCCAGGATAAAGTAAACGGTTCCAATATCTTTGTGGTTTGATGAGTATAATCAGCGCATGAGGTCTGTTTATATTATTAGTATAAATAGACTTAAGAAGTTAGTTGATATAATTATATGGATTGCTCTTGTCGGTAATTTTTTTTTTACCGGGACGGGGGATTGTTGGTGGGCCATAAATATGTTTAGTCTAATATTTGTGTAAAAGAATAGGTTTAGGAGTGATCCAATAATTAATATAATTATTGTTGTGATTGAGTGATTTAGTAGTATTATCATGATTAATAGTTTTGGGATAAACCCTCTAAGCGGTGGAAGTCCTCCGACTGATAGTAGTAGTCTTGGGATTAAGATTATAGTTGATTTTTGAGGGTTTTGTTTATGTCATAAATCATATACTTTATTTGTGCTTATTTTATTGAATATAATAAATAATGGTAGTGTAATAAATGAATAGATAAACAGATAGGCTAGGGATAAACATGGGGTGCTGGTAATGGATCTTCTTAATATTCATCCTATGTGGGTAATGGAGGAGTAGGATATGATTTTTTTTATTGATAGTTGGCTTAGGCCTATTATCCCGCCGGTGATGGCATTTAGGGATGAAATAATTGGTATTATGGTTAATATTAGTGGAGTAGCTGGTAGAATAATATACATTATAATAAATAGTGGTGCAATTTTTTGTCATGTAGATAAGATGAAGCAGTTTTTCCATCTAATTATTTCTATGGTTGTGGGAAATCAGTAGTGGCATGGTGCGGCCCCCATTTTTAGTAGAATTGCTGCCATAAGGAGAATCGTAGAGATTTTTGGTAGTCAGGTTGTGTGTAGTAGTGTGGTTAATCTTATTAGGAAAATGGTGGACCCTATTGCTTGTGTAAGGAAGTAGATTGTTGAGGCCTCTGTTTCATTTATATTAGTCTCGTTTAGAAGCAGCGGGATAAAGGAAAATATATTTAATTCTAGTGATAGTCATATTATAATAATATTAGTTGATGAGATGGCCATGGTTGTTGATAGAAGTAGGGTTGTCAATATTAATAGTTTTATTTGATTTCTGGTTTTCATTTTAAGATCTTGGACATTGTCCTCACGATGATTAGAAGTCAGGTTAAAAGATCTGTGTAACAAGTAGGGAATACCTATTATATAATCCTAAGTTACTTACATTTTTCTGTCAACTTGTTTAGGATAATAATTATATAGTCTTGGTCCTTTCGTACTGAAGATTATGTATTTTTCTGAAGATAGGATCTAACCTGGCTTGCGCCGGTCTGAACTCAGCTCATGTAATAAGTTATAGGTTGAACAAACCTTTTGTTTTAATTTTTTCTCCAAATTTTTTTATAAGCCAACATCGAGGTGCTAATCTTTCTTTTTAATATGGACTTTAGAGGAAAATTAGTCTGTTATCCCCGGAGTAGCTTTATATTTCAATATTCATTGTTTAGGTGGGTCGAATATAATTAATGAACTTGTGAGTTAGTTGATTTTAAGGTTGTTTGATGTATCTTGATCGCCCCAATCAAAAGTTTTTGCATTTGTTATAATGCATGATTAATTTAAGTTTCACGGGGTCTTTTTGTCTTACAGGGTAATAAAGGCTTCTTCACTCTTTTGATAAGTTTTTGGTTTACTTTATGATACAGAAGTAATCTCATTGTTTCATTTATTCTAGTCTACAATTAATAGACAAGTGATTATGCTACCTTAGCACAGTTATAATACTGCGGCAATTTATGTGTACATTGAGCAGAAAGTATTAAGAATGACTTTCTCTTAACTATGTTTTTGGTAAACAGTTGGATTATGTTTTTGCCTAGTTAGTTATTAAGGGTTATATTAGTACTTGTTTTTACATAATAGGATTTGTATATTGTTTGACTCAGGCATTTTCTTAATATAGCATAAATTATTATTATTTGTAGTTATCATTGTTTAATAGTAATATTTTATTAATTGGTCATTATTAAATCTATGTTGTTGATGTTTATGGTTTAGTTTGCGTCATTAATTGGAGCTTGTCCCCCTATTATAATAGTTTATTTTTTATAAATATTCCATTTTATGGGTTAGAAAATTACTAGCTATTGTTTTATGCGGAAGGTATGTGGCCTCTGAGTGTTTATTTTAGTGTATAGTGATATATTCTTGGTAGGCGCTTAGCAATAAATGACTCAGCTCATAAAGATTCGAGTTTTTAGCTATTATTAGGTTTTCTTGTAGAACCATGATGTCGAAGGTACATGGGCTTATCATTTTTTTAGGTTCTTAGCTTTATGTTTTCAGTTGTAGCAATGGTATTTGTGGTAGTAAATAATATTATTTGAACTGGGAGTCGAAATAGAGTTTATCGTTTTCTTAGAGTAAGTAAGAAGCATTGTAAAGTATGCTATATTTCGAGGCTTAGTTTCCACTATGCCTACTTTGTTACGACTTATCTTACTTTTCAGTGAGAGTGACGGGCGATATGTACATGTTTGATTGGTCTTTGTAATACTATAATTAAGTATTATTACTGGCAAGTTCTATATATATTTTTATTTAGTATGAGTGTGAGAAGTGTAACCCATTTTCTCCATATTGTTGGCTGCATTTTGATCTGGTGTTTTATTGCTGGAAATGTTTTGTTTAGATTTTAGAGCTAAAATGGCGACAATATACAGGCTTAGTTATATATGGTGAGATATTCGTGGACTATCGTATTAAGAAACAGGTTCCCCTGGTTGTGTTAAACACTGTCAAGATCTTTGGTTTGTTAGTTTTGTGACTTTATTAGCCGATTGTTTGCTTAGTGGTCTATAAATAGAAGGGTATCTAATCCTTGTTTTAGGTTATAGATTATCTTGATTAACATATATATATATATGGACCATAGTTTATAGATTTTACTCTGTGGTGTATGTTTAAAATATATTATGTCGCGCAATCTTTTTCATTAACTTGAGCTTTTTGTCTAACCGCAACTGCTGGCACAAATTTTGTTGCCCCTGATAGGTGAGCCCTAATTCTATTATTATTAATTGATTAATATTATATATTGATATTGTTATTTAACATGGCTATATCATTTATGTGGTTACCCTAGTTAATATATTAGTTGGAGTCAAACTAGAAGTAGTAAGAGAAAGAAACTTCATTGTTGGGGTATGGGCCCAATAGCTTTAAATAGCTTATCTTACAGCTGTAAACACTACATGTTCTATGGCCTTTAAATTTGCAATTTAATGTTGTTTTCAACTATTGTGTTTAGCATCAGAGTATTAGCTTTATGGGCACTGTAGAAAATACAACTAGAGGTCATAGGTGAGACATAGAAATTGTTATGTTGATTGATACTATAGGTATTGATGGGTTCGTTATTTTTAGTTGATTCCCGTGGTTGATTGTAGAATAGAGGTAGAGTGAGTAGGTGGCTGTTGATATGTTGGTCACTATTAATAGAATTAGTATCCTTTTTGCAATGAATGTCGCAGATATTATGGCTGTAATTTCTCCGGCAAGGTTTAGTCTAGGAGGTAGTGCCATATTTGCTGACACCGACATTATTCATATTATAGAGGTTATTGGTGTGGTGTTGACTAATCCGCTTATTAGTATAATGTTACGTGAGTTGATTTTTTCATACATAAGGTTTGTTAAGAAGAATATTATAGAGGAGGTCAGGCCGTGGGTAAGTATGATCACCAGTCTTGAGTATTGTCCAATTTTTGAGTTTGTTAGTGTTCTTATGATAATTAGTCCCATGTGTCCTACTGATGAGTAGGCGATTAGTGCTTTTAGGTCGGTCTGTCGCAGGCATATAATATTTGTAATAATGGCCCCTATGGTAGCAATGCATATAATGGAGTAGGTAATTAGTGATTGTTGTAGATAGATTAGTTTATTAATTCGTATTAAGCCATATCTGCCTAGTTTTAGGAGGATAGCCGCCAATACTATTGATCCAGCTACTGGAGCCTCAACGTGGGCCTTTGGTAGCCATATATGGAGTGAGAATATTGGTAGTTTCACTATAAAGGCTATTATGAGTATTACTCATCTTATGTGTTGATTAATTATCAGGGGAAGGCTATAGGGGGACATAAGTGTTAGTCTTATGTGGAAGTTTGTTGATGATAGTTTTAGAATAGTTATTAACATTGGAATTGATGCCGTAATTGTATATAATATGATATATAGTCTAGCGGTCTTTCGTTCTGGCTGGTTCCCTCAAATGACGATTATGAATATTGTTGGGATTAGCGAGGTTTCGAATCAGATGTAGAATAAAAGCAGGTTATTTATTGAGAAACATATAATTAGGGTCGTTAACAGGATGATTGAGACGCCGAGGAAGATGTTTGAGTTTTTTTTTGTTTTTATATAGTATATTGCTATCACTATTAGTGAAGTAATTCATCTAGACAGGACTAATATTAATAGTGATATTGAGTCGAGCATTAAACTTTTTGATGGGGTAAATATAGAGCTTGTTAGCGGGTATTTTATGATAACTATTAAGCCTATAATCATAGTTGATCTAGATACCACTTCTCAGGAGTTTTTTATTGTTGATGTGGCTAGTATAGATAGAAGCGAGAGAGGTATTGTTACTAACATGAGTATGTTGAGAATCTTGCAGCTGAGTCATTTCCCTGTTTTCGTCTGGTGACTACTAATATAGATAGTCCAATTCTTGCCCTAGATACGCTTATTGTGAGGATAATTACCACCGATGGGTTTATTATGGATATTATTTGATAGTTGAGGCTTGACAGAAGAAAATATATTAGTAGTAGGGTGAGTGCTTCTAGGCATAGAAGGGTTGGCAGGATATGTTGTTGTCGTGAGATTAGTGTTAGTGTGATTATCATAAATAATAAAAGGATTACCAAGGTTATCGGTTTTGGTGTCATTGAGCTGAGATAGTATCTTTCTTTGATTTACAAGATCACTGCTTGGTATTAAATTAGCTTTCAGCACCAGGGGACTCAAGTGAGAATTTTAGCTTCCAGGGCTAGTGTTTATTTTTTAACTATCCTCGGATTGGTCTATGTGAATTGTTGATATGAAAGATCAGTGTATTAATTTATACTATCAATAAGGTAAGGTGCCGAATGGCTTGGTTTGAGCCGAAATCAAGGTGCTGGTTGCATTACTTACCTGTAGATAGGTAAATGTAGCGGATTTAATGTTGTATTGTGTGCTTAGTGGGTGGGTTTATTTGTATAGGTTGAAGTGGTGTCGAGTGTTGATGGGTGTGTTGTTATATATATATATATATATATATA
>JGI26657J51804_10000040_pt1 | contig 14578 bp, 8 predicted proteins | sample WorMetHERISLAND1_3_FD_51804 | JGI IMG/M metagenome (IMG submission 51804)
TCCATCCGTAACGAATTTGCGCGAGGCAATTGCCCTATCAACGGCATTGAGTCATTCTGGTCATATGCTAAACGGAGGCTTGCAAAATTCGAGGGTGTTCCCAGACATGCGTTCCATCTACACCTCAAAGAATGTGAATTCAGATTTCATCATCGATAGGAAAATTTCTAGGATAAAATACTCTCTCCGCTGAGCGAAAATCCCCTCTAAAGTTATCTAGACCCTAAGTATTTCGAGGATACCGATACGGTCCGGATGGAGTTTTTCGATCATGCGGTGTCGGAAACCCGCGAGATCAATGAAAACCTCTACATCGACCTGGACGCGTGAGGCAATCTGGTAGGCATGACCATCGAGCACGCCTCTATCCAGGTAAACATGCGGGAGCTGGCGCCGTCGCAGGATAAATAGGCGGGTCCGTTCGATTTCCAGGAAGATGCTGATTGAGCTGTGCACCAGGCTAACGGCAGTCCGGCTGCCGGCATCAGTCGATAATCCCCAGGTGGTCTCCCTTACTTGGGACCTATTGTGGCCGAATCAAATGGCAGCGGGAAGGTACTCCCCGGCCAACCCTGGGGTTACGTCGGGCAACGTGGATTCCAACAGGACCGGAATCGAGTTGCCGCCGTATACCGAAACGTCCGGTAGTACTTCCCATGATCGTTAGCGGTCCGGAATCCATCAGGTTATCCCAAGCACAGACTCATCCGACTATGCGTCGCAATAGGTCGGGCGCCAGTAGTAGAGGACGGTGGTATTCGGCCAGGGATAGGAGTCTCCATAGCGGTTGCTGTGACCGGGGGTCGTTCTGGGTTGTTCCGATCTGGGTCCAGGAGTCGCCAGCCCGATTCGACCGTTTCGCCTACCACGGGGTCACGGGTCTGGCCCAGCTTGCACCGTTCCGACGCGCCGTAGCTCCGGAAGTTTTGCTGGGCCTCGAACAGGCTCACCACATTGGCACTGCCGGGCATGAACGGAAAGCGCAGCTGCGTAAGATCGTCCTCCCAGCCGCAGGCAGATGGGATACACCTAGTGAAATCCGTGCTCCCGATCGAAAACCGGATGGCCACAGCAGGGACAGGGAAACTTGGGCTGGTCGTATAACATTATCGGAAAGATGTGTAACCGTGCGGTGAGAGCTCATACAACCAAGAAAAAATCCTGTTAATCCTGAACATCCTGTTAATCCTATCCGATTAGAACATTGGATGAGTGTTTAAATTTGCACTTACCTAAAGAGGTAGTGAATTAATTCGCGTTCATTTGCGGAAAAAAGAAAGGGGCGCTGAGGCCCCTTTCCAATACCGCGGAAACGACCGACCGCAACCTCGATCAGTTGACCTTCGGGTCCAGCTCACCCTTGGTGTAACGGGTGGTCATGGCCTCCAGCGAAAGGGCAGTGATCTTCGAGGCGTTGCCGGCAGTGCCGAAGGCCTCGTAGCGCGCCTTGCAGATCCCGTACATGCCCTTGGTCGCGGCGGCGAGATACTTGCGCGGGTCGAACTCGGCTGGCTTGTCGTGCAGGAACTTACGGATAGCACCAGTGGAGGCCATGCGCAGATCGGTGTCAATATTGACCTTGCGCACCCCGTGCTTGATACCCTCAACGATCTCCTCCACGGGCACGCCGTAGGTCTCGCCCATGGCCCCGCCGTGGTCATTGATAATCTTCAGCCAGTCCTGGGGCACCGAGGACGAGCCATGCATCACCAGATGGGTATTGGGGATGCGTTTGTGGATCTCTTTGATACGCTCGATGGCCAGGATGTCGCCGGTAGGCGGACGGGTGAACTTGTAGGCGCCGTGCGAGGTGCCGATGGCAATAGCCAGGGCGTCGACGCGAGTCTTCTTGACGAAATCCGCAGCCTCTTCCGGATCGGTCAGCAGCTGATCGTGAGACAGGGTGCCCTCGGCGCCGATGCCGTCCTCTTCACCCGCCTGCCCCGTCTCCAGAGAGCCCAGACAACCCAGCTCGCCTTCCACCGAGACCCCACAGGAGTGGGCCATATCGACCACCTTCTTGGTGACGTCCACGTTGTACTCATAGCTGGTAGGCGTCTTGCCGTCTTCGCCCAGGGACCCGTCCATCATGACGGAAGAGAAGCCGAGCTGGATGGAGCGCTGGCATACCCCCGGGGAGGTACCGTGGTCCTGGTGCATGCATACCGGAATGTGCGGCCATTCTTCGATAGCGGCCAGGATCAGATGGCGCAGGAAGGGAGCACCAGCATACTTACGGGCGCCGGCGGAAGCCTGGACGATGACGGGGGAATCGGTCTCGTCAGCCGCCTCCATGATGGCACGCATCTGCTCTAAGTTGTTGACATTGTAGGCGGGCACGCCGTAACCCTTCTCGGCGGCGTGGTCCAGCAATTGACGCATGGAGATCAACATGATGATTTTCCTCTCGTTGGTTGATGTAGTTGGTGTATGAGACGGTTGCTATTGTCCCTAGGACTCGACAATTAAACCTGTAAGGATAGCAAGTGAGCGCCTATCGGTAGCGTCAGGCGTCGTGAGCCGTTGCGCTGTGCTTGAAATTACCACCCGACGGCCTGCGGTCGCTTGGACGCATTTGTTAGGCCCTCGTTATCCCGAAAAAAGGGTAGCGTCCTCTTTTCCCCTTCTGCTCTATGAGGGCAGTATGGCCTATTTGACTGCCCCGAGCTTTGGGGTGGTGATCACATATCGTCGTAATGGAAAAAACTCGCCCTGAGCCGGAGGGCATTCGAACCCTCTTTCGGAAACGGGACCGGACCGCCATTCAGATATTTCGGAAACGGCGTTCCCAGCAGTTTTAGAGGCCCGAACCGGGTCAATGCGGTTGCGGATCCGAAGCGGTAATGCGCCAGCACCTCGCTCCGCGGCTTGGACATCCGAATCCGGATCTCGCCGTTGGCGTCGGGCGAGAGCACATCGAGTTGGAACGAGGGCATGCCGCGATATGTCGAAACCATGAGCGGGATGTATCGCGGGTTACCGTCGCTTCCAGAAACAGCCGCCATGAGCAGAGCCGAACCGCCCTCATATGCGATCATCATCGAAACCCTATAGTCGCCCACCTGAACAGAGGCCAGCGTCGTTTGTTCTCGCTCGGTAATGACGAGCTGTGCCTCGACGCGCGGCTCGGACCACGGAACGAGAAGAGCAAGACCCAACGCGATGAGGGCAGCGAATCTTGCGATCACGCTTTCGCATTACCATCTCCTCTTCCCAGGAGTTCACCGCTCAGCCGAAACGCTGGGTGGCTCGCGAAGCGCCCGAAGGTCGCCTGCTCATGTTGTTATACATCCGGAAATCCATCGTCGCGGTCTTGGCCGCGCAATCAGTCTAATCCACGGTCGTGTATAGATTGAACGACCCGATTGAGCAAGTGTAGAGATTTCTGGTCTGAACTTCAGGCTGAGAACCCGGAAGCACCGCATCAGCGGCCTTAGAGCCAACATAAACGATGAATGCCTCCTTGCAGGTTTGCGGGTCCGTTCCGGGAGGGTTCGCCACAAAGTCACGATAGGCGCTCGGCTTGGGTGCATTAGTCTTGGTCGGTCTCCAAGTCGGGTTGGTCACGTAGTTGCTGCTCCAGGTGGAGCAGTTCATCCAGTAGGTGATTCTTGGTGCGAGTGACCGCGTTCATCACGGGCCTCCATTGGCGCACGATACGCGTGTAATTGTCGTTTTCCGGCATGATCCAGAGCCGTTCTCTTGACAGAGGAGAGAAAAACTCGTCCAGAATATCGCCAATAATTGTCATGCTGAGTCCTTCGTAGCTGCAAGAACCGAACCTGGAAATTATGATTCGCTTAGTGTGCTTAATAGGATGATTTTGAGGCTCGATCATTCCCCGGAAAATTCCTGAATCCGCAACTGTTTGGTAGGATGCACAAGGCAAAACGTACCCATCAATCAATAAATGGGGATCACCTCTTAAGTCCAGCGGCGTGCCTGACACGAAACATCGAATGTTGGGCACGCCCGCCGTCCAAAGATGCGGTTCGCCACAGGCGTCCTTGCCCGCTTACCTCACCGCATCCTACGAGCTCAACCCTTCGCCCGCTGCTCCAGCATGGCCACGGCCGGCAAGGTCTTGCCTTCGAGATATTCGAGGAAGGCGCCGCCGGCGGTGGAGATGTAGGAAACCTTGTCATAGATATCATACTTCTGGATGGCCGCGATGGTATCGCCGCCGCCGGCCAAGCTGAAGCCGGACGTCTCGGCGATGGCCATGGAGACCGTCTTGGTCCCCTCTCCGAACTGATCGAACTCGAACACCCCCACCGGGCCGTTCCAGATGATGGTGCCCGCCTTTGCGATGATGTCGGCCAGCTCCTGGGAGGACTTAGGACCGATGTCGAAGATCATATCGTCGTCCTCCACCTTGTCGACATCCTTGAGGACCGCGGGCTCCTTCTCATCGATTTTTTTGCCGCAGACCACATCCACAGCGATGGGAATCCTGGCGCCCCGTTTGGCCATCTTGTCGATCAGGGTCTTGGCGGTGTCCACCAGGTCGTCCTCGCACAGGGATTTGCCGACCTTCTTTCCCGTCGCCTTGAGGAAGGTATTGGCGATGCCGCCGCCGACCACCAACTGGTCGACCTTCTCCGACAGGACCTCAAGCACGGTCAGCTTGGTGGATACCTTGGAGCCGCCGACGATGGCGACCATGGGCCGGGCCGGCTTGGCGAGTGCCTGGGCCAAGGCATCCAGCTCCTCGGAAAGCAACAGGCCGGCACAGGCCTTCGGGGCCAGCTTGCCGACTCCGTGGGTGGAGGCCTGAGCGCGGTGAGCAGTGCCGAAGGCATCCATGACGAAGACATCGCACAGAGCGGCGTACTTCTTGGCCAGCTCTTCGTTGTCCTTCTTCTCGCCCTTATTGAAACGAACGTTTTCGAGCAGGACGACCTCGCCCGCGGCGATGTCCGGCACCTTGTCCAGATAGTCCTTGACCAAGGGGACCTTTTTACCCAGCTTGGCGGACATGTCGTCGGCGATGGGCTGCATGGAGTTTGCTTTGTTCGCCACGCCTTCCTCCGGGCGGCCACGGTGGGAGAATACCATGACCTTGGCACCGGCCTTCATACAGTGCTCGATGGTGGGCATGGAGGCGGTGATACGGGCATCGGATGTCACTTTGTCGTCCTTGATGGGGACATTGAGGTCGGCGCGGATCAGCACCCGCTTGCTTGTGAGATCAAGATCGGTCAGTTTGGTGAATGGCATGGAATTCTCCGTAGTGTTACGTTTTGGTGGCCTAGTACCTAGTTTCAGCATGTGCTGCATTTCGAGAGAATCAGTAAAATGGCGAAACTCGGAGTGCTTGTCAGTGTTATACTAAAAAAATAGGCTGAAACGAGCGTATCAGATCGATTGGGGAAGCCGTTACAGCGTAATCGTTCAACTCCACTTCGTCATTCCGGCAGGGATTGCCGGAATCCAGATGCTACGTATGGAGAAAACCGTAGGAGAACAATTAGATCACGACTTACCGAATGATTCTAACTCTTTTTCAAAACACCCTTTACAGATAGTAAAACTTCAATATCTCGAGATTGAATTCTCATCACAGACATCATCTTGATCCTCGATATTAAAAGTCCCAATTTTACCTATAGGGATTTATAAATGAGCGGGGATTCGATCAAAATACCATATGCGAAATAAGCAATTTCTTTATATAACTTACAAATACTTTTACGGAATTTTCCATTCATTATGTTCCGATTTCGTAAATAAGCCAAAGGGTCATATTCGTACCTACCAGTAAGAAACATATCCACATAGAATGATTAACAAATAAATTATAACTTTGAAAAACTGCTATTTTTCAATTCGATCTTGAGCAACAAACTTTCCATATTTTCCTGCTACTCCGGATTTTGCATTACGTCTGCGAATTTAATTTATGATATTGTCCATCATAATACTACGCAATTTGACTTGATAAAAACAGGCAACACCGTCTAATAACCAAAAACACAATGGAACAATCAATCCAGCAAAAAATACGGGGGTCATCTAACTTATTATCCGTGAATCTTACCCGCAGACCCATAACGACAAATTCGATAGTTAGGCAAATCTGCTTCGTGCGAAAAACAAAATGTACTGATTTGGAGAGCAATTTTATGGAGCTAGTCCAACAGATTTCAATCAAGCTCATCTTCAAATGAATTTTCATACCCTTCCCTTCCACTACCACTATTTCGTCTCTCACACAGATTAGACTTTCCAGTCACGATTCAAAGTTACTTACTTGTACAATCGGTTTCCCATCGGGAATTTTTGCGGGAATTTTTGGGTTGGCAGTAACACAATCAACCATATGTGCACCTCCTCTGCAATGTGATCCTTCGCCATGATTTTAGATTCGAGTTGGATTTTCTTAAGCGTCGATTACGCTAACGACCGGTGTAAACCGACGCCTACCGTGCTTACATGCCGAAATCGAAAAACCGTACCGAAGCTCTACGGCGCAGTACGCGGTCGCCTTGATACACTCGTCAGGCCTTTGACTTTCAGGAAGTTATAGTGTCTAACATAAATAAGCCTTCTGTAGGATTTTCTGCAATTTTTTTATTTCAGTAGTTTTTTAAAAGAAGCTCTCTGATGATCTTTATTCCTCCATTCCCTACTGAAAGCCAAATTTCTTTTGGTGGTGGGCCAAATAAAAAAGCTCGTTGTCGAAAACCATTGTCTTTAGACACAACAGTATACTCTTCTTTTTTTTGCAGGATCTAGATAACTTTAGAGAGGATTTTCGCTCAGTAGAGAGTATTTTTTCATAGATGATTTTTCTCTCGATGATTCAATCTGAATTCACATTCTTTGAGGTGTAGATGAAACGTATATCTGGGAACACCCTTGAATTTTGTAGGCCTCCGTTTAGCATATGACCAGAATGATTCAATGCCGTTGATATGGCAATTGCCTCGCGCAAATTCATTACTGATGGACGCGGAGATGCTTCTCATAACCCATGTCTACCAACCCATTGTAGCCCCTCCAGCTATCCGAGTGGATGATGCTATCGAAAGGGACTACCTGGCCCCGAATCACGGCCTGTAGCGGCTTCTTGGAGGCATTCGGGACGATCCCGTGTAGACTTTCCCTGCCGTTCCAGGATTCCGAAGACGATTGTTTTACCCTCGGCTCCACCCCCCTTTTTCCCCGAACACGGCGGGCGCCAAAAGAGGACTCATCCACTTCAAGCTCGCCGGAAAAAGGCGATGAGGTGTCACCAAGCTGGGCGATTCTAGGTCGTAGCTTGAAGAACCGTTGATTGATCGTCGGGCGGCTTACATCTCTCAGCGCGGCGAGTTTCGAGGCCGGTAGATCATGCGTAAACATAACGCATGATCATTCTGAATTTGGCTTCCGAAAGGCGTGAACGACTGAAATACCTATTTTTTCCTTGCATAACATAACCTTAGCATGAAGTTGCAGATGCTAAAGTTATCTAGACCCTTTTTGCATACTCCCAAATACCGGAATTAGTTGTTCCTTGCATTCTCAGGTAATCAATGTAACTACTTTCCGGGAAATCATCGAGAAGAAATTTAACTAGCTTAGAACTAATGCTTTCTTCAAAGAGAAGTTTCATCCTGCTAACGAAATTGAAAGCTTACATTCTCTTGCAGCAGAAAATGAAAAAACAGATTGTATATCTTCGTGATATTTAAGAATATCATATAAAGTAATCTGTGTACCTTTAATGCATGACTTGCCACTTCGAACATCCGGATTGATTGTTATGCGTTCTTCAAAATTCATGGCTTTATACCCAATGACCAAATCCTGCGGGCGAAATCAAGCACTGCCTTTTGCCTTGTTATATTCTTTTTATCTAATGACTGGGTTTTCTATTATTACGCATGATGGCTACAACATACATAGTTCCTTCTTCAAGCCGATTTTTATTTCATTCTAAGAATACCTTCCACTTCGCCTGACTTGAGTTCAGAGCACCTTGAAATAGGTGTTTTCAGCAATCGAGAGATCCTAATCTATTGTATTCAAACATGCCTAGGTTGGGGTGAGGTACGAACCCCAACATGAGAGCTTATTCAAAATCCGAGCGACGGACACCCAACTGACGAATAATAGACAATATACTCCCATTCTGATTTCTTTATGATCTGGAATCGGGACAGTGATTGAGATTCCGTTGTTCAGTTTTTGCATAATGATATGACTTCCTTTTCTTCTTACTTCCCGGAATCCATGCCACTGAAGTAGTCGGCATACTTCCTTACCTGAGAAAACCTTGAGTTTACCCAATAGCGACCTCCACATGAGTTACATACACTTCACCACGGAATCTTGAATAAATTTCTTCTTGTGAAGCAACTTCAAAAAAAATAATTCCAATACTTCTTTCAAATTTGCCCCTGCCTCTCCAACCGTGTCACCTTGATTTGCAATATTGATCTCCGGGCATAGTGCCACGTATCCATCATCTTCTTTTTCAATGATAGCTGTTAGTTGCTTGACCATTTAATCGCCTTATTCTCATTTATCAGAAGTATCACTTGGTCAAGCTTCATGCTGAAACAGATTCAAGTTCCACATATACCGCGTTCTTGCAGGAACATGCATCATATTTTAGACAGGCACGGATGCTTTCTCTTGTGAGATGAGGATAATCTTCAAGAATATCCTCTTCGGGAACGCCAGAAGCCAACAATTCCAGGGTAAACTCTACAGACAACCGCGTCCCTTGTACAACCGGTTTCCCGCCGAGATTTTTTGGATTAACATAATGCGATCAACCATATGTATATTTCCTCCACAATGTGATCTTTTTCCATGAATTTCAGTTTCGAGGAGGCCTATAATTCTACGGTTCCTTTTTCATCGCTTGCATTCATAATGGTTATTCCTAAAACCTCATTATCATCCTTTCTGAGTAGTACATCCTTATTGAGTTCAATAGTATTGTTTGCTCGTTGTGGTTTACGAAGTCTCATGTATAAGACATCTGCTTCATGGAGGAACGATTCCGGAGCGTCGCCATTTTTCGCGCAACCCGAAAGGGGTGGGCCGTCCGATTTCGGGTGCAAACAATGGTGCGACGGCCATTGCCTTCGGCGGCCCGCGTTCGTCCTGCGTCCACCCCGGCGCGCACTCCGCACGGCACCCGGACTCCCGCAATGACTTGACGCCGTGTCGCATGGCCTGGCATTTCGTCTCCGCCGGCGTTCACGCACTGGACTCCGACCAAATGCTTCGGCCCTACGCCTACGTCGGGGGCGGCGCACTCCGCGCGCGGCACTTACGCTCCCTCGCTTCCCTGTGCTCCTCCGTCGAAGTATTATTACTAAGCTCGTGCATATGGTTAGCTCTTCGCACTTGGTGTCCTACAGAACGAAAAATCTCACCAATAGCAGCATACTGAGAATCTGAGTCGAACGCACTGCCACGCAACAACGTCAATTCAATAAAAAAATCGAATCGCCCCCGATTTGTAAAGTCATAAGTTTTCGCGTGAGCAATACTCCACTGAACGACAATAGCAGTTGTTCTTCTCCGATTACAGCGAATAGCCTTGGTGAGAATTGCTTGCTGTGCACAATCATTTCGTCTTCAAAACGCCCTCCGGCAAGTTCGAAAGCTTCCATTTGTTCCCAGCTAATAATCAACATCAGCTTGGTCTTCTACTATTAAAATATAAGTATGCAAATCCTATTGGTGAAATGAAAATCGCAAAGGACCAACAGAAGATCATCGCAATAAACTTGGCCACGAGTAGAAAAATAATGGGGTCTAGATAACTTTAGCATCTGCAACTGCATGCTAAGGTTATGTTATGCAAGTAAAAAACAGGCATTTCAGGCGTTCACGCCTTTCGGAAGCCAAATTTAGACTGGATCATGCGCTATTTTACGCATGATCTAGCGGCCTCGAAACTCGCCGCGCTGAGTGATGCAAGCCGCCCGACGATCAATCAACGGTTCTTCAAGCTACGACCTGGAATCGCCTAGCTTTGTGACGCCTCATCGCCTTTTTCCGGCGCGGTTGAAGGGGATGAATCCTCTTTTGGCGCCGCCGTGTTCGGGGAAAAAGGGGCGTGGAGCCGGGGGTAAAACAATCGTCTTCGGAATCCTGGAACGGTAGGGAAAGGTCTCGCGAAGATCGTCCCGGATACTTCTAAAGAAGCCGCTACAGGCCGCGATTCGGGACCAGGTAGCCCTTCTCGATAGCATCATCCACTCGGATGGCTGGAGGGGCTACAATGGGCTGGTGGATATGGGTTATCAGAAGCATCTTCGCGTCCATCAGTAACGAATTTGCGCGAGGCAATTGCCATATCAACGGCATTGAGTCATTCCGGTCATAGGCTAAACGGAGGCTTGCAAAATTCAAGGGCGTTCCCAGACATACGTTTCATCTACACCTTATAAGAATGTGAATTCAGATTTCATCATCGACGAGGAAAATCTCTATGATAAAACACTCTCTCTGCTGAGCGAAAACCCTCTCTAAAGTTATCTAGACTCAATAATGATATCTTTCACTATGAGCTCTTTTGATATCAGGAACGAGCAAAAGACACAGGACCCAAGGAAAAACACCGCAGCATATTCTCCTGGGCCCCGCGTCCTATACCCTAAACCCTTACTTGGCTACGTGTTTTACGAACCGTAGCATGTTGCAGGTATAGCCGTACTCGTTGTCGTACCAGGCGATCACCTTGATGAAGGTGGGATCTAGGGTGATGCCAGCCTCGGCGTCGAAGATGGAGGGCGTGCTCTTACCCCGGAAGTCAGTCGCCACGACCTTTTCGTCCGTGTAGGCCAGCACCCCGGCCAGGTCACCCTTCTCGGAGGCGCCCTTCATGGCGGCGCAGACGTCACCGTAGTCCGCGTCATTGGTCAGCTCGGCGGTGAGATCGACCACGGAGACGTTGGAGGTGGGTACGCGGAAGGCCATACCGGTGAGCTTACCGTTGAGCTCAGGCAGGACCTTGCCGACCGCCTTGGCGGCGCCGGTGGAGGACGGGATGATGTTCTCCAGGATGCCGCGACCACCGCGCCAGTCCTTCATGGAGGGGCCATCGACGGTCTTCTGGGTGGCGGTGGCGGCGTGGACGGTGGTCATCAGGCCGCGCTTGATGCCCCAATTGTCGTGCAGCACTTTGGCGATGGGGGCCAAGCAATTGGTGGTACAGGAGGCGGCGGATACGATGGCTTCGCCCTTGTAGATCTTGTGGTTGACACCATAGACGAACATGGGAGTATCGTCCTTGGAGGGGGCGGACTGAACAACCTTCTTAGCACCGGCGTTGATGTGTTTTTGACAAGTGTCTTTGGTCAGGAAGAAGCCGGTGCTCTCGATGACCAGGTCGGCCCCAACGTCGCCCCATTTGAGGTTGGCGGGGTCTTTTTCCGCGGTTAGGCGGATGGATTTGCCCTTGACGATCATCTTATCGCCTTGGGTAGCGATATCGCCTTCGAAATTGCCGTGGACCGAGTCGTACTTGAGCATGTAGGTCAGGTAGTCGGGGTCGAGTAGGTCATTAATGCCGACGACTTCAATCTCCGGAAAGTCCTTGGCAATAGCGCGAAAAGCCATCCGACCGATGCGACCGAACCCATTGATGCCGACTTTGATTGTCATGGAATAATCCTCCTGTCTTTTTCAGGTTTGTAGATACTTGGCTTTTAGAAAATCGGGATAACACTCGTTACAGCGTAATCGTTCAGCCCCCGCTGTTTTTGCCATCCCCGGCATCTGGATTCCCTCACCCCACACCTATCGCCGCCGACCGACCGGGCCGCAGCGATAGGTGTGGGGCAAATCCTAGCCGGAATGACGGAGGTGGGGGGCTGAACGGTTACGTCACAGCTGGGCTTCCACCGCCGCGATCACTTTTTCCTTGGTGATGTCGAATGCCTTGTAGACGTCTCCCGCAGGGGCGGATTCGCCGAAGGTATCGAGTCCGATGACCTTGCCTTGCATACCGACATACCTGGGCCAGAGGTGGGTAACGCCAGCCTCGACCGCGACCCGCGCCTCGACCGCCTCCGGCAGCACGGATTCCTTGTAGGCGACGTCCTGGGCCTCGAAGGCATCCATCGAGGGCATGGAGACAACGCGCACCTTGCGTCCCTTGGCGGTCAGGTCATCGTAAGCAGTGACCGCCAAGTCAACCTCCGAGCCGGTCCCGATGATAATGGCCTCGGGCTTGCCGTCGCAGTCCCGCAACACATAGGCGCCCCTGGCAATGGCGCGCAGCTGTTCTTCCGTGCGTTTCAGATGCGGCAGGCCCTGGCGGGAAAAGACGAGGCTGGTGGGGCCATCCTTACGCTCGATGGCCAGCTTCCAGGCCACGGCGCTCTCCACCGCGTCCGCCGGTCGCCAGGTGGACATCCGCGGGGTCAACCGCAGGATGGCAACCTGCTCCACCGGCTGATGGGTCGGGCCATCCTCGCCGAGGCCGATGGAGTCGTGCGTATAGACGAAAATGGGGTTGATCTTCATGAGCGCGGCCAGACGCACGGCATTCTTGGCATACTCCATGAAGATCAGGAAGGTGGCGCCGTAGGGCTTGAAGCCGCCATGCAGGGCAATCCCGTTCATGATGGCCGACATGCCGAACTCGCGCACCCCATAGTAGATATAGTTGCCGGAGGCGTCGTCCTTGGAGATACCCTTGCTGCCGGACCAGAGGGTTAAGTTCGAGCCGGCCAGGTCCGCGGAGCCGCCGATGAGCTCGGGAAGCAGCGGACCGTAGCTATTCAGGGCGTTTTGAGACGCCTTGCGGGAGGCGATTTTCTCTGCCTTGGCGTCCACGGATTTGATGAATTCCCAGGCCTTCTCTTCCCAATCGGCCGGCAGCTTGTCGGCCATACGCCGCTTGAACTCTGCCGCTAGCTCGGGATGCGCGGTCTCATAAGCAACGAAGCGTTGGTTCCAGTCGGCTTCGACGGCGGCCCCCTGTTGCTTGGCGTCCCAGCCCTTGTAGATTGCCTCGGGGATCTCGAAAGGACCGTGGTTCCAGCCGATGGCCTTGCGGGTCAGAGCGACCTCTTCCTCACCCAGGGCCGCGCCGTGGCACTCTTCCTTACCCTGTTTGTTGGGGGAACCCCAGCCGATGATGGTCTGGCAGCAGATGAGCGAGGGCTTGTCGGTCACCGAGCGGGCTGTTTCGATCGCGGCCTTGACGGCATCGGAATCATGGCCGTCCACCTTGGGGATCACGTGCCACCCGTAGGCCTCGAAACGCTTGGGCGTATCGTCGAGGAACCAGGCGGGGACATCGCCTTCGCCGCAGACTACGCCATCAATGGAGATGTTGTTGTCGTCGTAGAAGGCGATGAGCTTGCCCAGGCCCAGGACGCCAGCCAGGGAGCAAGCCTCGTGGGAAATACCTTCCATCATGCAGCCATCGCCAAGGAAGGTATAGGTATAGTGGTCGACGATCTCATGGCCGGGCTGATTGAACTGGGCCGCCAGGACCTTCTCGGCCAGGGCCATGCCCACGGCGTTGGTAAAGCCCTGTCCGAGGGGACCGGTGGTAGTCTCGACACCGGGGGTATAGCCGTACTCGGGATGGCCGGGGGTCTTGGAGTGCAGCTGGCGGAACTGCTTCAGATCCTCGATGCCCAGCTCATAGCCGGTCAGGTGCAACACCGAGAAGATGAGCGTGGAGCCATGACCGTTGGACAGCACGAAACGGTCGCGATCCACCCACTTTGGGTTAGTCGGATTGTGCTTCAGAAAATCGTTCCATAATACTTCGGCAATATCGGCCATCCCCATGGGGGCGCCAGGATGACCGGAGTTTGCTTTCTGGGTCGCATCCATGCTCAAGGCACGGATGGCATTGGCGAGTTCTCTACGTGAGGACATCTCGTCTCTACCTCTTCGCTATTTGAAACCAAGGCTTCCGCCGACCGCGCCCGTATGCCGTAGTGTCCAGCAACAACCCGCGACTCGGGCGATCCGTAGTCGAAACCGTATCCGCTTGCTTGCCTCTTTGCCCTGTCTTCCGCGTCGCGCCGGCGGTCGGATCGCCCTGCCATGCGCCCTTGGATACGACGACCCCCCTTAAATTTGGTTACGCCCTCTCATTACCATCGTCTGGGGGTATCACGGTAGATCTAGGAAACGGGTGGCTCGCGCTCAGTACAACCGACACCTGATTGTCGCCCCAGCATTTTTCCATCGCGCTGAGCCGAAAACCAAATGATTCAGAAGGCTGGTTATTCTGGCGCAAACAGGTAGGAGGGAACAAAGAAGCACATCTTATGCAGGTATAAAAATTTATAATCTAGTTATATTGCGATTTAATGGCAGAGCCTGCCTCAAATGGAAATGTCGGTCGCTGGCACTACTGTCCGGTGAAATTATCAAATAGATTCAGTTGGTTATGGGCATAGACAGTATCGCTTATGGAATTGTGTAGAGATCCGAATTGCTGTCAAGGTGTTTCTTGATGATAGCGACGAAGATGTAAACCGAGATAGCGACCCAAATCCGGAGCGTCGCCATTTTTCGCGCACCCCGAAATGGGGTCCGTCCGATTTCGGGTGCAAACAATGGGGCGCCGGCCATTGCCTTCGGCGGCCCGCGTTCG
>JGI26657J51804_10000061_pt1 | contig 12991 bp, 15 predicted proteins | sample WorMetHERISLAND1_3_FD_51804 | JGI IMG/M metagenome (IMG submission 51804)
CACGTTCCCACGCTACCGCTACGACCAGCTGATGCGTCTCGGCTGGAAAGTTTTCCTGCCGGTGTCGCTGGCCGCCGTCGCCATCGTGTCCGGCGTCCTCGTCGCCTTCGATTTGGCACCCAACGTCGGATAAGGGGAGGGGAATATGGGTTTCATTGGACGAAGCGCACAAACGGTCCTCCTGGGCGAATTGGTCAGCGGCATGTGGCTGACCTTGCGTTACATGTTCCGCCCCAAAGTGACCCTCAACTATCCCTTTGAAAAAGGCCCACTGAGCCCGCGGTTCCGCGGAGAACACGCACTCAGGCGCTATCCGAACGGCGAAGAACGCTGCATCGCCTGCAAACTCTGCGAAGCGATTTGCCCGGCGCTGGCCATTACCATCGAAGCCGAACCCCGTGAAGACGGTAGCCGGCGGACGACGCGCTACGACATTGACATGTGCAAATGCATCTACTGCGGTCTTTGTCAGGAAGCCTGTCCGGTGGACGCCATCGTCGAGGGGCCTAATTTCGAATTTGCGACGGAGACCCGCGAAGAGCTGATGTACGACAAGGAAAAACTGCTTGCCAACGGTGACCGTTGGGAAGCGGAACTGGCCGACCGCCTGCAGGCGGATATGCCGTACCGCTGAGGGACCGAACCCGAGAGGGAACCGAAAACAAGATGATCCAGGCCCTCGCATTCTACATGTTCGCCTCCATCACGGTCGCCGCCGGCGTCCTCGTGATCTCGGCGCGCAACCCGGTGCATTCCGTGCTTTTCCTGATCCTCGCGTTCTTCAATTCGGCGGGATTGTTTGTACTCCTCGGCGCCGAGTTCCTGGCGATGATCCTGGTCGTCGTCTACGTCGGCGCCGTCGCCGTGCTATTCATGTTCGTCGTCATGATGCTCGACATCAATTTCGTCGAATTGCGCCAGGGTTTCCTGCAATACCTGCCCATCGGCGCCCTCATCGGACTGGTGCTTTTGGTCGAACTGACCGTCGTCCTCGGCGGTTGGCATCTGGCGCCGGAAGCGGCGCAATCCCTGGGTGCGCCTATACCGGCCGCGACCACCAACACCCATGCCTTGGGCGAGATCATGTACACCAAGTACATCTATCTCTTCGAGGCGGCGGGCATGATCCTGCTCGTCGCCATGATCGGGGCGATCGTCCTGACCCATCGCAAGCGCACGGGCGTCAAGAAACAGGTGATCGGCGATCAGCTGGCGCGCCGTGCCGAAGACGCGGTCGAAGTCCGCAAGGTCGAGACCGGAAAGGGTATCTGATGTTCGAGATCGGCTTGGGACACTATCTGACGGTTGCCGCGATCCTGTTCACGACGGGGATTTTCGGCATCTTCCTCAACCGCAAGAACGTCATCGTCATCCTGATGTCGGTCGAGCTGATGCTGCTCGCCGTCAACATTAATCTGGTGGCGTTTTCGGCGGAACTGGGCGATCTCGTCGGCCAGGTCTTCGCCATGTTCGTACTCACGGTGGCAGCAGCCGAAGCGGCCATCGGTTTGGCCATCCTCGTCGTCTATTTCCGCAACCGCGGCTCCATCGCGGTTGAAGACATCAACATGATGAAGGGCTAAGCGCCGATGATCGATACGCTCGTCGTCTTTCTTCCCCTGATCGGCTCGATCGTCGCCGGCCTCATCGTCTTCCTGCCGGGCGCCGACAAGGAATCACAGCACCGCCGCGACCAGGCGGCGCAATGGGCGACCTGCCTTGCCCTGGTGGCGTCGGCCGTGCTCGCCGTCGTCGTCTTCGTCGATGTCGCCTTGAACGGCAACGCGCGAACGGTCGAGCTCTTCACCTGGATCGATTCCGGCACCCTCGAGGTGTCCTGGGCGCTCAAGGTCGACAGCCTGACCGCGGTCATGATGATCGTCGTCACCGTAGTCTCGGCCATGGTCCATATCTATTCGGTCGGCTACATGCACCACGACCCGTCGATCCCGCGGTTCATGAGCTACTTGAGCCTTTTTACCTTCTTCATGCTGATGCTGATCACCGCCGACAACCTGGTGCAACTGTTCTTCGGCTGGGAAGGGGTCGGCCTCGCGTCCTACCTGCTGATCGGCTTCTGGTACAACCGGCCGTCGGCCAACGCGGCCGCCATCAAGGCCTTCCTGGTCAACCGGGTCGGCGATTTCGGCTTCGCGCTCGGCATCTTCGCCGTCTTCATGCTGTTCGAGACCGTACATCTCGATACAATCTTTGGACTGGCCGGTTCGAGGGCCGAAGATTCGCTCATGGTCTTCGGTGCCGAATTCCACGCCATGACCGTCATCTGCCTGTTGCTGTTTGTCGGCGCCATGGGCAAATCGGCGCAAATCGGGCTGCACACCTGGTTGCCGGACGCCATGGAGGGCCCGACGCCGGTCTCCGCCCTCATCCATGCGGCGACCATGGTCACCGCCGGCATCTTCATGGTCGCCCGCCTGTCACCCCTGTTCGAGTACTCGGATACGGCGCTGACCGTCGTCACCTTCGTCGGTGCCAGCACCGCTATCTTCGCCGCCACCATCGGCTGCGTACAGAACGACATCAAGCGGGTGATCGCCTATTCGACCTGTTCGCAGCTGGGCTACATGTTCTTTGCCTGCGGCGTTTCCGCCTATTCGGCCGGTATCTTCCACCTCATGACCCACGGGTTCTTCAAGGCGCTCCTGTTCTTGGGCGCCGGTTCTGTCATCCATGCCATGTCGGACGAGCAGGACATGTGCAAGATGGGCGGCATCTGGAAGATGATTCCGGTGACCTACGTCCTCATGTGGATCGGCTCTTTGGCGTTGGCCGGCATTCCGCCTTTCGCCGGGTATTATTCCAAGGACATCGTGCTCGAGTCCGCCTGGGCTTCCCATACGGGTATCGGTCAGTACGCCTTCTGGCTCGGCATCACGGCTGCCTTCCTCACCGCCTTCTACTCCTGGCGCTTGATCATCATGACCTTCCACGGGGCTCCACGGGCCGACGAGAAGGTGATGGCCCACGTCCACGAGAGCCCGAAGGTCATGATCCTGCCGCTTTTCGTCCTCGCCGCCGGTGCCGTCGTCGCCGGTTATGTCGGATACGAGAAATTTGTCGGTTCCGACACGGCCGCCTTCTGGGGCAACTCGATCCTGGTTCTGGAGAGCCATCCGGCCCTCGAAAATGCCCATCACGTACCGGCCTGGGTGAAATACCTGCCGTTGGTCGTCGGGCTAGGGGGAATCGGCCTCGCCTACGTCCTCTATATGCTGGCGCCGGGTATCCCGGCCATGCTGGCGAGCCGCTTCAGGTCACTCTACGAATTCCTGCTCAACAAATGGTATTTCGACGAGCTTTACGACTGGATGTTCGTGCGGCCCGCTTTCTATCTCGGTAAGGGCTTCTGGAAGACCGGCGATGGCACGCTAATTGACGGCCTCGGCCCCGACGGCGTCTCCGGTGCCGTCCGTCACCTGGCCCGGCGTGCGGCCGCCCTGCAGACCGGCTATCTCTACCACTATGCCTTCGCCATGCTGATCGGCGTCGTGGTCCTCATCACTTGGTATCTTTTCGTGATCGCAGGGTAGGGCGCAGATGAGCGATATCCCCATTCTTTCGCTGATAACGTTCCTGCCGCTGCTCGGCGCGCTCTTTATCCTGAGCATCCGCAGTGAAGGCGAGGTCGTCGCCCGCAACGCGCGATTCACTGCACTTTGGACGTCGACGATCAATTTCGCGGTGTCACTGTTCCTGTGGTTCAAGTTCGACACGACGACGCCGGCGTTCCAATTCGTCGAAAAGGCTGCATGGATGCCGCAGTTCGGCATCTCGTACCATATGGGCGTCGACGGCATTTCCATGCTGTTCGTCCTGTTGACGACCCTGCTGACGCCGATCTGCGTGCTCGCCAGCTGGGAGGCGATCACGGTCCGGGTCAAGGAATACATGATCTCGTTCCTGATCCTCGAGACCTTCATGGTCGGCATGTTCTGTGCCCTCGATCTCGTCGTCTTCTACATCTTCTTCGAAGCCGTACTGATTCCGATGTTCGTCATCATCGGCATCTGGGGCGGGCCGCGGCGGGTCTACGCGGCCTTCAAGCTGTTCCTTTACACGCTTCTGGGTTCGGTCCTCATGCTACTGGCCATGCTGGCCATCTACTTCGACGCCGGCACCACGGATATCCCGGAACTGATGACGCATAGTCTTCCGGTCGCCATTCAGCCGTGGCTGTGGCTGGCGTTCTTTGCCTCCTTCGCCGTTAAAGTCCCGATGTGGCCGGTCCACACCTGGCTGCCGGACGCCCACGTGGAGGCGCCGACGGCCGGTTCCGTGATCCTCGCCGGGGTTTTGTTAAAGTTCGGCGGCTACGGCTTCCTCCGCTTCTCACTTCCCCTGTTCCCGGAAGCCAGCGTCATGTTTACGCCGCTCATCTACACGCTGAGCATCGTCGCCGTGGTCTACACCTCGCTGGTGGCGCTGGCCCAGGAAGACATGAAGAAGCTGATCGCCTATTCGTCGATCGCGCATATGGGTTTCGTCACCGCCGGCACCTTCACCCTGACGATCCAGGGGATCGAGGGCGCGATCTATCAGATGCTGTCGCACGGCGTCGTTTCGGCCGCCTTGTTCCTGATCGTCGGTGTCGTTTACGACCGCATGCATAGCCGCGACATCGAGACCTACGGCGGCCTCGTCCATCGCATGCCGGGCTACGCGCTTGTCTTCATGATCTTCATGTTGGCCTCAGTCGGCCTGCCGGGAACCGGCGGTTTCGTCGGCGAGTTCCTGGTCCTTGTCGGCCTCTTCCAGGTCAACACCTGGGTCGCGGCCCTGGCGGCGACCGGCGTCATCCTGGGCGCAGCCTACATGCTCTATCTCTATCGGCGCATTATCTTCGGCCAGTTGACCAAGGAGTCGCTTGCGAAGATTCTCGACATGAGCCCACGCGAGTGGGCCGTGTTTGCTCCGTTGATCGTTATCACGTTGTGGATGGGGATTTACCCGACACCGTTCCTCGACATCATGCACGTTTCCGTCGAGAACCTGTTGCAACAGGTCGAAACCGCCCTGGCAGCCGGCGGTAACACCATGATGGCTGGACGTTGAGGAGATGCGGCGATGACCATGGCTGAACTGATCCCCGCTTTTCCCGAGCTCTTCCTGGCGTTGATCGGCATGTCGCTATTGATGTTCGGCGTGTTTCAGAAAGCCGACGGGCCAGACAGCGAACGCGCCACCGCAGGGCTCGTGTCTTGGCTCACCCTGATTACGTTCGCCCTGACGATCTTGATCGCCGTGAGCTTCTCGAGCGGGCGGATTCTGATATTCGGCGACATGTTCGTCAGCGATCCGTTCTCCGTCTTCTGCAAAGTCCTGGTGCTCATTGCGGCCGGTGGGACACTGGTCATTGCCCAGGGTTTCCTCGTGCGCCAGAATATGGCGCGTTTCGAGTTCCCGATCCTCGTCATGTTCGCCGTTCTCGGCATGCTGATGATGGTGTCGGCCAACGACCTGATCTCGCTCTATCTCGGGCTCGAGATGCAGAGCCTCTCGCTTTACGTCATCGCCGCCTTCCAGCGTGATGATCAACGCTCCACGGAAGCCGGCCTGAAGTATTTCGTCCTGGGCGCCCTGGCCTCGGGCATGCTGCTCTACGGCAGTTCCCTGGTCTACGGTTTCGCCGGCACGACGAACTTCGACCAGTTGGCGACGGTTCTGGCGGCATCGGGCGAGCAAGGCCCCGGCCTCGGGGTCATTTTCGGCATCGTCTTCGTTCTCGCCGGCCTCGCGTTCAAGGTATCCGCCGTACCGTTCCACATGTGGACACCCGACGTTTACGAGGGCGCGCCGACGCCGGTCACCGCGTTTTTTGCCGTTGCGCCGAAGATCGCCGCCTTGGGGCTTTTCGTCCGCGTCATGGTCGGCCCCTTCGGGAGCCTGATTTCCGAATGGCAGCAGATCGTCGTCTTCGTATCGGTGGCATCGATGGTTCTCGGCGCCTTCGCCGCCGTCAACCAAACCAACATCAAACGCCTCATGGCCTACAGTTCCATCGGCCATGTGGGTTACGCGCTCATCGGTCTCGCCGTCGGTGATGAGGTTGGTGTGCGCGGCATCCTGATTTATCTCGCTATATATCTGGTGATGAACGTCGGCGCCTTTGCTTGCATCCTCGCCATGAAACGCGGCGATCGGATGGTCGAGGAGATCAGCGACCTCGCCGGGTTCAGCAAGTCCCATTCAATGATGGCGGTGGCATTGGCCGTGTTCATGTTTTCCATGGCCGGCATTCCGCCGCTGGCCGGGTTCTTCGGCAAGTTCTACATCTTCCTCGCGGCCATCGATGCACAACTATACGGCCTCGCGGTCATCGGTGTTCTGACCAGCGTCGTCGGCGCCTTCTATTACATCCGCATTATCCGCGTCATGTATTTCGACGAAGCGGGTGAAGCCCTGGACCGGCCTGTTGAGCGGCCCATCGGTCTCGTCGTCACCCTGGCCGGATTCCTGATCGTCATGTTCTTCCTCTATCCGGCGCCGGTTCTCGACAGCGCGGCAGCCGCGGCGGCGGCGTTGTTCCCGGGCTGATGCAGCACCTGCAGATCCCCGAACCCTTCAATCTCATCGCGCTCGACACGGTAGGCAGCACCAACACGGAGGCCAAACGCCGCGCCGACAAGGGGACCGGGTCCGCACCCGACTGCACGTTGGTATGGGCAAAGGAACAAACCGCCGGCAAGGGGCGTCGCGGCCGCTCCTGGAACAGTCCGCCGGGAAACCTCTATACCTCGATCATCCTGCGCCCGGATGCTCCGTTCTCCGACCTGTCCGCGTACAGCTTTATCGCCGCTGTCGCCGTCGTCGAGGCTCTGGAAAAATTCTCGCCGACCAATCACCAGATCAGATGCAAATGGCCGAACGATGTCCTGGTCAATGGGAAGAAAGCCGCGGGTATCTTGATGGAAACGGCGAGCGGGGAAGGCAACCGGGCCAAGTGGCTCGTCGTCGGCATGGGACTCAACGTCGAGAGCTTTCCACCGGACACGGCCTATCCGGCAACGTCGCTGCGCACGGAAGGATGGGACGCGTCGCTCGAGGCCATTCTCGGACGCTATTGTGAACGGTTCCTGCACTGGTCACGGCGGTGGGAAAGTGACGGGTTTGACGCCATCCGTCGCACTTGGCTGGTCCATAGCATCGGCCAGGGCGAGGAAATCCGGGTCCGCCTCGGCGACGGCGAAGTCACGGGGATCTTCGAGGACATGGATGAAACGGGTGCCTTGGTCATCAACGAAGCAGGAACACGCCGGCGCATAACGGCAGGCGACGTGTTCTTCTGGTAGATCGGAGCAAACGGATGCTGCTGGCCATCGATTCCGGTAACACCAACATCGTATTCGCCGTCTTCGATTTCGATGGCACCGTTCAGGATGAATGGCGCTCCTCGACGGATGCCAACCGCACGGCCGACGAGTTCGGCATATGGCTCGAGCAGCTGATGGCGCTTTCGGGCCTGAGCCGGAACCGGATTTCGAGTGCCATCATCGCAACGGTCGTCCCGGCCACCTTGTTTTCGCTCAAGACCCTATGTCGGAAGTACTTTTCCTGTGAGCCGCTGGTGATTGGAGAAGACGGTGTCGATCTTGGCCTGGACGTCTTGATCGACCGTCCGGAAGAGGTTGGTGCCGACCGCTTGGTCAACGCGGTGGCCGCCCACGAACGATACGGCGGGCCGATGATCGTCGTCGATTTCGGCACCGCGACGACCTTCGACGTGATCGACGAGGAGGGCAACTACCGCGGCGGCGCCATCGCGCCCGGGATCAACCTGAGCCTCGAGGCCCTTCACCAAGCCGCCGCGCAGCTGCCCCGGGTCGGCGTTACCAGGCCGGGTCCGGTGATCGGCAAGACGACGGTGGACGCCATGGTTTCCGGGACTTTCTGGGGATACCTGGGCATGATCGAAGGGATGGTGGCCAGAATTCGCGAGGAATTTGGCCGAGCAGACATGCAGGTCATCGCGACCGGTGGCCTGGCGCCGCTCTTTTCCGAGTACTGCGACGTAATCGATACCGCCGACGGCGATCTCACGCTCAGGGGCCTGTTCTCGATCTACCGGCGCAACGCTTGATGGGCGGCGGAGACCAAAACGAGCTGCTTTTCGTTCCGCTTGGCGGCGCCGGCGAAATCGGCATGAACCTCAACCTCTTCGCCTACGGTGAACCCGGCGACCACGACTGGCTGATGGTCGACCTCGGCGTCACCTTCAACGACGGTTCGCTGCCGGGCGTCGATCTCATTCTCCCCGATCCGACTTTCATCGAGGAACGCCGCGACAGGCTGTTGGCGATCGTTCTCACCCACGCCCACGAGGACCACCTGGGTGCCGTTCCCTACCTGTGGCCCCGGTTGCGCTGTCCCGTTTACGCGACCCCCTTTACGGCGACCATCCTCAAACGAAAGCTGGCTGAGGTGGACCTGATCGATGAGGTCGAGATCAATATCGTACCCCTGAACGGCCGCTTTTCAATCGGGCCTTTCGATTTGGATCTGATCACGCTCACGCATTCGATCCCGGAGCCCAACGGCATCGCTCTTCGCACACCCTTGGGTACGGTCCTGCACACGGGCGACTGGAAGTTCGACCCGGACCCCGTGGTCGGCCCGACCGCCGACGAAGATGCATTGCGGCGATTGGGTGACGAGGGCGTGTTGGCCATCGTCTGCGATTCGACCAATGTGTTCTCGGCGGGCGACGCCGGTTCCGAAGGCGATTTGTTGGCAAGCCTCGCCGAGGCCATCGGAGAGTGTTCCGGCAAGGTCGCGGTGGCATGCTTCGCAACCAATGTGGCGCGGCTCGAGACCATCGCCAAGGCCGCACGGGCCAATGGCCGCGACGTGGTCACGGCCGGCCGTTCGCTAAGGCGCATCGAGGCGGCGTCCCGGGAGAACGGCTACCTCGAAGACGTACCGGCTTTCATCGACGAGGGTGACGCCGGGTTCCTGCCGGACGACAAGACCCTCATCATCTGTACCGGATCGCAGGGCGAGCCGCGGACAGCCTTGTCGCGTATCGCCTTAGAAGACCACCCGAACGTGACGCTCGGCGAAGGCGATACGGTCATCTTCTCGTCCCGTGCCATTCCCGGCAATGAAGCGGCAATCGGCCGCCTGCAAAACCAGTTGATTCGCCTCGGCGTCAAGGTCGTCACATGGCGCGAAAAACGGGTCCACGTGTCCGGCCACCCGGCACGGGACGAACTGGCCCGCATGTATCAGTTGGCGCGCCCGAAAATCGCCGTACCTGTCCACGGTGAACTGCGCCACATGTGCGCGCACGCCGATCTCGCCAAGGAATGCCAGGTCGAGCAGGCGGTCGTTGCCGAGAACGGGTCCGTCGTCCGCCTGGCGCTTGGCGAGGCCGGTGTAATCGACCATGTTCCGTCTGGACGGCTTTCGCTCGAGGGCAGCCGCCTGGTCCCCGTCGAGAGCGAGATCTTAAAGAGCCGAAAAAGGAGCATGTGGAACGGTTTCGCGGTCCTCACGGTCGTCATCGATGGGGAAGGCGGGCTCGTCTCGCGCCCGAAGATATCGAGTACCGGTTTGTTCGAAAGCGAACACGATCCATCCTGCGAGGGGGCGCTTGACGAGGCCGAGGCGGCGGTCGACCGCCTGGGCAGCTTGGAGGCGCGGGACGACGATCGAGCCGCGGAAGCCGTTCGGCTTGCAGTTCGCCGGTATTTCCGCGACAGTCTCGGGAAACGGGCTGTCACGACGGTCCACATCGTTCGTATCCCCTGAAGCCAAGGAGGCCTGGAGCATGTCCCTGACCGAGGGCCTTGTCGTCTACGTCATCATCTGGTGGCTGCTGTTGTTCATGGTCCTGCCCTGGGGCGTGCGCCGGGTCGATCCCGAGGATTTGCTGCCGGGCGAGGATCCGGGTTCGCCGGCGAAGGCCCGCATGCTGCTCAAACTGGGCGTGACCACGGTGTTGGCCACGGTACTATTCGGCGTCTACTACTGGGTCGCCCAATCGGGACTGATATCGTTCCGGCCGCAGGTTTGAGAAACCCGCCTCAAAGGGCAGGGCTCTCCTGATCTTACTGGACCTTGACTTAGGGCCGGATGTAGCTCCAGCCCTGTTCCTGCAATTCCATCAGCCGAACGACGCCCGAGGGCACGAGGCTGGCCTCGGAGACCAGTTGGATGTCCTTGCCGGCCTTGGCGCTCATATTGCGGTACGTGTTGCCGCAGGCCGAGAAGCTCAGGTTGCTCATCTCCAAACCCATGGTGGCGATGCGCTGTTCGACCGGCGATTACCCTCGACGAACATGTTGAGGCCGGGCCCGTAGGCGACAACCTCGATTTCCACCTTCTCGCCCTTGGCCTTGTAGTACTTGTTGATGTTCATGGCGTTGTTGAGTGCCATATTCATCCGTGCCGTATCGTTCTCATCCACGTGAATGGCCACCTTGTGCTCCGTGGCACCGGCCAAAACCGGTCCCGAGGCGGCGACGGCAAAAACCGTCAGCAACACCGGCACAACCAGGAAAAACCGCTTCATTGTTCATCTCCCACCCATGATGTTCGGGACGTCGTTACCCGCACCGACTGGCCACACATATCAGATGGTCCCGTGTTCCTGAATACGGCCGCCGTACACGCCCGAACAACTTCTCGTGACCGCCGCTTCACCGCACGGGTCCGGCCGGTGGACCGGCAATCGACCACCTTCCCAACCCCAGGAGCCCGTGGCATACTCCCGTACTCACATAAATCGGGAAATGAATTCAAGGGGGAGATAGATGAGCGACCGACCTTTCAACGTCCTCGGCATCCAGCAGATTGCCATCGGCGGTCCGGATAAGGAAAAGATGAAGAAGTTGTGGATCGACTCCCTTGGGCTGGCGATTACCGGCAATTTCAGGAGCGAACGCGAGAACGTTGACGAGGATATCGCGGCCATTGGAGCAGGCCCGTTGAAGGTCGAAGTGGACCTGATGCAACCGGTGGATCCGGAAAAGAAACCGGCGGTTCACAAGACGCCCCTCAACCACATAGGTCTCTGGATAGATGACCTCCCAGCCGCAGTGGAATGGCTAACCGCCAACAGTGTGCGTTTCGCCCCTGGTGGAATCCGCAAGGGCGCCGCGGGTTTCGACATCACCTTTCTTCACCCGAAGGGCAGCGACGAGCACCCGATTAGTGGCGAGGGCGTCCTAATTGAGCTCGTTCAAGCCCCCCCGGAGGTGATCGAAGCCTTCGCCAAGCTGGCCGGCTGAGAGCCGGTCCAAGCCCGGAGCCGGTACCGGACCTGACCGATCCGGCGCATTTCGGTTTGGCCGTGTTACCGTTGCCCGGGCATGGAATCAGAGCAGGGCGAACTTGAGGACGAAGGCGGCGGCCAGCACGTAGATCGCCGGTCCCACCTCATGGTGGCGGCCGGCCAGGACCTTGACGGCGACATAGGTAATGAAGCCGAAACCGATGCCGGACGCGATCGAGAAGGTCAGCGGCATGGCGATGGCGGCGATGACCGCCGGCGCCACGTCGGTGATGTCGTCCCAATCGATCTCGGCCAGGCCCCGGACCATCAAACAGGCGACGAACAGCAGCGCCGGGGCCGTCGCGTAGGCCGGGATGGTGCCGGCCAGGGGCGACAGGAACAGGCAGGCCAGGAACAGCACCGCAACGGTGATCGCCGTCAAGCCGGTGCGCCCGCCGGCATTGATGCCGGCCGCGCTTTCGATATAGCTGGTCGTTGTTGAGGTGCCCAAGGCGGCACCGGCGATGGTCGCCGTGCTGTCGGCGACGAGCGCCTTCTTGAGGCGCGGCAGGCGGCCCCGTTCGTCAAGCATGCCGGCCCGGTGCGCCAGACCGACCAGGGTGCCGGCCGTATCGAAGAGGTCGACGAAGAGGAAGGCGAAGACGATGGTGATGAGCCCGATCTCCAGGGCGCCGGCGATATCCATCTGGGCGAAGGTCGGCGCCACCGACGGCGGCATGGAGACGACACCCTGGTTCTCGGTGATGCCGAGCGCCACGCCGATCACCGTGACACCGAGGATCGAGATGATGATTGAGCCGGGCACGCCGCGGGCCGTAAGTACGGCAATAGAGAAAAACCCGATGACGGCGAGCACCGGTTCCGGCTTGGCCAAATCGCCCATGGTCACCAGGGTCGCCGGGTGATCGACGACGATGCCAGCGTTCTTCAAGGCGATAATGGCGAGAAAGAGCCCGATACCGGCCGATATGGCGATCTTGAGCGATCGCGGGATCGAGTTGATGATCCATTCTCTGATCGGCAGGATGCTCAGAATCAGGAACAGAATGCCGGACAGGAAGACCGCACCCAGCGCCACTTGCCAGGTATGGGCCCATACCGAGCACCACGCCGTAGGTGAAATAGGCGTTGAGCCCCATGCCCGGCGCCAGGGCGATCGGGTAGTTGGCGTAAAACCCCATGATCGCCGTGCCGATAGCGGCGGCCAGGCAGGTGGCGACGGATACCGCACCCCGATCCATGCCGCTCTCGGCGAGGATCGACGGGTTGACGAAGACGATGTAGGCGAGGGTCAGGAAGGTGGTCAGCCCGGCCATCACCTCAGTGCGGACGGTGGTCTCGTTTTCCGACAGTTTGAACAGTTGCTCCAGCATGGTCCGGTCCCCAATGATCTCTGTTTTACCCCTGATTGGACCTGGCCGGCCGCGCCCTTTTAGCAGATATCGTCCGGGTCCGAAATGATTCCTGTCAATCGGGCCTATATGTCGGTCCAGTTTAACCATTACTTAATCGGGACCGGGGAGAATTGGAGCCTCGATGGCATTCCCACAGAAGTGGATCACTCCGATGAAGAACCTCATTTACGTTGCCTTCCTGTGTTCATTTCCGGTTCTTCTGGCCCTGCAACCGTTCCGGTTGTTCTAGGTCCTGTTGACAGTTAACGGACTATTCATGGTTGGTGTGATCGAGTGAGACCAGTGCAAGGTGAGGGGCCTGGTCATGCTTCGCAGGGAATTG
>JGI26657J51804_10000063_pt1 | contig 12952 bp, 10 predicted proteins | sample WorMetHERISLAND1_3_FD_51804 | JGI IMG/M metagenome (IMG submission 51804)
CCGCCACAGCCTACTTGGCCATGCTACACCTCGTTGGCACCATGATATGGTTGCGTTAACTGTCAACAGGACCTAGCGCTTTGGTGCAGGTGTGGCCAAGGTGAGCGGACAATGGCCCCGACACGAAACCGGTTGACGGACAAGGAATGGAACACCTACGTGACCTGGTGCGAGGATCGCGGCCTACAGGCCGTTCCCAGCCATCCATGGACACTGGCCGCCTATGCCCTTTCCCGGGAAAACCGGTGCAAACCGGAAGATATCCGCAAGACCGTAACGGATGTCGGCAAGGCCCATTCGGAGCGCGCCCGAAGCCGCCCGGACCGTGCCGACCTGGTCTCGCGCACGCTCGCCATCATCGAAAAACGGTCCGAGGTCCGTGCCCAGGGCGCCGAATTGTTCGAGGAGGATTGCTCCCCCGAACAGCCGGCGGCCACCACTCCCAAGAAAGAAAAGAAAAACGCAAAGCCGGATCAGGCCGGATTCTCGCTGCGCTCGGAGCCGAAATTGGTGTCCCGCCGGCGGCTCGAGCGTTAAATCCCTACTTGAGCGTCACCGTCTGACGGGCAACCAAGGTTACGGTCTTTCCGTCTGCTCGTTTCCGGATCAGCACGGCTTCGCCCCGGTATTCCCCGGCGGGCCAAAACAGAGACTTCTTCTTGCGGCCCGAAAACAGGAACTGGCGGGCCTTGTTCGCCTTGATCTCGTTCGAATAGCGGTGAAACCGCTCACCGTCGGGCCCGGTTATGGTCAGTGTGAGCTTGTCCCCGCGATAGACCCAGAACGCATCGACCCAAAGAACCAGGACAGGGGCGTTCCGAGGAAGCGCCCGGTCATTGTGCCGCCCGGCGCGCGCCGCACGCGCGGCCGGGGGCTTTGCCGCAAATCCGATGGCATAGATCGCGCTTTCGGACCCGTACAAAACCCGTGGCACGTCGGCGGACCACATGGGATCACGACGCGACCCACAGACCGTTTTACCGTCAACGGCGCTCGGTCCCAGAAACGGATCGACGACCCGACCGCGATGGCGGACCGACAGGTGTACGTGAGGGAACTCAGCCATGCCTGACATTCCCACATATCCGATTCGAGCGCCTTGTTCGACTTTCTGCCCTTTTTTCACGGATATGCTGCCTTTACGCAGGTGACAATACTGCGTTTCCCAACCCCCGCCATGGTCGAGAACGACACCGTTCCCGCACTCGACATTTCTGACGCGGTGACCGCCAATGACACTGACATCGACATCCCGCATGCCGTCGCGAATGGCTTTGACCGTACCGGTGGCCGACGCGACGACCGGGACGCCGCCCCTCATGGTCCGCGAATCTCGAATGGCGAAGTCCGTGCCCTTGTGGCCATTGTAGCTATGAGAGCTGCATTTATAGTCGAGAATGCCAGGGCCCTTATCGAGGTCTACCAGATTGACCAGCCAGCAGTCCTCGGAAAGGCGACGCTTGATCGGCAAACTAAGTGTAGGGGCACCCTCGGCAGCCCGCGCGCTGTCGCTTAATTCGACCCCCCATATCGCAACCGCGAAGCCCAGAAAGATCGCAAGTCCTGCCAAAGTTTGTTTTCTATTTCCTTGAAAAAACATCAAAAACCAACACTTGTTTGCGATCAAACCGTGCTATAATATTGCGCCGCACAAGACGACCTGAAGTGCCGCGATTAGAATTTCCGGCTCGACACAAAGGATAAAGGCGAATGGATAAGATGACCAACCCCCTCGACAAGCTCCACGGCTATTATTTCGAGGACATGGAAGAGGGCATGAACGACGTCTTCGCCAAAACCATTACGGACGCCGACATCATCACCTTCGCCGGTATATCGGGCGACACCAACCCGGTCCACCTGAACCATGAATTCGCCAGCGAAACCATGTTCGAGGGCCGCATCGCACACGGCATGCTGACGGCGAGTTTCATTTCGACCGTGATCGGTACCAAGATGCCGGGGCCGGGCTGCATCTACGTCAACCAGAACCTGCGGTTCAAGGCGCCGGTGAAGTCCGGTGATACGGTTTTGGCGACGGTCACCGTTGTCAGCACCGTACCGGAAAAGCGCTTCGTCGAACTGAAGACCGTATGCACGGTGGGTGACAAGGTTGTCGTCGACGGGGATGCTTTGGTCATGGTTCCGTCTCGCGTACAGAGCGGCGCCTAATCTCCTAGCGGCTGGATCGGCCCGACACACCCGAACACAGCGGAAACAAAGGTTCCCCGGCGTCGGGATTTCTCCGTTGACCCATCGCCGGGGCGCTGACACTTTTCCCCGCCATGCGGATCTTTCGCCATTACGAGACGCTACCTGAGGAGGCCCGGGGTGCAACCATCGCCATCGGCAACTTTGACGGTGTCCATAAGGGCCATCAGACGGTCATCAACGAGGCCGGACTGATCGCACGTGACGCCGGCATGCCGTGGGCCGTGCTCACCTTCGAGCCGCATCCCAGGAGCGTTTTCAGGCCCGGGTCCGAACCTTATCGGCTGACGTCGTTTCGAACCAAGGCGCGGGCACTCGAGAAGCTGAGGGTCGACGCCATGATCGTCCAACGCTTCAACCGGGCATTCTCCGAACGACCGGCGGAGGATTTCGTCACCGATGTCCTGGTCAAGGGATTTGGGGCCCGGCACGTCGTCGCCGGGTATGATTTCGTCTTTGGCCACGGGCGCGGAGGCAGCTGTGAATTGCTGTTGGCGATGGGTAAGGAATATGGGTTCGGCTTTACGGCCGTCAGTGCCGTCGAGAGTCCCGACGGGATCGTCTATTCGTCAACGGCCGTGCGCGAGCGGCTCGAAGCGGGCGATCCCAAGGGCGCTGCCGCTATACTGGGCCGGCCGTACGCCATCGAAGGGCGCGTCGCCCATGGCGACAAACGCGGGCGGACCATCGGGTTCCCGACAGCCAACATTCATCTCGGGCAATGGCTGCGGCCGGCGCGCGGCGTTTATGCCGTGCGCGTCGAAATCCTCGATGGCCACAATACGACAACGGTCGACGGCGTTGCCAATATCGGCAACCGACCGACCATCAACGGGACGGCCGACTTGCTTGAAGTTTTTCTGTTCGGTTTCGAGGGCGACCTCTACGGGAAGATCCTGAGCGTCGGCCTGATCGATTACATTCGGCCGGAACGCAAGTTCGACGGCCTCGATGAACTGAAAAAACAAATCGCCGAAGATACGGGCCGGGCGAGAGAAGTTTTGAGTGGATGAAAGCGGAAAAATGACTGTGGACTATAAATCGACCGTCTTCCTGCCGAAGACGGATTTCCCGATGAAGGCCGGCTTACCCAAACGCGAACCGGACATCCTCAAACGATGGGAGGACACCGACCTCGAGGACGCCATGCGCAAGGCCGCGTCGGGGCGCGAGAAATTTGTTCTCCACGACGGCCCCCCATACGCCAACGGACATCTTCACATCGGCCATGCGCTCAACAAGATCCTCAAGGACGTCATCAACCGCTCCCAGGAGATGCTCGGCAAGGACGCCTATTATGTTCCCGGTTGGGACTGCCACGGCCTGCCCGTCGAATGGAAGATCGAGGAGAAATACCGGGAACAGAAAAAGGACAAGGACGAGGTTCCGATCGTCGAGTTTCGCCGCGAATGCCGTGAGTTCGCCGAACACTGGATCGATGTTCAGCGCGACGAATTCAAACGGTTGGGCGTCATGGGCGACTGGCGCGATCCCTACACGACCATGACCTACGAAGCGGAAGCCAAGATCGCCGAGGAACTGGGCCGCTTCCTCATGGACGGATCGCTCTACAAAGGCGCCAAGCCGGTGCTCTGGTCGCCGGTCGAAAAAACGGCGCTCGCCGAGGCCGAGGTCGAATATTACGACCATACCTCGACGACAATCTTTGTCCGCTTTCCCGTCAGGGCGACATCGTTCGAAACCATCGAGGGCGCCGCCATTGTCATCTGGACGACGACGCCCTGGACCATGCCCGGCAACCGCGCCGTCGCCTACGGACCGCATATCGATTATGTCCTGGTCGAGGTGACTGAGGCGGCGGAAGACAGCCTCGCCAGGGTCGGTGAAAAACTGGTGCTGGCCGAGGCCCGTCTCGGCAACGCATCCAAGGAATGCGGCATCGAGGGCCACGAAATCCTTGCCCGCTTCAAAGGGGAAGACCTGCAAGGCACCATCTGCAACCATCCGCTTAGCGGCCAGGGATATGACTTTGATGTCCCAGCGCTTTCCGCCGACTTCGCGACCACCGAAGAAGGCACCGGCATCGTTCATATCGCGCCGGGCCACGGTGCCGACGACTGGGAACTGGGCGTAAAAAATGAGATCGATATCCCGCAAACCGTCGGTGAGGACGGGTGCTTCTACGAGCACGTTCCGCTGTTTGCAGGCAAGCATGTCTACAAGTGCAACGGCGAGGTCGCCGACACCATTCGCGAGGCCGGCGGATTGTTGGGTCAGGGCAAACTGGTGCACCGCTATCCACACAGCTGGCGCTCCAAGAAACCGCTGATCTTCCGCAACACGGCACAATGGTTCATTTCCATGGAGAAGACCGGGCTCCGCAAGAAGGCGCTCGACGCCATTGCCGAGACGCGGTTCTATCCGGCCTCGGGACAGAAGCGGCTTCACGGCATGATCGAGGAGCGACCGGACTGGTGCGTATCGCGCCAGCGCGCTTGGGGCGTGCCGATCACGGTTTTCGTCAACAAGGAGACGGGCCAGCCACTGCGCGATCAGGCGGTGATGGAGCGCATCGTCGAGATCTTCCGAAAGGAAGGGGCCGACGCCTGGTTCGCCTCACCGCCGCAGCGCTTCCTCGGCAACGACTACGCGGCCGGCGACTTCGAGCAAGTCACGGACATCCTCGACGTCTGGTTTGACTCAGGATCGACTCATTCCTTCGTTCTAGAGGGTCATTGGGATCTCAAATGGCCGGCGTCGCTTTACCTGGAAGGTTCCGACCAGCATCGCGGGTGGTTCCATTCGTCGCTTTTGGAAGCCTGCGGCACGCGCGGCGCCGCTCCCTACGAAGCCGTCCTCACGCACGGGTTCGTCATGGCCGAAGACGGTCAAAAGATGTCCAAGTCGTTGGGCAACATTGTGTCGCCGCAAAACGTCATCGACCAATACGGCGCCGATATTCTGCGTCTGTGGGTTGTTGGCTCCGACTATTCGGAAGACCTTCGTATCGGTCCGGAGATCCTCAAGCAACATGCCGACGTTTACAGGCGGTTGCGCAACACACTCCGATTCGTGCTGGGGAATTTGAATGGGTTCGATGAATCCGAGCGGCTTCCCCGCGAAGAGATGCCGGAACTGGAGAAATGGGTGCTGCACCGCATCTGGGAGATGGACCGATTCTTGCGGGACTCCTGCAACGACTATCAATTCCACACGCTGTTCACGGAACTCCACAATTTCTGTGCCACCGACTTGTCCGCTTTCTACCTCGATGTCCGCAAGGACAGCCTTTATTGCGACCGCCTCGATTCGACGCGGCGCCGTGCGGCAAGGACCGTCCTCGACGAACTGTTCCACTGCCTGACGGCCTGGTTCGCGCCCTTCATCTGTTTCACAGCCGAGGAAGCCTGGCTGGCCCGCAACCCGGATCAGGATAAGGGAAGCGTTCATCTGCGCACTTTCCCCGACATCCCCGAAGCCTGGCGCGACGACGAATTGGCCGCCAAGTGGAAACGCGTCCGAAACCTGCGGCGGGTCGTCACCGGTGCCCTCGAGATCGAGCGTGCAGAGAAACGGGTTGGGTCAAGCCTTCAAGCCAACCCTGCCGTCCATACGACCGCTGAGCACCAAGCGCTCTTCGATGGCCTCGACGCCGCAGAGCTGTTTATTACATCCGGCGCCGAGTTCTCGACCGATCCAGCTCCGGCCGATGCCTTCCGCCTCGACGATGTGGCCGATGTCGCCGTTGACCCCCGCCTTTCAGGCGGCGCGAAATGCGTCCGTTGCTACCAGTTCCTGGACGAAGTGGGTGAGGACGAAGAACACCCGGAGATTTGCGGACGCTGTGCCGACGCCGTGCGCAACCACACGTCGGAGGCAGCGTGATCTCGGCCTCTGATACGGATATTCCCGGAACGGCGTCCAACCTGAAAAAGGGCCTTGGATTGGCCTTACTGGTCATCGTATTTGACCAGATTTCGAAATGGTGGATCATCACCAGCGTCATGAACCCGCCTCGGGTCATCGAAGTCCTGCCGTTTTTCAACCTGGTCCTGGCCTTCAATCAAGGTGTCAGTTTTGGATTGTTCGATACGGGATCGGGGGCGGGCCAATGGCTTCTCGCCAGCATCGCGATCGCCATTTCGATCGGCCTCGCCGTGTGGCTGGCTCGGGCGGTTCATGTTACCGTCGTCGTCGCTCTCGGTCTGATTATCGGTGGCGCGATGGGGAATGTCGTCGACCGGTTCGCCGTCGGCGCGGTGGTCGATTTTCTCGACTTCCATGCCTTCGGCCACCACTGGCCGGCGTTTAACGTTGCCGACACTGGAATCACCATCGGCGCCGCGATTCTCATCCTGGAGTCGTTTTTTCAACCGAAAGACGATGTATAGCTTATTGAAAAACCATAGGGTTTGACGTAAATTTGGGGTTCTCCAGATAAGATGGCCGCTATGAAAAAAACCGGTTTCGCGTTAAGCCTCCTTGCCGCCCTCGTCATGCTTTCGGGCTGTGAATCGGCACGCAAAGCGTTCGGCAACAAAAAAAACCCGCCTGACGAATTCGTCGTCTACAAGCGGCCGCCCCTCAGCCTTCCGCCCGAATATGGCCTGCGCCCGCCGGAACCCGGGGCGACGCGCCCGCAGCGCGTTTCGCCGACGGACGTGGCCCGCGCAGCCGTTACCGGACAGACAGAGCCCACCCAACCAAGGGCGAACCAGAGCCAAGGAAGCGCTGGACTGAACGCTCTGTTGCGCGATACCGGCGGCCTGACGGCTGACCCGACCATTCGCAACACCATTGACCAAGAGACTTCGATCCTTTCCGACGAAGACCAGCATTTCGTAGACAAATTGATCTTCTGGGTGGACGACAAACCGAACCCGGGCACTGTTCTCGATCCAGAGGAGGAACAGAAACGCATCCGCGAAGCCCAAGCCTTGGGCAGGCCGATAACCGAAGGCGAGACGGTCCACGTCAAACGCAAGCGCGGGAAAAAAGGTCTTCTCGACTTCTAACGACCTTGCCCGAAGGGCGCCACATTCCATATCTAGGTTCCTGACTGTCACGTGAATGTCAGGTGCATGGGCGCATGATCACGTTTCATAATCGCGTCTGCCCGTTTGGTCGTGAAAAGAAAGGAACCGAAGCTTGAGAAAAAACCGCGGGATACTCTTCTCAGCTGTTTTGTGTTTGGTAACCGCTGTTGCGTTGATTCCCCGGGCGGTTTACGCGGGCGTGTTCAATCCGGAGACGTTCACCCTGTCCAACGGGATGGAGGTCGTGGTCGTCTCCAATCATCGGACCCCCGTCGTCACCCATATGGTCTGGTACCGCGTCGGCTCGGCCGATGAAATGCCGAACGAATCTGGGATCGCCCATTTCCTCGAACACCTGATGTTCAAAGGAACGAAAACCCGTGCGCCGGGTGAATTCTCCAGCATAGTCTCAAGGGTTGGCGGTCGGGAGAACGCCTTCACGTCGACCGATTACACGGGTTACTTCCAAACCGTCGCCGTCGAACACCTGGAAACGGTGATGGAGATGGAAGCCGATCGCATGACCAATCTGGTCATCACCGATGCGGAAGTGGAACCGGAACGCCAGGTGGTTCTCGAAGAACGGCGCTCGCGGGTTGATAACGACCCGGCCAGCATCCTCGGAGAACACGTCAACGCGACGCTATTCCTCAGCCATCCTTACCGGAACCCCGTTATTGGTTGGCAGCACGATATCGAGGCGCTCGACATCCGGCAAATCCTCAACTTCTACAAACGCTGGTACGCCCCCAACAATGCCATTCTCGTCGTTGCCGGCGACATCACGGCGGCGCAGTTGAAACCGCTGGCCGAACGCTATTACGGCACCATCCCGGCGCAACCGCCGACGGTGCGCGCCCGCGCGGCCGAACCCCCGCAAAAAGCGGCGCGATCGGTGACCCTGAAGGATCCGAGGGTCCGGCAGCCCTCGTGGCGGCGGGTCTTCCTCGCGCCGGGTTTGAATTGGGGCGACAGGCGCCATTCCTATCCGCTCGAAGTTCTGTCCGATATCCTCGGTGGCGGCGCTTCGAGCCGGTTGTATCGCGCCCTGGTCATCGAAAAGAAACTCGCCGTTTCCGCCGGCACCTACTATTCCGGCGACGATCGCGGGCCGGGGCGTTTCGGGGTTTACGCCAGTCCCCGGCCGGGTGTCGACATCGAATCCCTGGTTAAAGCCGTGGAGAGCGAACTGCAAAAGGTCGTCGCCGAAGGCGTTACGGAAGATGAACTTCGCCGCGCCAAGGACCGTATGCAAGCGGAAGCCATTTATGCCCGGGATTCTCTCTCCGCCGGCGCCCGTGTATTGGGTGCGGCCCTTGCCTCCGGATTGAGTGTCGAAGAGGTGGAGGCCTGGCCCGAGAGAATTGAAGCGGTCACCGCCAACGGGATCAAGGACGCCGCCGCCGAGGTGTTCAACCGTTCACGATCGGTCATCGCAACGCTGCTTCCGGACCGCAAGACTTGAGGCCGATCATGTACAGAAACCGATTTCCTTACCTGGTCCTGGCTATGCTCGTCGTGTTGACGAGCACTCTCGCCGCACCGCGCATGGCCGCAGCAATCGAAGTCGAGCGCGTCATCAGTCCGGGCGGTATCGAGGCCTGGCTGGTTCGTGACCATTCCAATCCCATCGTCACCGTCAGTTTCGCCTTTCGTGGCGGAGCCGGTCTGGATCCGAAAGGGAAGGAAGGCCTCGCCAACATGGTCGCGTCGACCCTTGACGAAGGGGCCGGCGACATGCACAGCCAGACTGTCCAACGCACGCTCGAGGACCTCGCCATTCGCATGCGATTCACCGCCGGAAAAGACACCTTCCGCGGCCGTCTGCAAACCCTGGTCAAGAACCAGGACACGGCCTTTCGACTGTTGCATCTGGCCCTCACCGCGCCCCGTTTCGACAAGGAACCGGTTGAGCGTATCCGCGACCAGATCCTGGTCGGGTTGAAACGCGATCTCGAAGACCCGGATTCAATCGCCAGCCTAAGGTTGTTCAGAGTTCTGTTCCCGGATCACCCTTATGGCCAGCCGACCGACGGTACGCTCGACAGCGTAAAGAGAATCACGGCCGCGGACTTGAAGGGCTTTGCTTCCAAAAGGCTCGCCAAGGACAACCTGATGATCGGTGTCGTCGGAGATGTCACGGCCGACGGGCTCAAGACCATACTCGATCGTACGTTCGGTGATCTACCGGATAAAGCGGCCGCTTGGGCGTTGCCGGAGGTGAAGCCCGTCGCCCACGGCCAGACCGTTGTCATCGAAAAAGGCGTTCCGCAAAGCACGATCCTTTTCGCCGACGAGGGCCTGAAACGAAAACACCCGGATTATTATGCCGCCTATGTCATGAACCACATCCTCGGCGGCGGCAGTTTCACCTCGCGCCTCTATCAGGAAGTCCGCGAAAAACGTGGTCTCGTCTATTCGGTCGGCACCTCGCTTTACCCATACGATCATTCGGCACTGTTTTTTGCCAGTGCCGGCACGGCAAACGAACGGGTCGGCGAGACCCTGTCCGTCTTTGCCACTGAATGGGAACGCATGGCCTCGTCCGGTGTTTCGGAAGAAGAACTGGCGGACGCAAAAGCTTTCCTCACCGGCTCGTTTCCGCTTCGATTCACGTCGAGCCGCAGGATCGCCGGGATTCTCGTTGGCATGCAGGTGTCTGATCTTGGGATCGACTACCTGGACAAGAGAAACGGCTATATCGAAGCGGTGACCCTGGAAGACATCAAGCGCGTCGCTCAAGAATTGCTGCGGAAAAAGAACCTGGTCACCGTGATCGTCGGAAAACCGGACGGCGTTTCCGCCTCCAACTGATTTTCCTCGGTCTGGCGCTGGTTGGCGGCCCGCGACTTTGTTACTGTTCCCGTGAACCTTACCAGCTTTGCGGTGCGCCATGGCACTCCCTCCTCCCACCAAATCCCCAGCTTGGCAGGCCTTGAACGATCATGCCGTCAGGCTGCGTGACAACCATATGCGTGATTGGTTTGCTTCCGATCCGGCCCGGTTTCAGCGGTATTCGCGAGAGGTCGACGAAATGGTCTTCGACTTCTCGAAAAACAGGATCGACGACGGCGTGCTCAGCTCACTGCTTGATCTCGCCCGGGAACGGGACATCGAAAGATCGCGAGACCGCATGTTCTCCGGTGAAGCCATCAACAGCACCGAGGGGCGGGCGGTCTTGCATGTCGCTCTCCGCGATCCTTCAGGTGCTTACAAAGTAGGGGATGAAGACGTATCGGCGGGTATTCGCTCCGTCAACGCGCGTATGGCTTCATTTGTCGACGCCATCCACTCAGGCGCTTGGACCGGTGCCACGGGCAAACGAATTCGCACCATCATCAACGTCGGCATCGGCGGTTCGCATCTGGGCCCGCAAGCAGCGGCAACGGCGTTGGCGCCTTACGCAAAGCCCGGCATTGACGTCCGTTTCGTCTCCAATGTCGACGGCCACGATCTCGCCGGCACGCTTTCCGCGGTGAACCCGGAAGAAACCGTCTTCCTTATCGCCTCCAAATCCTTCACCACACAAGAAACCATGACCAACGCCACCTCGGCGCGCGCTTGGATTACGGGCAAATTGGGCGACGACGCCGTCGCCCGGCATTTCGCGGCCTTATCGACCAACACGGACGCCGTCGTCTCTTTCGGGATCGATCCGGACAATATTTTCGAGTTCTGGGATTGGGTCGGCGGGCGGTTTTCACTGTGGTCGGCGATCGGGTTATCGGTCGCCCTTGCCGTCGGTTGGGACCGTTTCAGTGAGATGCTGGCCGGCGCCCAAGAATTGGATCAGCATTTCAGGCGAGCGCCACTTGAAGAAAACCTCCCCGTCCTGATGGCCCTCCTCGGCATCTGGAACATCAATTTCCTCGGCTCGAAGACCTTCGCCGTCCTGCCCTACGACCAACGCCTGCGGCTGTTGCCGGCCATGCTCCAACAGCTAGACATGGAGAGCAACGGAAAGCGCGTGAGGATTGACGGTGAAGCGGTCGATTACGCGACGTCGCCGGTTGTGTTCGGCGAAGCCGGCACCAACGGGCAGCATTCGTTTCACCAGTTGGTGCACCAAGGGACCGACGTGATCCCGGCCGACTTCATCGTTGTCGCCGAACCCGCACACGGCCTCGAAGGCCATCAAGACAAACTGTTGTCCCATGCCCTGGCACAGTCGCAAGCCTTGATGGCCGGCCGCACTCTCGAAGAGGCCGGTGGCAACCCGCACCGGGTCTTTCCCGGAAATCGGCCCAGCAACACGATCGTACTCAAACGCCTCGATCCCCGCTCCGTCGGCAAGTTGATCGCCCTGTACGAGCACAAAACTCTCGTTCAAGGCGCGATCTGGGGGATCAATTCATTCGACCAATGGGGTGTCGAACTGGGCAAGGAACTGGCCGGGCATCTGCTCGGCGAAATGACCGGAGAAAGCGGCGCCAAGGCGAAGGACTCCTCGACGGCCGGTCTTATGGAGACGCTTCGGTCCTGGCGGAGCTGAAACAATGGCGCTCAGGCTGCTTCCGGAGACCCTGGTCAATCGTATCGCTGCCGGCGAGGTCGTCGAGCGCCCGGCATCGGCCGTCAAGGAACTCGTCGAGAACGCCATCGACGCCGGTGCAGCGCACGTCGACATCACCATCGAAGACGGCGGGCGAGAGCTGATCGCGGTCGCCGACGACGGTCGCGGCATGACCGTCGATGAACTCAATCTCGCCGTCGAACGGCATGCAACGTCGAAGCTGCCCGATGACGATCTCCTCAACATCCGTCACTTGGGCTTCCGCGGCGAGGCGCTTCCCTCGATCGCCGCCGTTAGCCGGATGGAGATTACCAGCCGGTCGGCGGAGGCCGACGAGGCTTGGGTGCTTCGCATTGAAGGTGGGAGGAAAGCGGCACCTGTGCCGGCCAGCCATCCGCCAGGCACGCGGATCGAAGTGCGCGATCTTTTTTTCGCGACGCCGGCTCGGCTCAAGTTCCTGAAATCGACCCGTACCGAACAAGGCCGCGTGGTGGAAGCGGTCAAGCGGTTGGCCATGGCCCATCCCGCCACCGCATTCAGGCTCGCGGATGGTGCGCGCCGGCTGTTCGACTATCCGGCATCCAACGGAACCCTCTTTGATGCACGTCTGGTTCGGCTCGGTTCCATTATGGGCCGCGATTTCGCCGACAACGCCGTTGCGATCGATGCCGAACGGGAAGGCATCCGCCTGTCCGGATTTGCCGGACTGCCGACCCTCAATCGCGGCAACGCGGCCATGCAGTTCCTTTTCGTCAACGGGCGCCCGGTCGCCGACCGCATGCTGTTCGGCGCCTTGCGGGGCGCCTATCGCGATTTCCTGGCCTCCGACCGATACCCTCTGGTCGCCCTCTTCCTTGAACTTCCCTGCGAACTCGTAGACGTCAACGTCCACCCGGCGAAAACCGAAGCGCGCTTTCGCGATCAAGGCGTGGTGCGCGGTTTGATCGTCGGCGCCATCCGGGATGCGCTCTCCGGCGCCGGCCACCGCGCCTCGACCACCGTATCGGAGGCGGCCCTCGGTGCCTTCCGGGCGAAATCGGGCGCCGTCTCGCCAGGGCGCAGCGGCCCCACTTACCCGACCATGCCGGCTCATGTCCCGCGCGGCTTGGCCGAGACGGCCGACGCCTTTCATGCGCCGCTTCCAGGTCTGACGACGGACCCGGCGGCGCGCGCGAGCGGTCCGGACCCGCTCGGCGAGCCACAACCCGCGGCAGAGGATTATCCGCTTGGC
>JGI26657J51804_10000064_pt1 | contig 12947 bp, 5 predicted proteins | sample WorMetHERISLAND1_3_FD_51804 | JGI IMG/M metagenome (IMG submission 51804)
TGTCGCTCGCTGTCTTATGATGTTGTTCTTGTTGTCGTTCCGTCGTTCCGGTCTTGCTCCTTCAGTTGTTCTGCTCCTCCGTTGCGAGTTGTGACCGCTACGTCGGGTTTTCGGCGACTGTTGCGCGTTGCTGTTGTTGTCCGTCTCTTCTCTCTTGTGATGTTGCTTACTGACGTTAATTTTTTTGTTGTTACTTTTTTAATCGGGGATCGGCAAAACTCCACCACGTATGGTGTAGTGAGTGACTGGGGGAATTTAGGTAATATAACTCGAACAGATAATCAACATCAATGCATGTATATTCCAGACACGATGTGAGCAACACCACGACTGACTAGCGACTACTCAACTAGCTAGCACGCACCGTGTTCCCTAGTTCATCAGCTGCTAGGCCGAACAGGCCTACGCTGTCTTCACAGCACCCTCCCCCGTTCCTAATTGAGGAGTTATACTCTTTTATACTGTTAAAATTGAGGCATAACTGGATAACCGGGTTCATGGCATACACTGTAACGTGAATCGCATTATCAAACTCTCCCCCCGCAACAAAATCAGACACACCTCGTTCACTTATTAATAAACTTATACCTCTGGTTATGACTGAATTATTGCAATATTAGCAAACTCTATGAATTAAGGATTCAATCATTACATCTATACAAAGTAATACGGATATATAGTTCAATTAGCAAATCAATCTCAATCACAACGTACTCTCTCAAAGTTCTGTCAGCCAAACTCACCACACACATAATAATAATAGTATCGCATTAATAACAAGTAATTGACGCAAAATGCGTAACAATGCGATATCAAAACAACACTAAGCCGGCGCACACACCAACATGCCTGCATCCACAAAAATTCGCCGCCGAGACAACTCAAATCGTCGCCAGGCCGATTGATATTCGTGCATAGGTCAAAATGTATTACACTTATGGCAATGGCACCAATCAATCGAGCCGACCGTTTCTGTCAACGATCAACGAGAGTAAGTTACGACTTGAAGAGTGGTAGTGCGACTGATAATACGAGAAACGTCAATCCGACACCGATCCTGCGTAACGGTCTTCCTCGGTCCATCGGGTCGACACCGCCGGTCTGTAACGCGACGAATCGAACACCTTCTCCGAGGTTCCTGACCGTCAACGAACCGTCGCATCCTCGTGGCGCTCCGTCCAATGTTGACGAGTGAGTGACTGGGCTGACGAGACACGTTCGCAATCGTCACGTCAATAGACATGATCTCAACCAATTGCCGTTGTCGAACACCGCGTGACAGGCTGCAAATGAAATGTTTATTGTATCCGCAGTCTCTGAGCACGTGGAGTCGCACGTACGGAATGGGAATATCGACTGTCGACAGCTGCAACTCATATGAGGAGCCGTTAGTGTCTCGACGTGGACGGAAACGAATGTCTTGAACTTAGTCACCGCACCCACTACAGGTGACTGTCGTCTGTAGACAAAGTTACTGCGTCGCTCCGCTGATTCGCCTCGTCGATCCAGCTCCTAGCCAAAAACCGCGAGTCTGGAACGCTCCGGGAATCCGCGACGACGAAAGAGGTGTCGCACGCAAGTCGTTGTCGCGACATTCTGGACGCACTGCGCCAATAATCACGGGAACGAATGTCACCACGTCTTGACTGGCACATGTCACATTTCGTCACGCACTAGCCACAAAGTAACATAAGTCACACTCGAAAACCATATATTTGGCAACGCCAAAATATTCGCCAGGCGGCACCACACAATACATAAGCGATGTGTTCGCACAGTATTCGCGTCCATTCCTGCCTACTGGCGGTATAAACGCATAATGAATATCGTTCATACAGAAAACTCCCAACATACACGCAATATCGAATAATATTGATGAACATCAATGTAATGAGAAAATAAAACAAACACCGAATTTATCGCCTCATATAAAAATAGTCACTTAGGTATCCTTATACCCGGAATAATTTAATAAATAAAAATAAGCCGAAATAAAATAGAATTTAAGCGGTCCTAGCACGTCACAGTGTATAATGGGATATGGGGAGCGTGCTAAAAACATGCTTTACCGGTACGTTATAACAGTATTAACATAATAAAGAACACAAATATTGCAATAATGTATACAGTAAGTATAACGTTCTGATCAAATTTAAAATGTAACCAACGACCAACAATAAAGTATATTATAAGACGAAAATGATCATTCAAGACTAGAGCAGAGAAAGCATCAACTCATAACAAATAATAAGAATCAGCGATACCATGTAACGACATTCACCAGATGGCGCTGATGGCACGTTCAGTGTTACAGATTACGCAAACATTGGAACACTTTTGAACGTTTTAACGTTTTTAACGCTGTAGGTATAAATAGTTTCCATATAATGAATGCATCACAAATAACAATCTGATCCATGCAACGCCATTATTTATCAACGATGAACAATATTGTATATGCAGTAAAAACACCTTGAATATGTTTTGCAGTCCGATGTGGATGGTCAGTGATATAAAACAAATTCGCTCATCGTACTAAAATAATACCATGACTGAAATATATGAATTAGACCAAAATAATACTTTTTACCCAAAAAAACCACTCATAAAGACATTGGTAAACAATTTAAGAACAATTTTAATCAAATAGTAATTTATTTATTATAAATTAATGTCTTATTGGCAATGTTCGCGCTAGACAGTTGGGAAACTGAATTTGGTGCCAAAGAGATTTTAATTGTAAACTGTAAGTGAGTATAGGGAAGCCGTGCTGTCGCAAGGAAAGCGCGCGATACTGCACTAAAATTTTAACTGAAGTGTTTTGAAAAATTGAGAAAATATTGAGAAAAATTTGAGAAAATATAGGTCATATGTGAGGCCTCCTCCGACTGAGAAGTTCAGGGGGCCTTTCCGCCAGCTCTGCTTGCTGTAAATTTCAGCAAATATTTTCCAAGACAATTATATCATCATCATCATCAATTTATTTATATAATATTATATGTTAGTTATTATGTGTTACAATACCAAACCAACTGTTAGGTAATGAAAATAATTAGATTACAATTAATATGTATAATTAGTACCAAAGACATGCTTCAAACAATTTATGATCCATAGCACTCAACATCTTAGTAGTAAGTGTTCACACACAACAAACTAACGTTAAATTTTTATGGCAATATTCGATATTGCATGCAATAAACGCATACTGGGATTACTAACTAGTAAAATACAACAACGTAAACATGCAAATCCGTACACTCCTTGCATGCTACTGTAAATCAACACGCGCAAAAATCTTATATTAATCTGTCAGAAAAAAAACATGCAATACACCATGTCTTCTCCAATGATGTCTCTGACACCTGTCACAAGCAATAAGATGACAACAACTAGCTACAAACTATGTACAGATTCTCCAGATTGTCCGTTTTGGCGTTCCAAGGTCGTTCATCGTTCCTCTCAACTGTTACCTCCCCCTCTCTCTCTCTAGTTAAGAGGCGCCGAGGGAAGGCCTGCAAGGCTCGGGTAAAGTTGTCTAATGTCTTCTAGGGACAACGTTGGTCTCAATGGTGGGTCTTCTTTGAGAACCACGATCTCGCATATTGACAAATCATCATTCATCACTATTAGTAATGCGTGATAGTTATCACCGCTCAGCACACCGGCGACTACTGCCGAATTCCAAGGTTTGACCCAAATCTCTTGCTTCAAGGTCACCACACGTCCTAAGGCAATATCTGTGACATGTAAAGCTCCAGACCACTTCATGAGACCTCCAAAACAGAAACCAGTAAAACGTGCCACAAAATTTCCTTTTGCCACAGAGAAACGATATTGATTTGGGTTATATGGCAGCTCTGCAATGATGCATGAAAATTTGTTAGTCGCTGCCCCAATTTCTAGTGCTAATTTAGTCCGTATTTTCGCTGGTCTACGATACCGGACGTACATGCGATATCCAATGACCAGTAGTGCCAACAATAGCAGTACCAGGATAGAAATATCCACTGGCACAACTTTAGAAACATGCTCATGATACCAAAATATCGGGTGCTGCACCGTTGTCGCTGGTGACACCGTCAGCTGCAGTTGTGGAGGTATGCTCGCTGCCTGTCCTCGACCCATTGTTGCCAACAGCGTCGACACGGCTCGCAGTTTCCACGACATTCTCAGAGCCAAGAACACAGCTAAACCACTGAAGACAATTGAAAAAATAATTAGCCAGTCTAATGCATTGAAAACATCAAAGGACTCGTTTTGCTGATGTGAATCCAACAACACATTGTACAGATAATGGGCAAGATTACTAAAAACTTGCACATGGTTCTTCGTTGCGTTCACAACACGTTGTAATTGGAAAGAATCCTCTTCGTCTTTGGCTAACATTGCGTCGTAATTTTTTGAAGCCACAGCCAGAGTCGGCAATATGACTGGAATCGATGTGTTCAAAAAAAAATCTCCAGGCATCACATGTAAAAATGTTTCATCCAAAAACTCACTAAGATACGGTAAATTTAATATGAAATAACTGCGTCCTGTCGTATTTAGATCCAAATATTGTCTGCATTCAAACGATGAGTCGATCAAGATAAATTGGTCAGCCTGAATAGTACACCCGCATTCCAAATGCACAATGTTTTGTGTATTCATCAACTGAATTTGTTTTTGACCATTTTCGTTAAAAATCGTGTCGTTGCACGTGACCGTCGCCCTTGTGATGTTTGACAACAAATATTTGTTCGAAGTGAGCTTATACACTTGTGGTGTTAAGGGTGCTTTTACCACATGATATTGGCATGTTCGTTTGATTTCAGATAACGTTCCCTCCATCAACATCAGTCCGCATGATTTTGCTAAGTCTCTGTCTTGTAACATCAATCTGGATGTTTCCAAGTCCAACACGCTACCTGTCGGTATGTCCTCAGTCTGTTTGAATTCGACAAAATGTTGTGCGTTTTTACTGTAAGCAATTGCTTTAACATCTGTTATCAGCTCGGTGTAGTCTGTTTTCGACGTGGGAGATGCTAGTGGCAAAACAGTCAACTTGAAAACAGTCAAAGGCTCCGTGCCCACTGTTCGTAAGGCAAGTGGTACATCAATGACAATTGCCAACTGCCTTCCTACACGGAACAACCTCACCTTGCTTTCTTGGTAATAATATTGTGCATCCAACCTTGAAATAGTCACCTCAGGGTGCATGTGTCTGAGCCAATCTTTCAAGCTGGTCAGTGCTCCTGTCAGCCTTGTATGGTTGATCATAAAATGTTCCAACCTACCGGCCGTTAAATGGTCTACAGCCGTTCGCAAAGCCTCCAATTGAGAAGTCTGTCTCATTACCGACATCTGCATGTCTAGAGACCTACGCATGATCTTTGCAATGTCATCCCTGGTTCTCAGTGATGATATCAATTCCCGTTTCAAAGCCATGATTGATATTCTCTGAAATTCTAACAGTTCCATGACGTGATCAACCCTAGATTTTTCTAACTGAAATGCTGTCACAAAAGATGTCGTTCCAGACTGCCACACCTGTGCAGCCACCTGTATTCCTCGCTCAATTTTAATCAAGTGTTCCTTTACTTTATCTAGATCGTCTTCTGACGCCAGTCCTGTGANTTCTGATAACACTGAAGACCAAAATCCTCTCTCGACTCTGCTCGCCACATTTACTTCGTGAATCTGCTCGTAAATGTACTGTACCTGTTCGTTCAAGTAGTGCATAGTTGCTTGTCTAGCGTTGAGAAAACCAATCATCAACGGTTTCACTGCCTGACACCTAGCTCCAAAGGCGTCTTGTTTGAAAACACTGCAATTTACTGTCTGGTCTGTTGTCTGGTCTATCGGTATGTCTCGTAGTATCGGCAAAGTGTAGTAAAACACTAGTTTTGAATGAGACATTGTGACCCATACCTGCTGCCGTCGTGTCCACAAAAACCCATAGTTATGCTTTGAAATCACATCTTCCACACCAGTAGCACGTACTTGCTCGTTAGTACTCACACTTAGTAGAATCAATGTCCAGAACCATACATTGACACCGTCCACCATCTACAATTACATCCCTTCAATGATATGATGTCTTGTCCCCAAAATGACTAAGGTTAGCTACGTCTCAGTCATTTACTAAGGCACAGGAGACATATCAATGATTCCAATTCTAATAACAATAATCTTTCTGACTAATAACACGCTTTCCCTTTGTCATTCATTGTAAATGTATGAGTGTATATGGTCTTAGGTAGTCTCAATGCTAAAAGGCCTATGTCCATGGAGACGCAGTTGTTTACCGCACTCTACATCAGCTGGCCGTTTATCTAGCTCGTCGGTGAGCCACGAACCACACCAGTACTCAGTACTCGGCTCTAAAATAATTATCTCTCCTAGAGTACCAGCCCCTCGCGATGTTGCAGCCGGTTCACGGCTACCCGAGACTCTGTTCGTCTGGGCATATGTAAATATATCATTGACTCGGTCCTGCCAGGCTCTTCGCTCAGTTGGCTGGATTCCTGGCTATTTTTTGTTTGCCAATCGTCTGTTGCTACTTAGCCATAGCTAGACTCTAGCTAGCGATCCTATACTAAACCGTATATGTCGCTCTTTTCGCTACGACGCCGTCTGTAGGCTGATCAGGCCTTTGGCGTCTATGAGCCATCGTCATAGCAACCGCTAGGCTACTGCTTCTCGTGCTTATCAATTATCTGCTCGTACCTGTCTTGTTTTTTTTCTTTTTTTGTTGTCTACTCGAACGGTGCTTGGCCTGCCGCAATCTGTAGTTTGCCAGCAAAGCCTCTGATACTGCATCACACCAAAACCGTTTATTCTCAGGGAATAAAACATGATATTCTATTCCCGCTCCTTTCTTCCTTTGTCGTAAAATCTTAATTGCTGGTTCAAATCCCTGTTGTGTCGCTGACTGCTTTTCATTAATAGCCTGTGAAGGTTTAGACTCCTCGGAGTGCTGTTCAGATTCTGTACTTATCTGCTGCAGTCGTCCTTTTAACTGTACTCTCTTGTTTGCTGTATATTTTTTCAACCTGTCCGACGGTACCAAGTACCGATATACCTTGCCGGTTTCGGCGTCTGTAAGTTGATATGCTGCACCTATATCTTCTTGGCCTTTCACTACGTGTGTTATGTAGAACGGGCCTTTGTAAGGTCTGTGTCCGAGCACTCGCTCACTTCTTGCTGGTATCTTGTCATCCAGAAGAAGAACGACATCTCCTTCACGCCAAGATGGTTGTACTGCCGAGTGCGCCTTGTTATATTGTTTCGCGTCTTCTTCTTTCACCTCTAGTTTAGTCTCTCTTACAGCCGAATGCAAAGTGGTCATTGATTCACGCAGCCAATCGTAGTATGCCGCTTGCTGCTCTGGGAACGCCGGTGTTTGCGACGCCTGTCCTATGTCTCCCAAACACATAGTTCGACCATACATCACCTCAAAGGGCGATATGCAAAAACGGGTATGGTTTGAGCAACGTAACGCCATTTCACAAAGAGGTAATACTTGCTCAATATCTTCGTCGGCTCTATTGTAAATTTTTAAGAGGGAATTCAATCTCTGCACTAAGCCTTCTGCAAGACCGTTAGACCTTGCATTACGGCTAGCACTGGTTCTGTGTTGAAAACCTAGTATTTTAGAAAGGCATTTGAATAATTTCGAAGTCCAATTAGGTCCTTTGTCCGTCACCAAAAGTGAAGGTACCCCGTGGGTAGCCACAATTTCACGGAGGAAAAGACGCGAAGTTTCTTCTGCTGTCTGTGTTTTAGCGGGTACTAAGATTGGCCAGCAAGTGAAATTATCAATGAGACACAAAACCGCTGTATAGCCGTTTTGGTGGGTCGGACCAGTTGTTTAAAATCAGCCGACCAGATCTGGCCTGGACCCGTCGGTACAGCAAGCGGGTGTAATTTAGAAGTCTGTTTTTTATAATTACGCTTTGATCGCAAACATATGTCACACGAGTGACAAAAGTCTGACACGTCTCTATATAGACCCTTCCAGAAATAGCGTTGTGAAATTGTCAAGAAATTTCTGACTATACCGAAATGGCCAAAACTCGAATGTATATGGTTAATAAGTTCATATCTGAACACTAGGGGGACGCATAATCTTTTGACCATTGGTCGCATACGTTGTTCTCTCTTGTTACGTGGAGTTGACAATTTATACAATAATTCGTCTTCAATAATAAATGAATCGGCAAGCAGCAGCGTAACTCTGTCCGTTTTGTCATCCTGTGTCAGTGTTGCGTCTGTCAGATAATTGTAAATATTTGAAAATTCTCTGTCTTCTCTATAGTGATCAGGCGTGATTATTGGACACTGAATTTTATCGTATATTGAAGCGTTACTGTCAACATCTAATNTGTCATTGTCGTCGTCGTCGTCATCATCGCCTGCCGTTGGTGGCGTATCGAGCAACGCTTGGGCTCGTAGCATGTCAGCCGCCTGCATGCTTTCCGCATGCGGTATGTTTACGTCTAGCGGGCTCGGCTCTTTAGGCTCGCCTGTCTCGGCCGGTTGCGTGTTTGCAGCGTTGGACTGCCTTGCCCCGCTCGCTGCCTCAACCGGCTGCTGGCCGTCCGTATATTGTACGCCGTTTTCCTCGATATTTGTTGCCGCTGGCTTTTCTGCTGTTTTGCTGCTGCTGCTGCTGCTGCTGCTACGGCTACGCGTCTGTATTCCACCACACGTTGTATTATTCCCATTCAGCCTTTCCACTGCAACGTTTCTCTGTTCCTTGGTGATGCGCGCTCTTAAACGTTTTTTAACGTTTCCGTGCATTTCATCCGCATGTTTTATTTTCATTGCATTTTCATCCTCTCTCCTCTTCTGATCGTCCACTTGATTAACATTAACTATAAATTCCGTCGTATCGTTTCGCTTTGCCATAAAATGAGTTTTTTCTGTCTCCGGCATTTGCTCGAAAATTCTGCTGAGCGCGTCTGCTGTATAGTTTCTACAGCCACGTATAAATTTCACTGTCAGTTGAAATTGCATTAGGAATGCAAGTAGTCTCGTCTGTCGCGCGTTAACCGGTACAAAACGATCTAAGTGTAATACGGTAGAATTGTCACTCACAATTGTGACATGTCTATGTCTCAAAAATGTCTCATAATCACGCAGAGCTAAAACTACACTCATCATTTCGAGTTCAGCGGGAGTATAGGCCTCTTGTGCTTTTGATAAGGCTCTTCCGCCGTAGGCCACTACATGGTCTTTTCCATCGTCTCCTCTTTGTGTAGCCGCGTATGCCAGACCTTTAGTTGACGCATCTGTGTAGATCGTAATCGGTTTATCTACATCAAAGGGTTTCATAACAGGGTCTCTAATCAATGCGTCTTTGATATAGTCAAGTTCTTGCTGGCATTCTTTTGTCCAATTGAATTCTGCGCCCTGTAAAAGTAACCGCCGCATGTGGTACGTATTTTTTGCGTACCCACAAATATATTTTCTCCAAAAATTAAACCACCCGAGTAATCTTTGAAGGGCCTTAACCGTTTGTGGAGGGGGTATCGCTTGTACTAACTCTAGTTTTTTACGTGAGACCTGAATGCCGTCAGCACTAATGCGATGGCCTAGGTACTCCATCGATGTATCTGCAAATATGCATTTGGACGGATTAGCTGACAACTTATTCTCGCGTAGCGTCTGGAGTACCGTCTCTAACTGCTGCAAATGTTGCTCATAAGTATTTGTTGTTATGGCCAAATCGTCCATATACACACTCAGGCCTCGATGTGTAGAAAACAACGACTGTATAACTGTCAACATCGCACTTGGTGCCACATTGAGGCCAAAGGGCACCACGGTCATTTGCCACCGCAAACCGTTAGGCGCTGTAAAGCTCGTGACCCGTCTTGACCTTTCTGACCCCATTCGAATCTGGAAGTAACCCGCTCTTAGGTCCATTGTCGAAAACAGGGTTGGTTTGGCTACTAAAATATTGTCTAAAACGTCCGTTATACGCGGAAGCGTGACTAAACGTCTAGATATCACTTTATTGACTTCCCTGAAATCAAGGCAAAGCCTACGCCCTCCATCTTTTTTGTTCACTAACAATAGGGGTGCATTGTAGTCCACAGACTTTGACGGTTCAATTAAACCTGCCTCAGCCATCTCGTCAATTTGTATTTGGGCTATGTTCGCGTCTTCCGGAGTCATTCGGTACTGTTTTTTGAAACATCTTTTATTAGATAATAAATCCAATTCTAATTCATAGTTTTCATACTGTTTAATCTCTTTCAACGACCTCGCAAATACATCTTTGTAATTATACAGTAGCTGTAACAACTGCAGTCTGTGTTCCGAGTTAAGTTGATCGCCCAACACAAATTTGTAATCTTCCTTAAACTTTTCTAAAATTTCTGGCGTTTGCACGACTCTAATATTTTCTGTGCTTAAGTCGTTCCCACTGACGTCCGCACTCGGCCGAAATATTTCACAACTGGCAATATTGTCCATTGGTTCCACGTTAGCTATCAATGTATTCTTTGGCAGTACTCGTGGTGTCAAGCCGAAATTCAATATTTTGCAAACTGTCCTATTCTTTTCACAATTTGTTATCGCCCGTGCTGTTGCTACGTATTTTGTCAGTAACTTCGGGTTTGGCTCTATGTAAACAGTTGTATCTCTAAAACTACTGGGGCATCTAACAGGCACATATGCTTCTGTTAACGCCGGTACATAGACAGAATTTACCGTAACCACTGCTGTTTTTTTCTTATTTGGCGTTATTAACGGTAATCTTGTCAGTTCGTCTGCGAAGGTTACGAAACCATTAGCAAAATCAACAACTGCACTGGCTGCTACTAAAAAGTCAGTGCCTATCAATAAGCCATGGCACATAGATTTAACTACTANGAATCTGNTATGTATTTTCAATCCATGCACATCTATTACAGCATCAGTTTCACCGAGTATATGTAACGGTTTGTTNAAAACAGAAATCAATAGTTTTGGCTGTCCTTTAGATAACGGCTGTAATTTGAGCTTTAACTTATGTAGCGTGTCTTCATGCATCAGTGACACAGACGCTCCTGTATCCAGCAGTGCATTCTGACGTTTATTATTGATACTAAGCGAAATAAAATTACCATTTTCAATTTTCTGTTGTACTGATACACTACAATAGCCTGTCTCCTCACTCTTTCCCGCCCCCTCGGCGCAAAGGGGCGTCCCGTATCAATCCGACGTGGCCTGATTGGCCCGTGCCGCACTTCTGCACATCTTGGCGAAATGCCCAACTCGTGAGCACAAGAAGCATTGTTGATTAATAGCTGGACATAGATTCATTCGCTCATGTCGTCTGCGGCCGCATTTCCAACACTGTTCACTCTGTCCGTTCATCGTATTGCTTTCATACTGTCCTGGTCCATAATAAGTCATCGGTCTCGCGTTCTGCGTACCGTAGGGTACCCTCTGTCCACCGTACTGCTGTCCATACGCTGCATTCTGTCTACCCTTCGCTATGCCACCTCCATTACGACCCCGCCACTGTCCACGTCTAAATCCGAACTGTCCTCCGCCTCGCGGATTAAACCGCGGCCTCTCATCGTCAAACGTCACCCTACGTCCCTGTCTTCTTTGATCGCTTCCTTGATAGCTCTCACGACCTCTTTCTGGGGTTGGCGATCTGCTTGCCTGTACTGTCGCCGTCGTGACCTTATCCCATTTCGACGACAGTTTCTTCATCTCTTCCCTCATTTCAGCCATTTGTTGTGACAGGTCTGGCTCTTTGGCCGTTCCCACGTACGTCATCTCAGCTGTTCTTGCAGCCTCTAGTAGTGCGTCCAGCGTTTCCGGTTTCTGTCTCGTCGTGTAAGTCGCCAAATGGTCAGGTAAACCGTTAAGAATAGCATAAATCACCATTTTATCATCCGCCTTTATTGCCTTTCCAAGTTTCCTCATAATTCCAATATAATCTTCAACGTTTTCATTCGGCAACTGTTTTCTGGCAAAGATCTCTCTTGCATTTTTATAGTGCAACAATTCCGGAGATTTGTAGCGCTCTTCGAATGCTTTTACCAGCTCTGCCAATACATTTTTAACATCGTCTTGCAGGGACTCCAACCAAATACCTGCGCCGCCGTCTAGAAGCGCCTTAAAGAGACTCAAAGCTTTGGCGTCATCGTAGCCCTTATAAGCTCGATAATTTTGGAACTTACGCAGCCAATCATCTGCGTCGCTGTTAGAACCTCCAGAAAATAAATTCGGCATCAATATGCGATCCTCCCCCATACTGTCTTCGTCGTTGTTAACGTTTTCGTTGTCACCGTAAAAAACGTCGTCGTCCAATTCGTCTTGTCCCTGTCCGTCCTCCAGTCCTTGTGCCTGTTCTTCTACTGGCTGTATCGCTACTTGCTCCTGTGCTTGCTCTTGCTGTATGTCGTCACTAGGCTGAGCGCCTGTTGCACCCTGTATATTCTGTTGATTTGTCGTCACTGTCTGTTCTGTCCCGTCGTCTTTATTGTCCGGGTTAACTGGTGCGTCTACTGTATCGACAGTCTTAGTTACCTGAGCTGTTGCACTATGTTTTTTTGTAAATCGCTTCCCTATTTAATTCTTGCGCGCTTGCANCTCCAAAAAAATAAAAAACCTCTGGTTTTGACGACCTGGATTGTCTGTCTGGTGGNATTACGTCTTGCGGTTCAACTGGCCAAGATTTTGATTTCGGTAAATTTTGTTCTGCTCGGATTGATAATTTCCTCATATAGTGAACCAAATTATATCACATAATTAAACTCACCCTTAGAAAATGTCGCTCGCTGTCTTATGATGTTGTTCTTGTTGTCGTTCCGTCGTTCCGGTCTTGCTCCTTCAGTTGTTCTGCTCCTCCGTTGCGAGTTGTGACCGCTACGTCGGGTTGTCGGCGACTGTTGCGCGTTGCTGTTGTTGTCCGTCTCTTCTCTCTTGTGATGTTGCTTACTGACGTTAATTTTTTT
>JGI26657J51804_10000070_pt1 | contig 12747 bp, 8 predicted proteins | sample WorMetHERISLAND1_3_FD_51804 | JGI IMG/M metagenome (IMG submission 51804)
AAAAAAAATTAATGACTGTGTTTGGCATATAATGTTATAATATATAATATAATATAATATAATATTGCAGAAATTCACCAACTTCTACTCAGTTCGGTCATTCAGTTTTCATGGTGTATGCTGTGAGGCGGGATGTCCACGGTTTTTTGCGCCACCCTGTACGTTGATGATGGCTTGCTGTTATGCCTCTGTTCATCTGTGCGTGTGTATGTGCATTTAAAATCTTGTTACCATGATATCGAGAGATTGACAGAATTTGAACATTAATACATTTTGGGTCCAGGATGAATGCAGTATCAAATTTTGGATAAAAAGGCCAAGAGTTGTAGGTTATGGTATGGGTGAGTGTGCTTAAAAATGCACTTTTTGCTTTTGTTAGCATAATATTACTCAGTGCTATTNGATGGAGCTTTACCAAAGTTTTATATTTGATGCATTTTGGGACAAGGTTGAACTTTTCAAGTTGAACTTTTCAAGTCAAAAGGTGACAGTTCAAGTATGCAGGCTGAAGCATAACAGTCAATCAAGTCATTAGTTTCTTTTGTAATTTTGTCAGTTGGTTTACTGTATACGTGCTAATTAAAGAGCACATGTTTGTGCTTTTCAGCTGGTTGATCTCACTGAGACTGAAAGAGAGTGGCTTTCCGATCATCTTGGCCATACTCTTGGAGTTCACAGATCGCATTACCGTCTTCAGGACCCAGTCGTAGAGATGTCTAAGTTGAGCAGACTACTGATTGCGGTGGAGTCAGGACAAGCTGAACAGTTTATTGGGAAAACATTGGAAGATATCAATNCTTGTGGTACGTTTATTTTATGCTTGTTCATTCGCATTATATTTTGTGTAGAGCAATATAGCAGTGTTGTCCGTGTGCATATCCCATAAAACATAATATTGGTTCAATGAGTTTAGTTGTTTTTGTCGAGAGATGTGAATAGATTCGTTGACTTCTAATCTCTTTAGGATAGGTAAAATTTCTCTGACCACCTAACAGCCTAACTGTCGCAAATTTTCTTAAGAAATGCAGAAGGTGTCTGTTCCTAAAATCTTAAGGCATGTTTAAATTAATACGTTGTACAGTATACTTCACAGACCTGGACTACGCGGACGACGTCACCCTGCTGACGGAAATGCTGCAGACCCTGGTAGCAGAACTACTGGTATTGCGGGATGAAGCAGCACCTTTAGGCCTCCAGATAAACTGGTCAAAAACAAAGATTCAGCAAGTCGGGGAACCTCGTCCGACCCAGTCGACGGTCCAGGTGGCAGCAGAGAACGTCGATTTGGTGGACGAGTTTATCTACCTCGGGTCGCTGATTTCGCACGATGGAGGAAGTGAGGCTGAGATATTGCGACGCATTGCGATCGCAAGAGCGTGCTTCTGCCTCCTCGAAAAGAACATCTGGAGGTCCCATATATNCACAGAAACCAAGGTGCATCTCTACAGGACTTACATCCTGCCAGTTCTGCTGTATGGGTGTGAGACATGGACCGTCACCAAGACCCTGGCTAAACGCCTTGATGCCTTCGACACCTGGTGTCTGCGTAAGATCCTACGAATACCATACACCAGGCATACTACGAACGAGACAGTCCGGAGCATCACAGGCTGTTTGCCGGTATCTGGAAGGGTCAAGTCCTTCAGGCTGAAGTTCTTCGGGCATCTGGCCCGGTCAGCCCCGGATGAAGACCATCACCGTGTCATCTCCGCCGCGCTGCGACCGCCATCTGACTGGAGGAGACACGTTGGGCNTCCGAGAACCACCTGGCTGAGAACGATCGACGAGGACATCCAGCCCCAGAACTTTGGGGTCCACACGGCATGGAGGAAGGCTAGGGACAGGGAGGTCTGGCATCAAGTCGTCAGTACGGCAACGCTCTGCTAGGAGTTCGCCACCAAGAAGAAGAAGAACAGTATACCTCGAGCCTGCAAAGTGGGGTGTGAAAATTTCACATGATGGCTCCAGTTACGATTTCTTCCAAGGATTATGCCATCTGTGATTATGCTGCATGAACTAGTGTGTAATTGACATAGTACACGAGATATTAAAATCTGCTGCAGCAATCCCATTTCTAATCTCACAAATGCTGTGATCATATTAGACAGAAGATAGCTGGGCTTTTTAGTATATCACCTGTAGTGTTATTTTTATGTAAATCAGCTGCATGACATGAAATGCACTTGCAGCAGTTGTGATTTATTATCTTCACTGTAGTTCCTGTTTCATGCAAGAATGAAAACAATTTGTGTGGTCCTGATTGTAGACATTCCAGTTGTTGTCTCTCTTGGCGATGATGACGTTGATAATCATCATGACGATGATGCTTATGTTTTTGATGATGGTGCTTTTGAAAGGACGGTGCAAAGGTTTGTTTTGCTTATTTTCCTGCTATGGTAGCGTGCTCATTTGGTAATTACTAAAGTGGTAGGATAAGAGGAGTTCAAAGTGAATTGTGTGCTTTTGTGGCAGTGATATAAGACATTGGCCTCATAGCCAAATTCAGCAGCCTCGGCTCTGGTTTTGTACAGAAAGGCCTTCTTCAACAATGGCCTATCAGTCTCACAACAAATGAAGAATTAGAACGGCCNCTTCGCATTAGCTTACGCACTTACCCATGTGCATAATGTGATTTAGGGCGAGTTGCACCAACAATTAAGTCCCACTTAACTCCTTACTTAACATGCACTTATCTCAAAATGTATTGCGCCAACACCATTTAAGTGGTCACCTGCTTAAACGTCACTTAAAGATAAGTGACCAAATTTGCTTACTTATAATTTATGTGGCAACTTAGGTAGCTGACAGACGACATTTTTAATGAAACAAAACCGCTTTAAAGTTTGATCTTGTGTAAAAGTATGATATAATCTTACACTACAACTGAAGCCGATAGGTCCCCCTCCTGCAGCAGGGCTNCAGCCTCATGCTGTTGTTCCTACTGTAATGTGGGTACAGTATTCCAAGTCTTGTGTGACTAATGTTGTGTAGCATCTATTGTTGCACAACCTGTACAGGGCTTGTATAGGCCAGCCTGCTGTGTGGGGCTTCCTCTCTCCTGGTTTGACCCACTGTGATAGGGTTATTCTTGTTTTAGAGGTTCACTTGTAACACAGTGGGAAGCGCCTTGTTGGATTGGATCCTCTCTGGTGGCCGGCCCACTATTCTCCTTCAGTACTTTGATGCTGTTGGTTGGGTCTTTTGTCCCGTAAAACTGTCTCCCAGATGACCTATACTGTGTTGGTGGAGACATTAAACCCTGCTCACTCACTTACTCACTGAAGCCGATAGGTAAATATGTATAATTTTGAATAGTGATAGCTGATGCCGTTATAAGCAAAAATATCAACTTTTGTATGTCGCAGACAGCGACGAGCCACGCCCTGCAAAACTGGCGACAACATCCCATGGCACCTTGCGTCAGCCAAAAGGTTATATCACAGAGCTATAAATAGAACGTTATGAAGTGTTGAAAGTTGTGTCGGTCACCTGATTACTGTTAGCCATTGACAGGCCTCTTTACAGTGGCGAAGCACTTATTTTCTTAGTTAAAGCGAGGCTCGNTTTGTGTTGGTGCAATGCGATCGATTTAAGTAGCGAGTTAAGCAACACTTTTTATGTAAGNGGTTCTTAGCTAAGTACGGACATTAGTTTTGTTGGTGCAACCCGTCCTTAGTCACTAATGTAGTCATCGGTAAGCTATAGGGACTTTACGCTGATCAGACGTTGTTGTTTACCCACTACAACTGCTTAGTTGATGAACTCCCAAATGTCAGCAGTGTATTAAGAGCAATCATTTCACCTTGCGAGACAAGCATAACTAAATAAGCTGATATGTTTATGTTTTCGCTCATTTCCTGTCGTAGCCTCCATCGTCTGGAATACTTTGCCTATTCATGTCCAGTCACCACCATCTCTCTCAACTTTTGTCCACGGCTAGACATTCCTGTTTCAACAATCATTTCCTGATATTATCATCTGACACTATGACACTACGCTACCGTGGACTTTGAAATAGCCATTGCTATATTATAGCTACGCTAAAAAAATTCTGATTGACAGTGACATATGTTACAATGCAGTGAATATTATCTCTTACACCAATTGTTTAAACTAGTGCTTGTTCTGCGCCAGTCTAGTGCGTCTTCAGAAAGTCAGTGGACCACCAATAGGAAACCCACCGTGGTGAGTCCCATGGTCACGTGACCCCAAAGGTCACGGTCGTGACGCCTGCAAAAATTGAGGTGCAATGTCTCCGTAACGTAATTTTCCACATTGGGCTGGAAGCTCTGGTCTATCTCAGATTAATGCATAGACTAGTGCTAGATTTCATCTAGCTGATTAATGATATCAATTACAGCTAATTGAGATGATTAAAACATTTTGTATGCTTCTGATTTTGTGTCATAGTTATAAAATAAATTGCAGGCCCTGGTCTTGGCCTTGAAGTGAGACCTTGGTGTTATTGGCATTGTTACCATTTCTGATTTATGCATGCTTTAATGTGTTTCCTGTAGAGAAGCTGGTCTTCTGCAGTGCCGTGATAGTGGACGTATGCCCAGTGGCGATACCCGCTCTGGTGATGAAGAGGAACGAATTGAAGAGGACGATGTCGAACCAAGACATGAGGTCCATACCACTGAACATGTTAGTTCTACCGTCACGAATTGCCATGACACGCTGGATGTTAGTCATGATGACGCTCAGTCAGATGATGAAGCAGACACTTGGAAAGGTCTGTCTTCTTGTATTTTATAATGATTCTAGTTTGTTTGTTTGTTTCTTCCTGAGGGCCTAAACTGCACACTTATAGTATCTTTGCGAGACCGGAATGTCAGTCAATTTGACTGTTGCAAGCAGATGTCGTACTGATAATGGCGCATCCCCCAAAATTCTTTTAAAATGATTCGGATCCTGCTAATACGATTACAGTGCTTTTAAAAACATTTCTGTTCCCTTGTGTTTTACACCTGCTTGATAGTTTTCTTGTTTATTTTACCACATCATACGTATGATGTATAGTGCAGTATTTCCACAGCAAGTTGTCCGATTCCGTCCATCTGTGATGTTAGTGATCTGTTGTTGCATAAGTTGGGATTTATGAAAACAAATTACATTCAGCTAATGGCCACTGCTCCTTTGTCCCCAAACCGCATCTCCTTATCACCAGATTNGGTTAGAATGGGGCAAGTATAGAAAAGTTGCTTGTTTGCACCTAGAACCTGCAGTATTTTGAAAGTCATAGTTTAACTCCATACATAATGTGATATACAGTTTACCTATAGGTACGAAATCAATAACTTTACCTGAGCTTGAATGGTCATTTTGCAACCTGTGTCATGTATAAGTTGTCCTGTCTTGGATATGGTGCGATATATGACTAGGCTACTACAGAGCAGTAATTGTCTGTCAAATGCTTAGCAGCAGGACAGATTATAATTTCACTTGACAAGAAAGTGCGCGTCCGTGTGTCCGCTCCGAGTACCGTACATTGTGGTTTATATCTCAGTAACGGTGTGAGATAGCGACATGGTGTCAAAGGACCACCAGTAGGAAACCCACCATGGCCATGGTCCCATGGTCATGTTAGCAATGACGTCACGTGACCCCAAAAGTCAAGGTCACGACCCCCGAACCGAACAGCTTCATTTAGCAGTCACACATATTTCAATATGAACGATAGAAATGGAGCATTGGACAGACTCCAAGTTGAGCTGAACGTATTTCTTGTTGGAATTGCATATGCACTTTTGAGTGACACCAAAATCAATGGTCGTGGATGACCATGGAGGGACATTTCAATTTTCAAACCACACCGTACTGTTTCTCCGCAGCTTCTGTGTTTATATTCTGTTTATTNAGCGCCGTCTTTATGTGGACTGAACTATGTACTATATTTATTGACACAGTGGTATAGAATGGAATACAGAAATCTTGAGGAAATGAAACGTATAATGTACAGTACACCTTTGTATTGTATTGAAAATTTACTAGCAGTTGACAATTATGTCAGTATGCTAAAACTCTTAACTGTTTTCAGTTACGACAGAATTATTTTAGTAATAATTGACGGGATTATTTAAGTACTATAGCATATACAGGGTGGGCCAAAAAAAAATTCCCAACTTTTTCTTGCAATAACTTTGGCAAATATGGACCAATTTTAATAATTCTTTCACTGTCGCATTCTCAGAGGAACAGAAAAGCAGGTGGAATAAAAATCTACCGCCTCACCTCAAATCTGTAAATGTTCAACTGCACAGTTATTCATGCATATTAGCCTGTGATGTACACGTAAGATGTTAATATTGTGTTAGGGTGATAAATCAGAAGATGCAGGCCTATCTTTAGGTTACCACGTATATTCAAGCTGCATGAATGTCATTTAATATCATTGGAAAATTTTTGACTGCACTTCTTAAACATTTTTGCACTGCGACATTTAACAACACGTCATTGACGCATCCACTGACTGGTGACGTGCATGATTAAAAGCATGCGTGTGTGATGATGGCAGACAATTTTAACACATGATTTAATATTGTAAATTATTCTTTGTAGACATATGAAACATGATTTAACATCTTTCNTAGACAGATACTGAAAATAAACGATTTTACACTGCATTTGCATTGAATAACGTGCTGTAAAGCTGCATTTTTGAGCATTTAACTTTCGCAAGGTAGTGCAGCAACAGATTTAAGGTGAGGTGGCAGATTTTATTCCAGCGTTTTTAGCAGTTGTTCTGAGAATGCGACAGTGAAAGAATTATCAAAATTTGTCCATATTTGCCAAAGTTATTGCAAGAAAAAGTTGGGAAAATTTTTTTGGCCCACCCTGTATAATTGTGTATAACTATGCAGGCGCTCGCCGGCGTTGGACGGAGTCAGAGTTAGACGTCCTGAAGAAGCAGTTCCAGCATCTGAAAAAGCCACCGTCTTTTGATGCCATCCGTAAAGCTCAGAAACTACACCCTAAACTACAGTGTCGTTCTCTGCCACAAATCAAGACAAGGGCGTGGGCTATTATTATGAAAAGACNGAAATAACGTTGCTTGATATGTGTTGTCATTTTGTTTAACCTATGAGCTCGATGATGAGAATTGACATTTGATGATTAACGTTTGTTATTCGTCAGTGACACTGACAGTGACAGTTCACGTTTGATGATTATTACATTAATTCGATTGCGACTATTGCATTTGATGTTATCATACGGCTATGTTATGCGTTTGTTGTATGATGCCACTGTACTTCATACACTTGNTGTCATTATAGTTGTTTAGCTTCCCTTTTCCCCTTCGGCTGAAGGCATCAAGCACTTTGGACGGTGACCCCCTGATTACTTGTAGACGGACAGCATAGAGCAGTTCACTCTACTATCCTCCCACACCCTGTCTTTTGCATTATGTAGATTTCACTGCTATAACTGGACTGTTGAGTGACAGAGACACTATAGGCCTAGCCTTTCATAATTGCATTGTATTACTTGTGTTAGTAGTATTACTTATATTCAGACTTGTAACAAGTCCATCACAGCCAAGTCCCAGTCCAAGTCCAAGTCCTCTGTTCTCAAGTCCCAGTCCCACTCCAAGTCCGGATGCCGTCGACCTATTTCACCACTCAAACAGCTAAGTTTGATACTGAGTGCTGGAGATGCAACAATATTTTTTGAAATTATTATTAATCAAATTTGCATTTCACAGTTCAGAACTTTACACTATCTAGCAGTGCACTAAAGCATCTTCANTCAAACCTAAGCAACATTACATTTCAAGAACACAAGTTCAGACAGCAGCTTATCACTCATTCGTGCCCTGTGTGGGCGAAGAATGATGCCACCGTGTCCGTGACTGAAAACTTTCCACAGGTGCACTAGATGCTGGCACAGCAAAACAGTGCAGAGCCACAGGCATCAGTTTATCGTATTTGGACTCATTGTGCTTCCAGAAAGCAAATGAATCTGTGAGGCTTTCAGTGTTAGTGGCTTCATTTTCTCCCAACAGGTACTTTCATCATATCATGTAGGGCCTGGGCCAATGCTGAGACTAAGATGCATTTTCTTATACAACATCCCATCCTGAATATCATCTATGGCCCCATTAAGAGGACTTGAAAAGAACTTGCGGCGAAAAATGTCAAGTCGAAGTACAAGTCCAAGTCCACTGGTTTCAAGTCCAAGTCCAAGTCACTGTCCAAGTCCAGCAAAAATGGACTTAAGTCCGGACTTAAGTCCAAGTCCGGACTTAAGTACTACAAGTCTGCTTGTATTACTTTTTCATTGTGTTACTTATCTTGTATCATTAACACTGCACTCATTTAATTTTAATTGTGTATGGACATTAACATAATACGTGAACTGCGACGACAGATGTTAAACTGTTGCGACACGTCTTAACTCCGACTGCGTGCGTGAACATTTATATGACTTGAATAGATGTAACTACGAGTACATAATTACACAACAACACACACCAGTACATCCATTATAACACTTTATCAATAATGTACTGATATTGATTACTTTTTGCATATGACAATCAGTTCAGTGCATATTACAGTTCATTACACTTCTGGCTGTTGATGTGTTTATGACATGTGACGTTAATCTCCTTCACCAGCTGTCCCCTACAACACAAAAACATATCATTTATTTATTCACCATATTATATTAAAAATTGCAGACAATTTTATTTCGAAAAGTGGGGGGCAATATCTGTTGGAAATGGAAACCGCCCCTTAATGTTTAACTTACGTCCGTTATATTATACAGAAACATGGCATCCTGTCGATTCCTATGAGCATCGGTGTGCCATCCCGTATATACATCAAGTGCCTTGTTGGCTGCAAAGTCACAAAATATACACATCGTATTTATGGAGCAAATGGAAAATTAGAGATAGTGAGTCAACGAACATATACATTATTACATATACATATTACCATTTTACACAAAGTTACCCACCTTCTGACTACCAACCCATACGTCGTGGTCATCGCCCTTGACTTCAGCAAGGCGTTCGACACCGTAAGGCATTTCACTCTGCTGGAGAAGCTGGCGAAGCTAGACATACCCGACAGCGTCTACAACTGGCTGGTCAGCTTTTTCAGTGAACGCACACATTGTACTGAATACTGTGGTGTGAAGTCTCCTCCACATGAGATTACAGCCAGCATTATCCAGGGTTCAGGAATAGGTCCAGTGGCATACGTCGTTAACGCAGCTGATCTGGAGACAGTGACGCCTGGCAATGCTATGTGCAAGTACGCCGACGACACTTATCTCATCGTCCCTGCGGAAAATGTAAATTCCAGATCAGCAGAAATTGACAACGTAGAGGAATGGTCACGTGCCAACAACCTGCGGCTGAATCGTACTAAGACATATGAAATAGTTTTCACTGACAACAGACGCAAGCGTGTCTCTCAACCGCCGCCTCCAATACCAGGAATCGCAAGGACGTCAACGCTAAAGATCCTCGGCGTCACGATAACAAGTGGCTTGTCGATGTCAGAACATCAGCGAAATGTTACCACTTCATGTGCTCAAACTTTATATGCACTGAAAGTGTTGCGTGCACACGGCATGTGTGACACTGCTCTACAAACTATATATAGGTCGGTTGTCATAGCCAAATTGCGATACGCGTCCAGTGCTTGGTGGGGGTTCGCTTCTGCCACCGACAGACAGCGAATCAATGCATTTCTTCGCCGTGGTCAGCGCAGCGGCTTCTGTCCGGCGGATGTGACGACCTTCGAGGAGCTGTGCGAGTCAGCTGATCATCAACTATTAAACAGTATCCTGGCAAATCCGAACCACCTTCTGTACGAACTCCTACCTCCGATATCTCCGTCTCTACAGCACTACAATCTGCGAGAACGTTCTCATAATAGACAATTGCCTGACAAATCAACACACATCATGGACAGTAATTTTATATATAGAATTCTCTACAGAAACACATACTAACCACTGCACCGCTACAATAATCCCTTCTTCCTCACAGTCACAACAAATTAACTCATTTTTTACATTTTCATAATTGCATGCTTTATATTATATTTACATGTGACATTTACTATTTTCATATTCCATACTTTTTACTTAACTGTGCTGGTCTGCATTCTGACATACCTCATTAAACTAATATTGATTGATTGATATACGTTCACGAAGACACTGATGAATAGAACAGACGTCAGCAACGCTCATAGAGACCCGAGTGTGAACTGCAAACCATTTCATTATAAGTGTTGATGCACTTCTCTACATGGACTCTTGATAACGTGTGTCAGCGATACCGAATGTAACCTATGGCTTGTCTCAAAAGACAGACCTCCAAAAACTGTATGTGTCACTCTCAGGTAAATGTTGTTACGTCAGTCGATTCACGGCGCTAGTTGCCGGGTATTCATCAACATTTATTGGTCTGGAAGCACATAGCATCATTCTTGACAACACCTCCAGCTTTAGGCACGCATGTCGTACAGTCGTAGCAGACACCATGAATGTACCTTTACATCGAAATAGGCCTACTGTTGAAAAGCACGTTTTTGAAAGTCTATTTCTGGACATAAGCCGCAGTTTACATTCAGTATGACTGAAACACGTGTTCGAGTACTGAAATGCATGAAACTTTTATCGTAAACTGAATTGACCGTTGACATTTAGACCTCGATGAGCAATGCTGATGACCGTTTCTCTAACATTCTAACATTCAACAATGTATATGACGCTGTCTTACTGTTACTATCAATCATTTATCCAATATGCTGCATACATCATATTTTTTATTTCCTCTAAAATAATGTGTGGATATATTGTTGCCACTTTGGTGCCAACGAGGCACTTTATGTATATACGGGATGCCACGTGGCTGCAAACAGGCACCTGCAGGATGTCATTACTGCAGATTTCATGCGCATGACGCGTGGTGACGTCTATTGCTATCGTAAGTCGTCCGTCTATCTGTCCGTCCGTCTCTGACGTTGAGGTACGCTAGGCACATAGTATGGATTAGTTCGAAGTTTATTACATTAATAACAAGAAATACGTTTATGGACAACGTTCCCTCTAATTTTTTGGTGGAGCGAGCGGAACAAATGAACGTCTGCGCAACGTATTTTAACAACTGAACAATCTGACCAACTAATTACCAGTGTGATAGCATAACAATGCTAAGCGATGGTATAGCTATAGCACGAATGTCCAAATTATCCGGGGTTCTAATATAAGCCGGGGGTTCTACATGTAGGTCATTTGTTCTAATAGAAGCCGGGGGCTTCTATTTGAGGTTTTACGGTACATTCAGTGAAACTTCACTTGACTGTGATGTTTGGTTGTCCGATTTTGTAACTTCATAACGCTTCCTTTTTAGTCAATGAAAACTGCCGTTATACAGAAACATGGCATCCTGTCGATTTCTATGAGCAGCCGTGTGGCATCCCGTATATACATTAAGTGCCTTGTTGGCTGCAAAGTGGAAACAAAATATACACACCGTATTTCTGGAGCAAATAACATGTTTCTGATATTGCATAATATGGGTAAAATGATTGATAGTGAGTCAGCGAACATATACGTTCACGAAGACATGATAAACGCTAGCGAAACAGACGTCAGCAATGCTCATAGAGATCTTTAGTGTGTACTGCAAACCATTTCATGATAAGTGCTGATGCACTTCTCTACATGGACTCTGATAACGGGAAGGGAGGGCCCCNGTCTCACTTGGATTATTGGACATTTGCCTAGGGGTCCCCGAGTGCCTAGCTACGCCACTGGCTGCATCGCTCGGTTTCCGCGCGACAGCACGGCTTCAGACAGCAAATATCAGGCATATACATGTACGTGGCAGTAGACACCACTGTCTGTACCTTTCGTTGGTTTGGCNTCGAAATCGATCTACAAAATCTATTCTAAAACAGGATCTTGAAGGTCTGTCTTTGGAGACAAGCTGTAGATTACATTAGGTGTTGCTGAAACACATCGTGAGAGTTCAAGTCCTAAATTACCGACTCCCACCAACATTTATCGTGAGCTAGTTGGACAGTCGACACTGGTAGTAATTCACTGCTCTGTCTTGGCGCCTTGTGAAAAACGGTGTGAAATTGACCTAATCAGTCTGCAATCGCTGCCGGTCGGATCAGTATCACCAAATTCCCTCCAGATGACGCAAATAGAAATGATGAGAATACACGTAATATGTTATGCAGAAAGCTGCAGTCAACCAGTGTTAGCTGAAAGGGGGACATGGGTTAGACCATGGTAACTCTACTCCCCTGAAAGAACGTGGTTCCCTCTATCCATTCCGAAAACTGACTAACCTAAACTTCAGTCAGTCATATTCGTTTGCTAAGTTAGACGACAGACTGTCATCTCCCAGACAGCTGCGTCACCCCTTTGTGGCCCACCAAAATGCGAGAGCAGCTACTGCGGCCACCTGTCGAATTCTGCCTTATTTCGTGAAACCATAAGTCAAATGATGCCACAAAGCAAGATACAACTGAACACGTGGCCGCAGGGCCGTCTGTAGTGCGAGATGCCGCAAAACCGTCACTACGGCATATACAGAAGCATGTAGGTCCGAGAGGAGCGTGCGATCGCATGCACGAGGGAGCGAGACGCGCTCATATACTGACGGCGCCGTCGTGCGGTCGCTGTAAAGAGTAGCTGAAAATGATGCCACAATGTGATGAAACGTTCGAGATGCCACATTCCCAGCGGAATAACTATATATATATATAT
>JGI26657J51804_10000083_pt1 | contig 12268 bp, 2 predicted proteins | sample WorMetHERISLAND1_3_FD_51804 | JGI IMG/M metagenome (IMG submission 51804)
GCTCGATGTGATGGCGCCACCCGAAAAATCCGCCTCAACACGACGCTTGCGACAGGCTGGAAACTGCAAACCCGAAAAGGTACAATCCGTCACCGCCAATTCCTCCCGTTCGATCCATTCTAACCAATTGAATCATAACGGATTATGAGGACTTGGCGGTACCTTTTCGTGAATCTTTCGGGCTAGTTGGTCTGCCTCGGCACCACCTCGATGGTAACCGAAGCGACCTCGTTGCCGTTGTCGTTGCTGTCGAACATGCGGATGTCGTAGCGGCCCGGCTGCAGGACGCCGCTCAGCGTCATCGATCCCTTGTCGCGGCGGTTCAGGTTCTTGCGGCTCAAACGGGCGCGCTGGTTGATGGTTTCGTTGCCGTGAGCGGTATCGGCCGGCACGATACCGATCCAGGCGTGGTTCTTGAACCCCTTCGACGCCTGGAAGGTCAAGCTGATCGTCTCACCAACGAAGAACTGGGGTTTGGCCGGCGCGATCGCCGGTACGGGGTCGACGAAGAACTCCGCCACAAGCACTTCGCGGCCGCCGTCGCGGGCGTCATGGAGCCGGATTTCATAGGCACCAATTTCATCCGGGGCGTTGAGGTTCAACGATCCTTCGGTCTTGCCGTCGAGCGTATAGTGAGAGCGCGTCGAGCGCGAATTGCCGGTGCGCACGAGCAATCCTTCATCCGGGCGCACGCGGCGGCGGAAGTTGCGGCCCTCATCGCCGTTGGGAACCGAGGCTTCGACGATGGCCAGCCAGGCGGTCTTGTCATAGAAACTCGGCGCCTTGAATTTCAGATCCAAGGTGTCGCCGGGTTGAACCGACTGTTTGGCCAATGTCAGCGCGACCTCTTCGACCGTGAACTCGGTGACCCGGATTTCCTTACCGCCGCCCTTGCCTTGGAACCCGGTGAAGGTACCGTCCTTGCCGTTTCCGCCATCATCGTTGAGGCGAATTTGATAGGTGCCTGGGGCCTTCGGGGTGACGAAGGAAAACGTGCCGCTGCGGAACCGTTTCATGGGGTCGAACTCGCGTTCGGCCCGGGACCGTTCGTCCGGCGTGCGCTGCAGGCGTTGGCGTTGGATCAGGCCTTCCTGGTTCCAGCCGAGGGTTTCGTGCGGGGCATCGGCCTTGACCAGGCTGGCCCAGACGAAGTCACCGTACCAGCTGGGCGCCTGCCAGGTCACTGCGATCGGTTCATCGGGGACGTATCCGGTGAGGTCGGTGGCGACGCTGACCGGTTCCACCGTAATCAGGGCGAGGCGTACGTCCTTGCCGCCGATCTTTCCGTCCTTGTCAGGGGTTTTGCCGTCGTAGCCCTTGAAGGTGCCGTCCTCGCCGTTGCCGCCGTCGTCGTTTAGGCGAAGCTCGTAGGTGCCCGGTTCTGGGGCGGTGAAGGCCATCGAGCCTTTGCGGAACCGTTTCAGCGGGTCGGTCTCTTTTTCGGCCCGACCCTTGTCCGCCGATGTCGCGGTCATCGCCGCCAGCTGGATGATCCGCGAGTTCTTCTGGCCCTTGACATCGTTTCGCAGTTTCGCCTCGGCTTGTTCCGTACGGCTCTGGGTCAACCTCTGATGCTCTCGCAGGGTCGGGACCGGTCTCTTGGCCCGCGGCTCCACTTTAACCAATGAGACGAAACTTTGATCTGAATACCAATGCGGTACGACATAGGAGATGTCGATCGTTTCACCCTGAACGAACTTGTCCTTCGGTGTCGTCACCGAGACCGGCTCGACGGTAAACGACGCGAAGCGCACCTCCTTGCCGCCGCCCTTACCGGCAAAGCCAGCGAATGAGCCGTCCTCGCCGTTGCCGCCGTCATCATTCAGACGCAGATGATAGACGCCGGGATCCGGCGCGGTGAATACGAACTCGTCCTTGCGGTAGCGCTTCAGCGGGTCGGGCTCGTTCTTCCTCAGTTCGGCGTCCTTTGGCGTGATCCGCATCTTGTGCATCTCGATGACGCTCGGTTCGGTGTGGCCCGCCGTCGCTGGTTTGGCGTCTTCCTTGACGAGCGTGATCCACGAATCGGCTGAATACCAACTGGGCGCATTCCAGGCGACCTTGATGCGCTCGCGCGGGATGTACTTGTCCTTGGTCGGCTTGACCAGCACCGGCTCGATCTTGATCTCGGCAAAGCGCACGTCCTGACCGCCGGCTTTTCCGGCGAAGCCCTTGAAGGTACCGTCTTCGCCATTGCCGCCGTCGTCATTAAAGCGCAGGTGATAAGTCTCCGGCTCAGGGGCGCTGAAGGTGACTTCCTTGACGCGGAACTTCTTCAGCGGGTCCGTTTCCGTCTGCGCCCGGGTCTTCTCCCCATCCGTCGCGCTCAGCTTCGCGAACTGGATCAATGCCGCGTCGCCCTGTCCCTTGACGACACCGTCGGCCGCCTTGACGAGGCCGACGATGGCGTCATCGGAATAGAAACTCGGCATCTCGAGTTTCATGCTGATGGTTTCGCGCGGGATGAATTCGAGCTTCTTCGGCGTGATCGTCGCCGGCTCGACGCGCAACGTGGCGAGGCGAACGGTCTTGCCGCCGGCCTGTCCGCCGAAGCCGGTGAACGTTCCGTCCTCGCCGTTGCCGCCGTCGTCGTCGAGCAACAGGTCATAGGTTCCAGGTACCGGCGCCGTGAACACCACTTCGCCGGTACGGAACTTCTTCAAGGGATGGTCGTTCCTGGCCTTGGCGATGTCGCCCGTGGTGCGTTTGAGGTCGTGACGCTGCATGATCTTGGCGTCGGCATGACCGGCGGCCACCTTGTCGCCGGTCTTGACCAGCGAGATGAAGCTGGCGTCCGAGTACCAGCTCGGCGCTTCGAAGGCGACCTTGATCGGTTCACGCGGGATGAAGTCGTTCTTACGCGGCGTCACGGACACCGGCTCGACGCGGATCGTCGCCAGGCGGACATCCTTGCCGCCGGTCTTGCCGCCGAACCCCTTGAACAGGCCGTCAACGCCGTTGCCGCCGTCGTCGCTGAAGCGGAGTTCGTAGAGACCGGCCTCCGGCGCGGTGAAGGTCACCTGCTTCTTCCGGTATTTTTTCAACGGGTCGAGCTCGTTCCGGGCACGGGTCTGCTCCGCCGCCGTCGCCAGCAGGGCGTGCATTTCGACGATCGCACCGTCCTGGTGGCCGCCGACGGTACCGGCCTCGGCCTTGACCAGGCTGAGGAAGGCGTAACTGGAATAGAAGCTCGGCACGTCCGCCGACACCACGATCAGCTCGCCCGGGATGAAATCGTTCTTCTTCGGAAGAACGGTCGCCGGTTCGACCGTGAAGGTGGCGAGCCGGACGTCCTTGCCGCCGGCCTTGCCGGCGAAGCCTTTGAAGGTCCCGTCCTCGCCGTTGCCGCCGTCGTCGTTAAGCCGGAGTTCGTAAGTGCCGGGCCGAGGTGCAGTGAATTCGAGTTCACCCTTGCGCGCGCGCTGGAGCGGGTCCGGGTTGGCGGCCCTCCCGCGGTCGCCCTTCATCTCGTGGTATTCGATGATCGATTTATCGGCGTGGCCACCGGCGACGGCCGGTGCGCCCTTGCGGACCAGGGAGATGAAGCTGTTGTCCGAATAGAAGCTGGGCGCCGTGAAGCGGACCGAGACCTTCTCGCGCGGAATGAAGGCGAACTTGCGCGGCACCAGGCCGACCGGCTCGACCCGGATCTGGGCGATGCGCACTTCCTTGCCGCCGCCGCGTCCCTAGAAGCCGGTGAACTTACCGTCCTCGCCGTTGCCGCCGTCATCGTTGAGGCGCAGGTCATAGAGCCCCGGTTCCGGCGCCGTGAAGGTCAGGCGGGCGCGCCGGGCGCGCTTATCGGGATCGCTCTCGGCGGTCCGCCGGGCCCGGTCGTCACCGGTGATGGGCAGCGCGTGGTGCTCCTTGTTGGCCGTCTCGTTGATGCCGCGGGTTTGCTTCGGTGCGTTGCTCGGGACCAAAGCCACCCACGACGTTGCCGGGTACCAACTCGGCACCACATAGTCGACGGACACCGGCTCGCCCGGGATGACGTCCTGCTTGACGGAGCTGACCGCAGCCGGCTCGACCACGAACTTGAGGACCCGGACCTCGCGCCCCCCCTTGCCTTCGTTGCCTTTCGGGTTGCCGTCCTCGCCGTTTCCGCCGTCGTCGTTGAAACGGACCTCGTAGTGCCCGGGCTGGGCCGGGGCCGGGAAGGTCAGCGCGCCGGAGGTCTTCAGGCGGGTTAGGTCATAGGACAGGATGCGCGGGTCCTTTTGGCCGATCTCGCCCCGCGGTGCGTCGGCCGGATAAATGCCGATCCACGCCGTTCCCGGATAAAAGCTCGGCGACTTGAAGGCGATCTCAATGTCCTCGCCGGGAATGAATTCGGTCTTCTTGATGGCAATTGACACCTCTTCGACCGACACTGTCAGGCTGTAGACCTCGTCGCCGCCGTTATCGTTGGTGTGCATGCGCACGTCGTACTTTCCGGGCGCCTCGGGCGCGGTCAGCTCGAAATCGCCGCGTGACTGGCTGTTCATATTGGCACGCGCCACGTCGCGGGCGTCGTTGACGGTCTCCTTGCCGTGCGCCACCTCCGACGGCACCAGACCGATCCAGGCGTCGTTGGGATAACTCCACGGCGCCTCGTAACCGACCTTAATCGGTTCACCGGTGACGAAACCGATCTTCTTTAGGAGAACCTTCGGCTGCAGTTCGACCCGGAACGGTGCCGACGCCGTTTCCTTGCCGTTGTTGTCGTTGTCGTTGAGGCGCAGGTCATAGGCACCCAGTTCCTTCGGCACGGTGAACTGGACGACGTCCTCGACCCGTGTCTCTGTGTAGACGAAGCCCTTATTGTTGGCGTCATTGGCCGCCTCCCTGCCGTGCGGGATACTGGCTGGCACGATTCCGAACCAGGCATCGCGAGGGTACCTTTTCGGCGCGACGAAGCGCGCGTCGATGACACCGCCCGGCGGGATCGATAACTTCAAGGCCTGGGCGACGGGCACCCGCTCGACGACGAAATCGACGGTGCGCACCTCGCGGCCACGGTCCTCACCGGTATTGAGGCGGATCGAATATTCACCGTATTCCTTGGGTGCCTTGAACTTGATGGTGCCGCCGGTGCGTTTCTTCAGTTCCTCGTAGGCGGTTCTTGCGTTGGTGTTGACCTTGACGTCGCCGTGGCTGACGTTGGCTGGCATCATGCCGATCCAGGCGTTTTTCTCGTAGGTCTTGGAGGCGGCGAAACGGGCGACGATTTCCTCACCCGGATGGTAGTACGTCTTCGGCAGTTCGAGCTTGGCCAGCGCGTCGATGCGACGGATGCGCTCGGCGATCTCTTCGGGCGTCAGGGCCGACTTGCGCTCGAGGGCCGCGATGTCGGCCTCGGCCTGTTGCTGGCGCAGTTGCTGAATGGCGGCGAGGGCCTTTTGCTCGTTGTCCTTGACGGCGAGGACCGCGGCCTCGGTGAACTCCAGGTTCGACGGCTGAACCATGCGTGGCGCCAGGGCCGGCATGCGGGACGCCTCTTGCAGGAGCTTGTCTTCCTTCTTGACGATCTTGAGCGCCGCCATGGCGAGGCCGCTAAGATTGGTGCGGGTCGGGTCCTTGAGGTTGACCCGAAGGCCGTTGAGTTCCAGGTTGCGTCAGTTGAACAGGCCGAAGTTGAGGTCGACGTTTAGGTCGCCCGATTTCATCGTGCCCCAGTAAATGGCCTTATTGACGACCAGGATCTTGGCGCCGGCGACCACGTTGATGAGCTTGTTGACCGCATCGGCGACGGTCGTGTTGACGGCCTGGGCGAAACTGACCGCACCCTTGGCGATCTCCAGCGCCCCTAAGGCCGTCACCTTGACGCCCTTCCAGAAGACGACGACCGGGTGCAGGTCGATGGGGATGATCTCGATGGTCCGGCGCAGACCCTCGAAGAACTTCTCGGCCGTCCACAGGGCCGCCTTGGCGACACCGTAGGTGGCCCACCAGAAGGCCTCGGCGGCCTTGTGGGCGCCGACCTTGAACCAGTTGGTGCCCCAGCCGCAGCAGTTGTCGTCGATCCAATCCTCCTCGGCCCTGGCGCGGCGGCGCGCGTAATCGACGTCGTCGCTGGCCCGCCTAACGGCGGCTTCGGCGTCGCGCAGAGGACGCAAGATCCGCTCGCGTTCATTGATCGCATGCTGGCGGGCGCGGCCGATATGCACATCGACTTCGTTGGCCCAGTTCTTGGCCTCGTCGAGTTTTTTCTGGGCGACGTCGAGGCCGCTGCCGCCCTTCTTGAAGTGGCTGTCGAGCGCGCCGCCGACGCTCTTCTTGAGCCAGGAGTAAAAATCGGCCTTGAATTCGCCGTTGTAGCGGATGTCGTCGATCATCCCCAGTTTCGGGGCCAGGACCTCGCCGTAGAGACTGCTGTTCCAAAGCTGGGCGACGGCGATTTCCTCTTCCAGGACCATACCGGTGTTGTAAAACCGAAGCGCCGTGTCCCGCGTCGCACCGAGGAGTTCCGAGCGGCCGCGGATGACGAACTCGCGGGCGTGGCCGCGCGCCGTGTTTCGCTCGACCCTGAGAGAAGCCTCTTGCAGCGTCAACGGTCCGACGGCCGGAATGACCTTGGAGACATCGACCGGATGACGCTCCAGGTAATTGAGGAAGCTGTTGCCCAGCGCCAGGGTCACCGGCACCGTGGGGAAGGCCTCGAGCGGGCTCGATACGTTCCAGATCGGCTTCACCGTGGCGACGGCCGGCTCCATCTTTTCGCCGAAGATCCGGTGATCGAGCTCGAGGGTCAGCGGCCGGCCCTTCATGAATTCGACCAGCGCACCCTTGAACTTGGCGCCGGTGATGCGCAAGGGCGTCATCGAATTGGTCGTGTTGATGATGTCGCGGACTAGGGGCGGCACCGGCATGTTCGAGTTGACGGTGTCGAGCAGGAGATCGTGCAGTCCCTGTTCGACGCTGGCCTCGATGACGAAATCCTTGGCCCGGAACAGGTCCTCGCCCTCGGTCCGGGCATTGACGGCAAGCTTGAGAAGCGGGCCCAGGTCCTTGTTGTAGAAGAAGCCGATCTTGTCCTTCGACAGGTTGATGTCGAGGGTCTCGGTCAGGCCGAGCAGATCGACGTCGCCGCGGATCTTGAAGTGGGGCAGGGACTTGATATTGGCCTGGACGTCGATCTTGGCGTTTTTAAGCTTCAGCGGACCCAGATTCCTGGGCTCGATGTCGGCCTTGATGATGATGCCGTCGGTCAGGGTCAGGCGGTAGTCGACGGCGCCCAGGCGATGGGTTTCGCCCAGCATGTCGATGGACATCTCGCCGCCGGCCCTGAGCCCGATGGTATCGAGCGTATCCTCGCGCCCCGGGATGACCGCACCGGGCGTGGCAAAGAACAGATTGACGTTCTTGAAGACGACATTGGGGATCGGCAGCTTGTCGAGCTGCATGATGTCGATGAGGCTGGTCTTGCGCAGTTGCGCCTGCAGGTCGCGGGCCGCCTTCTTGGCGTTGGGGTCGATCAGCGCCTCCATGGCGACGTCGGCCATGGGGCCGGTCAGCACACCGCGCAGCATCGCTTCCTCGATCTCGAGCCGCGTCAGCAGGCTGAGTTCGGAGGCTTTGTAGACGAGGCCCAGCTTTTTCGGCAGCGGGATGCTCGTCGAGAAATTGATGTTGGTGACGAAATCGACGTCGAAACGCAGGTCCTTCTTGCCGCCTCGGACCTTCCAGTTGGCGCTGGCGCCGACCCCGAACTCGACGCTTCCGTCCGTATCGGCGCCGATCAGGAAGGCCGGGTTGATCATCGTGAAGTTGTCGTTGATCCCCATCGGCTTCGCCACTCGCCGTTCATATAGCCGGCGAACTTGATGGCCGGCACGAAGGTGACGAGGTCCAGGTTCATGTAGGCCTCGCCGGCGAATTTCAGCTTGTCGACCTTCCGGGGATCGTTGAGGTGCGGGATGCTGACCTCCGAGTTGCCCTGGACGCCGGCCCGGAAGATGGTCGTCGCCAGGTTGAGGTCGAGGAAGAACGACGTGCCCACGCGGTCGAAGCTGATCACCCGTTTCCAGGGCTGGCCCTTCGGGAACTTGAAGCCCGGCAGCTGGGCGTAAAGGCCGATCTTCGGCTTGCCGACGAGCAGCCCGTCGATGACGCCGGCCATGATCAACGGCCCGTCGATGACGTCGAAGATGGCGAACTTCTCGTTCAGGGGATCGCGCAGCTTCGGCGGAATGACCTCCTTGGTGACGGCACCGAGGAGATTGAGGCCGTCGCGGATCGGTACCTCGTCGCCGGGATTGTCGATGATGCCGGCCAGCATCTGGCGTGCCGCGTCGGGTAGGTTGGTCAGTTCGAACTTGCCGAGATCGTCCTTGCCGCCGGGCTGGGCGCTGGTCGCGAACAGCGCCTGCGGGAACTTGATGTTGAAGACATCGGGCACCGGCGCGATCTTTTTCAGCTCGATGGCGCTGCCGCGGACCATCAGCACCGTCGTCTTCTCGAGGGTCATGAGGCCGGCCTGGCCGTGGATGCCCATGCGCGGCCACTTCACCGTCATGCCGGTGAAGGCGCCGGCCAGCGACAGCGACATGTTCTCGACCTGGAGTTCGTTGATGAACGGCACGTGGCCGATGCCCGGCAGCTTGGCCAGTTCGACGGCATTGGGGGCCTGGAACACGAGGTCGTGGAACTTGCCGTCTTCGAACACCAACTGGCCGACGGTCTTGATCTCCGCGTCGCCGACCTGAACCTCGGCGGAGACCCCGCCGACCAGGGTCAGGGCGCCGACCTTGGTCTCCTTGGTCTCCTTGGTCTCCTTGGTCTCCTTGGTCTTCTCGTCTTTCTCGTTCTTGGCCTGGTTGAGAGTGAAGTCGACACCGAGTTTGTTGAGGTTGAAGAACGGGATGCCGAAGGCCTGTTTCCAGTCGATGCCTGTCACCCCCTCGACTTTCAGTTCGAAGGAGCGGTCCTCGATGCCTTTGTGGATGTTGATGTTGGTCTGCAGCTTGAAGACCTTGAGCGGCGGCGCCCCCTTAAACGGTGACGGGATGGTGAAGCGTGACGGGCTGCTGAGGATGGCGGCAACCTCGACGTCGCCGGTGTCGGTGCCGGCGTTCATGCGGTCGAAGACCGGTTGGCCCTTGAAGGTGAACGTGCCCTCGTCAACCTCGAAGACCTGGTCCAGCTTGTCGATCTTGATGCCCGGAAGCGTGGTGACGATTTCCATCGTCTTGATGATTTCCTGGTGGACCTTCTTGTCCTCCTTCAGCTGGGCGCCGACCTTTTCCCGCATCACCCAGAAGACATTGGGGCTGATCCGGCCCTTGAGGCCGATATGGCGTTCCTTGACGCCGACCAGGTCGAAGAGCGCCTTCATGTGCTTCGAGCTGGCGACGTCGACCTTGGTGAACAGGTTGAGGCCGTCGGTCAGGTTGACCCACTCGGTCTTGCCCTTGACCTCCTCCTTCGAATTGGGGACCTCGTCTATGCGCTCACGGATAGCCAGCGGCAGGTCGTTGATGTGGGTGTATTCGTTGCGGTTTTCGCCCTTGTCGAACTTCATGGTGGCGAGCGGCACCATGACCAACGCGGTATCGGTGACCTTGGCGGCGTGCAGCGGGATGCGCTTGATACCGGGGATGACGCTCTCCCAGCTGAAAGCGCCGGGCAGCAGGGCGAAGGCGTAATTCTCCATGCTCGGCGCTTTGAAGACCTCGACCGGGGTCTCGGCGCTGAGCAGCCTCGTCATGGCCGAGGCGCCGTGGTCCCTGAGAACGATGTTCTTGAACTCGAACTCCTTGAAGGCCTGCAGATTCTTGACGTCGCCGCCGGAAAGGACGGGGGCCTTCAGGGTCTCTTTTAGAGTGAGGGCGAATTTGAGACCGACTTTGGGATCCAGTGGCGGCGCCCGGGCGCTGAAGGTCACCGCTTCGGCGTTGAGCTTTCCGGTGCCGTCGAACCCGAACAGGAACTGCTTGGCCGAGCTGACCGAGGCGTTGAGGGCGAGGGTGGTGTTTTTGAACCCGTCATAGGTGATGAGCGGGATGTCGGCGGAAATTTTGGCCGCGGTGATCTCCGCATAATTTCCGTCGGCTCCGGGGTTGTCGTTGAAACGGATGGTCGCCGGCACCGTGTCCTTGACCTTGCCGAAGGTCAGAGTCACCTCCGTCTCGCCGATATACTGGATCGCCTTCTTGTCCTCGCGGGTGAAACGGATCGCCTTCTTGTCCTCGCGGGTGAAACGGATCGCCATGTCGCCCTTGGAGCGGATGAACTTGTCGAGCTTCGGCGGCTTGATGCCGGGGACCGTCGTTTTCAGCTCGAAGCCGCCGTGCGACTTCTTGTTCTTCAGGGCCAGCGCCGACAGGAACACCGGGTGCAGTGTGCCGCGGAGCGGCCGGTCGGAGACCGAGGTCACGCCCAGGACCTTGCGCAGGACCTCATGGACGCCCTTTGTGCCGAAATCGACCTTGGAATAGAGATTGACGCCTTGTTTGATGGTCAGGGTCTCATCGCTTTTCAGTTTCAATCCGGCGAAAACCGCCTCGACGTTGTCGGAAATATCGGCCGGCTTGATCACCGCATCGCCGCCGGCGACGACGATGGCCGCGTGATCGACCTTCAGGTCCTGCATGCCCGACACGTGGGCATCATGCAGGTAATCGTCGAACTTGAAGCCCTTCGGCGCGAAGGCGGCGAACAGGTTCATCTTGCCGCCGCCCTCCAGCGTGAAGACGGCGACCGGCAGGGCCTTGCCGCGCAGGTTGATCGTCCCCTCGAGGCTGTTGCCGGACATTTTGACGTTCTCGACGAACACCTTGTCGAGCCCTTCGATGCCCTTAAGGCTGTCGAGCGCCACCAACTGGTGAAACGGGATCTTGCCGTCAAGCCGCATGAAATAGATGGTCGCGCCGCTGGTTTGTCCAGTGATCACCGCCGCATAGGGAAAGGGGTTGCCGACGAAGGTCGAGTTGCCGGTGATCGCCACTTCCGTGGCCCGCGCGTTGCCTTTATTGGCGACGGTCACACGCAGCCCGAAATCCCTGATCTCGAAGGCGGAGAAATCGGTCAGAGCGGGAAGGACGTCGGTGATCTTTCCGGTCAATGCGAGGATGTTTGCGTCAACTGCGGCGGTCCCGTCGAGAACGATATCGGAGGCGAAGGTCAGACTCTTCTTCTGAATGGAAACGGTTGCCGTGGTCTTCGCCGTCATGCGAACGCGGTTCTCATTATCGACGTCGCGATCGTAGGTGAACTGCACCGCGTCCGACTTGAAGGCACCCTTCAATTGGGCCGGCGCCATGCCGGGAAGCGCCATTTTCAATGCAAAGGGCGTCAAGTTCTCGATCTGGGCTTCGCCGCTGGCCAGGTGGCGCAGCAGGTCGCCGCCGACCGTCCCGCTTAACGGTACCGCACCGAGCCCGACCCCGAGGTCGGCGAGTGCCGCGAACTCGGCGGCATCCGCTGCCGGCGCCGCCGTCGAATAGAAACTGGCGCCCTTGGCGAAGGTCACCTCTTCCGTATCCGGCGGCATGTGGGCGAGAACGATGTTCTTGACGTTGTCCGCCAAGCCCTTGACCGGCATGGTGGTCTCCGCCGGTGCGACGACGATCGCCGTGTCGGTCAGGGTGATGTCCTTCAAGGGTCCGGCGCCGTCTCCATAAGCGGCGGCCAGGGACAGGCTCGCGGGTTTAACCGCGGCCAGCCATACAGGCGCTTCCTTGGTGCCGACCTTGAACATCAGGACGGGCAACAGCTTGGTGCCGACCTTGGCGGTGACGCCGGTGGTTCCCTGATTGATCATCTTGATTGAAATGCCGGCGAACTCGGGGAGCGCCTCGAGGGCAGCCCGGGCCTGATTTTCCTTCTCGGTCGCAGCCCAACCCAACGGTGCCGCCGTCGACACCGCGACGACGACCAAGATCCCGATCAAAGCAATCCACGCCCGTTGGAGCTTTATACCCGTCATCGCCTCCGTTCCGGCAACGCCGGAACCCGTTCGCTATCATTGGTCTTAAAATACCGAACCCAGCTCCCCAGCATACCGAATTACAGGTCTTGTTTTTCGCTTGACAGCCTTCGCCAACGGTATGCCTAGCCACATCATAAAAGAGATGACGTTCCAACAAAACAGGGGATCAAACCTATGCACGGATTTTGGCTCGGGCTCATTGCGCTGACGTTTTGACAAGCGGCGACAAATGAGAAAACATAGGATCAGAAAAAAATGAAGGGGCTGTCCTAGCTAAGGACGTTTTTGTCTCGAATTCACCCATGTCTTTAATTGGTTAAGCAGTTCCCGGTGATCACCTCCATTGAACCGCCATTC
>JGI26657J51804_10000098_pt1 | contig 11527 bp, 7 predicted proteins | sample WorMetHERISLAND1_3_FD_51804 | JGI IMG/M metagenome (IMG submission 51804)
GGCCGCCTGTTCACCCGCTGGCCCTTGACCCGGCATCTGACCTTGTGGCATTGGCTCGCCGCCCTGCCTCGGAGCCGCGCCCATGCGGCCGGGCATGAACGGCATCGGGAATGGCATCGGCCATCCTTGCGACGGGGCGATGGCACCGCCTTCCGGCGTCGAGCCCATGCCCTGCTCCGGTGTTGAGCCTTGTGGCATCTGGCCGTAGCCCTGCGGCATTTGGCCGTAACCCTGCGGTGCCGGCTGACCTTCCATGCCTTGAGGAGGCTGGCCTTGCGGCGGTTGGCCGAAACCAAAGGGCATGGGCATACCGCCTTGTGGCATCTGCATGGCTTGTCCCGGCGCCTGGCCTTGCGGGGTCGTCGGATCGCCGGCCGGCGGCATGGTGTTGCCCCAGCCCATACCTTGCCCTGGGCCCTGTCCTGGGCTCCGTCCTGGGCCCTCGCCCTGGCCCTGTTGCATCCAACCCGGGCACGGACAGGTGCCGGAGCGCATCATGTGCTGCGGGCCCATGCCATAACCGTGGTGGTAGCCGGGCCTATATCCTTGCCCGTATCCATGACCATAGCCCTGGCCGTAACCCGGTCCATATCCTTGACCGTAACCGGGGCCGTATCCCTGGCCGTACCCCTTGCCAAAGCCGGGCATCGGTTGTTGCTGGGCCATATCGGCGTCGCCCTGCCCCGGTCCTTGCGGAAACCCGTGCATCCCCTGCGGCGCGCCCTGGCGCATGCCTTGGCCCATTCCCGGGCCCATTCCGTGTCCCATACCCGGGCTCATCCCCGGAGGCATCATCCCGAACGGCATCATGCCCTGGCCCATCTGGGGCTGCTCGCCGGGCTGCCCCATCGGCGGCTGTCCTTCCATCGGCGGCATGCCCTGCCCGGCGCCCTGCGCCAGAGCTCCTTGGGCCGCGGGGTCGTATCCCATGGGCGGCGGGAACCCGCCTTGCTGGGCTGGCAGCTGCGACGAGCTGTAGGGACCGCTGGGTGCCGGAGGCACGGGCTTGGACTCGCCTTCCGAAGCGGCGTTGGCCGCCAGCGGTGCCGCAATCGCGATTGCCGAAACCAGGGATACGATACGCATGTCAAACTCCTTTGCTGATGCCGCTCGCCGCGTCATCTATCTCGATTTCAAGCGAATGCCCCGCCGGGCGCCGCGCCGCCGCGATGCCGTCGGGTTGTCTTGGCCGGTCGTTTCGGCAGCGGCTGGCCGGGCCGGTTTCGACTTCGGCTTGGCCGCCGTCGCCTTGGGAGCCGCTTTCGGTTTCTGTTTCCGGGCCGGTTTGACAGCCGGNTTCTTCTCGGTCTTCTTCACCGCCGGCTTGGTCTCGGTCTTTTTCGGAGCCGGTCTCGCCGTCGTTTTTTTCGGAGCCGTTTTTTTCAGAGCCGTTTTTGTCACCGGTTTTTTCACCGTCTTTTTCACCGTCTTTTTCGCAGCCTTCTTCGCCGTCGTCTTACGCTTCGCCGCCGCCGTCACCGGTGCCGGCGTCGCATCGGACGCCACCACGGGTTCGGACACGGCCGCCGGTTGCGTTGCCGCCGCCGTTGCCGGCGCGGGATTGGGGGTCGGGTTGGGGGTCGGGTTTGTCGTTGGAGTCGGACCGACGGCCGCGGGTTGAGCCGGCGGCGGCGGCGGTGCGGCGATGCGCGCGGCCAGGCCTTTGACCGATTCCTTGATGAAAAGCCACAGGAAGAACGGCAAGGCCCTGAGGGCGTAGAAAGCCATGGTCACCGCGGTGCCGATCTTGGCGCCCCAACCGGGCTTGGTCTCCTGCGGTTCGGCCGCGACGGCCCCGCCGGTAACGGTTTGCACCGCCATCGTACCGTCGGTCGGGCAGAACGATACTTCCGCCTTGACGCAACTCAGCGGAATGACGACCAGGGTCAAGAGCGTCGAGATGATGGCGCCGAACATCAGCGAGATGGCCATGCCCTGGAAGATCGGGTCGGTCAGGATGACGCTGGATCCGGCGACGAGCGCCATTGCGGTGATGATGATCGGGCGTGTCCGCGCCTTGCAAGACTGGATGACCGCTTCGCGGACGTCGAGACCGTCCTCAACAACCGCTTTCTTGGAGAAATCGACCAGCAGGATCGAGTTGCGCACGATGATCCCGGCGAGCGCGATGAAGCCGATCATCGAGGTCGCAGTGAAGGGCGCGTCGAACAGCCAGTGGCCGGGGATGATGCCTATCAGGGTCAGCGGGATCGGCGCCATGATGATGCCGGGCAGGCGGAAATTGCCGAACTCCCAGACGACCAGCATGTAGATGAGGATCAAGGCGGCGGCAAAGGCGATGCCCATGTCGCGGAAGGTCTCATAGGTGACCGTCCACTCGCCGCTCCACTCGAAGCCGCTTTCGAAGCCGGTCTCCGGCGGGCCGATGTAATGGGATTTCGGCGACACGCCGTCAGGCGCAGTGTAGTCCGCCAACAGGTCCTCAATGGCCAGCATGCCGTAGATCGGCGCGCCGAGACGGCCCGTGACCTCGCCGGTGACGAACTCGACCGGCCTCAGGTCCTTGTGGAACAGGATCGGGTCCTTGGTGATGCGCTTGAAACGGCCCAGTTCGGCCAATGGCACCAGGCCGCCCGTCGCCGTCGGCACCGGCAATTCGCCGAGCCTCGCGAACTGCGAGCGGATGGCCATCGGCAACTGGATGACGATGAACCGGGGCTCCAGCGTCGTGCCGACCTTGACGTCGCCGACCTTGAAGCCGCCCATGGCCATCTCAAGCTGGGTGTTAATGTTCTCGACCGAGACGCCGCGCCTGACGGCCTTCTCGCGGTCGACGACGAACTCCCAGACCGGATAGGGTTCCTGCATCAGATTGTCGACATCGACGACGTTTTCCGCCTTTTCGAACATACGGGTCATGTCGGCGGCAACCTGACGCCGGGTGCGCTCATCGGGCCCGTAGATCTCGGCGACCACCGTCTGCAACACCGGCGGACCCGGCGGCATCTCGACGACCTGGATGCGCGCGCCCAGCTTTTCGGCGATCGGAGTCAGCACACCGCGGGCGGCGTCGGCGATCTCATGGCTCGAGCGTTCGCGGTCGTTCTTGTGCAGGAGCTGCACCTGAATGTCGCCCTGCCAGGGATCACGCCTCAGGTAGTAATGGCGCACAAGGCCGTTGAAGTTGAAGGGCGAGGCGGTGCCGACGTAACTCTGGACGGCGGTCACCTCCGGAATCTCCAACAGTTTCTCAGCCAGTTGCTCGGCGACGTTGGCCGTGTCCGGCAGCGCGACGCCGTCCGGCATGTTGATGACGACGTTGAACTCGGGCTTGTTGTCGAGCGGCAGCATCTTCACGGACACCGCCGTCGTGTAAAACATGGCAAAGCAGGCGAACAGAACGCCGTACATGGTCAACCGGAACAGCTTGTTCTTGGCCGGGCTCTGGATCAGCGGCACCAGGATGCGGCGGAACCAACCCTCGAGGCGTTCGCTCTGGCGGTGCTCTTTGTCCTGCGCTTTCTGCATGGCGTCCAGCGACGGCCGGATGCGCATGGCCAGCCACGGCGTGAAGATGAACGCGGCGAACAGCGAAAACAGCATGGCCACCGAACCGAGCACCGGGATCGGGCGCATGTAGGGGCCCATCATACCGCTGACGAAACCCATGGGCAGAAGGGCTGCGATGACGGTAAAGGTGGCGAGAATGGTCGGGTTGCCGACCTCGCGCACGGCGTCGACGGAAGTTTCCGTATCGATTCCGCCCTTCATTAGCCATCGCCGGTATATGTTCTCGATGACGACGATGGCGTCGTCGACCAGGATTCCGATGGAGAAGATCAATGCGAACAGGCTGACCCGGTCGATGGTGTAGCCGAGAATCCAGGCCGAAAACACGGTCGTCAGGATGACCACCGGGATGACAATGAGCACCACCATGGCGGCCCGGAAACCTAAAAAGAACCAGACCAGCAGGGTCACCGCGCCGGTCGCCACGAACAGCTTGAACAGCAGTTCATTGACCTTGTCGTTGGCCGTCTCGCCGTAGTTCCGCGTGATCGCCACATGGATGTTGTCGGGGATAACCCGGCCCTTCAGGCGTTCGACTTGGTCGAGCACGTCCTGGGCGACGGTGACGCCGTTGGTCCCGGGTTTCTTGGCGATGGCGATGGTCACCGCCGGCGCGCCCTTGGGGACGCTCGGACCCTCGCCATAAGCCGGTCCGGTGAAATAGCGGACCATGGACCGGGTCTCGGCTGGGCCGTCGGAAACCAGGGCGACATCGCGCACGTAAACGGGGCTGCCCTCACGTACGCCGATGATCAACCGTTTGACGTCCTCGGCACTTTTCAGGAAGGCGCCGGAGTGCAGCGTGAAACTGCCTTCCGACGATTCCACGTATCCGGTCTCGCGTTCACTGTTTGCGGAACTGATGGTTTTCGCGAGCTGGCCGACACTGACGCGGAACCCGGAAAGCCGTTCTGGCAGGATCTCGACGCGGATCTGTTCCGAGCGACCGCCGACGACGAAGCTTTGCGAGGTATTCCTGACCTCTTTCAGGCGTTGCAGCACGTCGAGCGCGACGAGGCGGAGAACGGCGTCGTCCATGTCCTCGGACCACAGGGTCAGGGTGACCACGGGCACGTCGTCGACGCCCTTCGGCTTGACCAAGGGTTCCGACACGCCTGGCGGCACCTTGTCCATATTGGACATCAGCTTGTCGTAGAGTTTGACCAGGGAGGGCTCCATATCCTCGCCGACGTCGAACTCGACGGTGACCATGCCGTTGCCGCGTTGCGAAGCGGAATAGACGTGTTTGACCCCGGGGATCTCGCTCATCATGCGTTCCAGCGGATCGACGGCGAGGCTCGCCACCTGCTCCGAAGAGGCGCCCGGGTACTGGAAGAAGATGTCGACCATGGGGACCGAGATCTGCGGATCCTCTTGGCGCGGGGTGAAGGCGAGGCCGAGGACGCCGATAGCCAAGCTGGCGATCAACAGCAACGGCGACAGCGGCGAATGAATGAACGCCCGCGCCATGCGTCCGGCCAGCCCGAGATCGGCGTGTCCGGTTTCTTGCGGTTCTTTATCGGTCTGCTGAGGAGCGTCCGACATTGTGTTCCCTGTCTGTCTTAGGTTCGTTCGTAAGTCAGTTGTTCACCGTGCCGCCCGAGGCCATGCCGGCCGACGGGTTGACGATGACTTGCTCACCGCCCTTGAGTCCGGCGATGACGCTGGCCTTGCCGCCGCCGGCCGGTGCACCGAGACGGATTAGGCGCAACGACGGCTTGCCGTCCTTCAGGATGAAGACGCCCGGCAGGCTGCCGCGCCAGATTAGGGCCTGGGACGGCACCACGACGAACTCGCGTTCGCCACCGCTGGCCTCCGGGATGCGGACTTCGGCATACATGCCCGGGCCGCCGCGAACGCCGATCGGCAGGTCGAATTTGACGGTCACCGTATGGCGTCCGGCGTCGGCGACGGGATAGATGCGGGCCACGCGCGCCGTGATATCGGACGTATGAACGTCAAGACGGGCCGGGACGATCATGCCTTCGCGAAGCGCCGATGCGAGGCGTACGGGAACTTCCGCCTGGATGCGCAAGTACTTGGTATGGGCGAACTTCATGAGCGGCTGGCCCGGTTGAACTGTATCGCCGGCCTCGGCCATCTTCGAGAGGATGACCCCCTCGAAGGGCGCCGTCATGCGGGCGTCCTTGATCTTGGCATCAAGGGTCTCGACCTGGGCACGAGACGAAAGCAGCCGCGACTGCGCCTGATTGAGATGGCTGGCCTGGCTCGATAGATCGGCATAGCGCTCGATCCACTGGTTCGACCCGGAAAGGCCGGTCATGTTGCCGAAGCCTCGGGAGAACATACGGTCGAACATCATCGGCATGGCCATGCCCGGCGAGCGATAGGCGTTGTTGACGCTGGGCGCCCACATTTCGCGGGAATACTGGACCCGGGCATTCCTGAGGATCGACTCGGCGTGCATCATCTCGGCCATGGCGGCTCGGCGCTGAGCCTGCAGGTCGTCGTCGTCGATGGTCAGGAGCAGGGCGCCGGCCTGGAAGGCGTCGCCTTCGCTGCCGGCAATGAACAGGACCTGACCCGGCACCTGGGCGGCCAGGGTCACTTCCTTATAAGGGATGACGGTTCCGCCGACGGTCGCCGTCGCCGCAACGCGTTCGGATTTGGCGATAACCGTCTGGTAGTCGGCCGCCTGGGCAGCCGCACCGGATAGCGCCAACCCGAGCACGAAAAGCCAGGCTGGGAAGCGCATGAATCAAACCCTTCCCATGGCCGAAAAGCTTTTGATGAACGGTCCCGCCATTCGCGGGTCCTTGATCATACCGGCGTAGTCGCCAACCTTGAATTTCAGCTTGCCCGAGGTGTAGGCCATGCCGAGACCCATCAGGCCCGGCGGCTTCTTCAGCCAGCCTTCCCAGTTCGCCTTGGTGGCGCGCAAGTCCCAATCGAGATTTTGGCCGTCGTATGCGGCCCCCGCGATCGCCTTGCCGTTCTCGACGACGAGCACGCCCACGGGGTTGTCGTCATCGTCGAAACCATAGGCGATGGTCGAGTTGAACCCGATCTTCTCGAGTTCACCAGCAAGTTCGCCATCGGCGTTCCAGGCCTCCTGGAACTTCGCCATCCACTCTGCGGAAAAAAGATCAGCCATAGAACCTCTCCCAGTTAATCAGACCGTCCCAACAAAGACAGCAAGGGTCGTGCCAATTACTAACGCATTGAAAACAATAGATTCTCTTGTTGCAGTAAATGCAACAATGCAACAGTCGAAATAATCGTCTCGGGCATGAAATTCGAATCTACTGATTTGAATTCATTGGATTTTCGAACCAACACCCGCTATTGTCCCTGTTGCGCAACAGTCTGGAAGATGCAACAGGTCGCAAAAACTGGAAAGAGGGTTCGAGTGCGGACCCCGATGGTACATCACCCGGCCGGCGACATCGATAGGAATCATGCCCCGTCATGCAGGGATTGAACGATTTTTACCCACTCCTCGAGGCCATCGTTTCGTTCATGGACGAAGGCGTGATCATTGCCGACGAAAAGGGTGAGGTGCTCTACCAGAACCCGGCCGCCGGCGAAATGCTGGGCCTGGCCTCCAATACGCCGATCCAGTCCCTCGAAAGCATCGGCATCGGTGACCTGGGCACCATTTCCGAGGCCGGCAAGACGACCGGATACAAACTCGACGATGGGTTCGTCCGCCTAGAACGGCGGGTCAACGGTGAAGGACCGCCGCGGCACCTGGAGTTCCATACCGGCGTCATTCAAACCCCTAGGAGCAAGAAACGGCTGCGCCTGGTCATCACCCACGACCGCACGGATACCAGGAATTTGGAAGCGGTGCTCAATCGCCGCAGCGACGAGCTGGTCACCAACGACCCGAGAATGCTCGACATCCTGACAAAGATCGACCAAGTCTCGGCAAGCAACGCCTTCGTCCTGCTGCAGGGCGAGTCGGGGACCGGCAAAACCCACCTGGGGCGAATAATCCACCGCAAGAGCCTGCGCGCTAATGGCCCCTTCGTCGAGGTCAACTGCGCCGCTATCCCCGAACCGTTGATCGAGTCCGAGCTGTTCGGCCACGTCAAAGGTGCCTTCACCGGCGCCACCCAGGACCGCCAGGGTCGGTTCCAAGCGGCCGACAAGGGCACGCTGTTCCTCGACGAGGTCGGCGAAATCCCGCTTCATCTGCAGGCGAAACTGCTGCGGGCCGTTCAGGACCAGGAGTTCGAAATGGTCGGTTCCGACAAACCGATCCGCGTCGATGTGCGCATCATCAGCGCTAGCAACAAGAACCTGAAGGAGATGGTCGACGCCAACGAATTCCGCTCCGACCTGTTCTACCGGTTGGCCGTTATCCCGTTGCTGATCCCGGCACTCAGAAACCGGCCCGGCGACATCCCGCTGATGCTCAAGAAGTTCTGTTCGAACCTGATGGAGCGCGGCTATTCGGAGGAGATCGAGTGTTCGCCGGGCGCCATGCGCCTGATGATGGATTACCCTTGGCCCGGCAACGTCCGGGAAATGGAAAACGCCGTCGAACACGCTATGGTCTGCGCCGTCAACAACGTCGTGCTACCCGAGAGCCTGCCGCAGGATATTCGCGAATACCCCGGAACGGTGGTCGCCCAACCGATTCCGGCGAACCTACCCGATCAGCGCCAGAGCCGGGAGATCGAAGAGGCGCTCAAGGAAGCCGGTGGCAACCGCTCGCAGGCGGCCCGCCTGCTCGGCATCGACCGAACGACGCTATGGCGGCGCATGCAACGGCTCGGGGTCGCCGGTTGAGCGCTACCTTTTTCGGGAAGACTTAAGAGGATATCAGGCAGCCATCGGGCGGCGTTCCATCATGCGGCGCACGATGGGGCGCAGGATCAGCAGCATGGCCATGGCCAACTTGCCGCCGGGCACGACGATGGTGTTGCGCCTCGACATCCAGGAGCCGTCGAGGTTGCGCAACAGGCAGGGGAAATCGACATCGAAGTCTTCGGGCTTGCGGAAGCGGATGACGACGACGCTTTCATCGACCGTCGGCACGTCGCGGGCGATGATCGGATCCGAGGTGTCGACCACGGGTACACGCTGGAAGTTGATATCGGCGCGGCGGAACTGCGGCAGGATGTAGTGGACGTAGTCGGGCATGCGCCGGAGGATCGTCTCGACCACCGCTTCCTCAGAATAGCCGCGCAGGTTGGTGTCGCGGTTGATCTTCTGGATCCATTCCATGTTGATGACCGGCACGACGCCGATCTTCAGGTCCACATGGGAGGCGAGTTCAGCGTTCGGCGCCATGGCCCATCCGTGAAGGCCCTCGTAGACCATCATGTCGGAACCGGCAGGCAAATCCTCCCACGGAGAAAACTCGCCGGGACCCAAGTTCTGATCCTCAAAGGCCTCCGCTTCTTCCCAATTGTGGATATAGAAACGTCGCTGGCCGGTACCCGTCTCGCCATATTGACGGTAAAGCGCTTCTTGCTTGTCGAACAGGTTGGCCGCCGGTTGGAAGTGGGAAAAGGTATCGCATCCCTCGGCCGCCTCGCGCTCGAGAACCTCGTTCATCGCCTTTCGGTCGTAGCGGTGGAACCCGTCGCCCTGCACGTAGGCGGCGCTCAAGCCCTCGATCCGGCACAACTCGTTGAAGGCTTCGCGCACCGTTTTGCGGTTGGCGCCCGACGAGCCGGTGACGGCGATGATGGGGTGTTTCTGTGACATGCGTTTTTCCGGCCGTCCGTGCTCAGGCCGCGGTGGCGCGGGTCAACTGGCGCCTTTCCTCGACGATGTTGCGCATGATCGGCGTCAACACCAGTTCCATGGCGAGTCCCATCTTGCCGCCGGGCACGACGATGGTATTGCGCCTCGACATCCACGACCCGTGCAGCATCTGCAAAAGGAAAGAGAAATCCACATCGAACAGTTCCGGATCGCGGAAGCGGATGACGACTAGACTTTCGTCCGGCGTCGGAATGTCGCGGGCGATGATCGGGTCGGAGGTATCGACCACGGGCACGCGTTGGAAGTTGATGTCCGTATATTGGAACTGCGGGATGATGTAGTGAACGTAGTCGTACATGCGCCTGAGGATGGTGTCCATCACCGCTTCCTCGGAATAGCCCCGCGTCTGTGTGTCACGATGGATCTTCTGAATCCATTCCAGGTTGATCACTGGCACGACGCCGATCTTCAGGTCGACGTAACGTGCCATGTTGACTTTCTCGTCGACGACGCAACCGTGCAGGCCCTCGTAGAAGAGGATGTCAGTGTCGCGATCGAAGGGTTGCCACGGCGTGAACTCGCCCGGTCCCAGGCCTTCGAAGGCTTCCGCCTCTTCATGGTTGTGCAGATAAAGGCGCCATTGTCCACTGCCAGTCTCGCCGTATTGGCGGAAGGTCTCTTCCAGGTCTTCGAACAGATTGGCTTCGGGTCCGAAGTGGGAAAAATTGGTGCAGCCGTCCTGCTCCTCGAAACGCTTCATGGCCGCCTTCATTTCGGCCCGGTTGAAGCGGTGATAGCTGTCGCCTTCAATGACGGCCGGCTTCACGCCTTCGCGGCGGAACATATGCTCGAAGGCTACCTTGACCGTGCTCGTACCGGCGCCCGACGATCCGGTTACGGCGATGATGGGGTGCTTTTTCGACATGTCATGCCCTCGCCATCGGGTGCCGAGGACCGTGATGTCCGTCAGCCGGGATTGTCCGAGTCAGTTTAACTTTCTGCCGGCCCATGCCGGTGAAGTGGGAGAAAGAATCCATTTCTTTATCATCTCTTCTTTGTCTCGAATCCACGGTGAAGCTCTCACACCGGCCACGGAATGCCGTACTCTTCCGGCGATTTCCGTGCAGGGATGGCCGATGCGGAACCGACAATTACAAAACAGTGAATGTGATAGAACACCTACCGGTGTGGGCGCCAGAAGAATTCCGAGTGGGCGACAGCCTGCCTGTTCGGGTAGGTGCCAGCCGGCGTTGTCTCGGCTATCGAATCTTTTCGAGTGCGGTGCAGATGGCCTTCGCGAAATCCGCCGTCGTGCCGTTTCCGCCCAGGTCGGGCGTCACCCAGCGGCCCTCGGCGAGGACCGCTTCGGTCGCCGAGCGCACCCGCCCGGCGGCCGTGGTCAGTTTCGAATCGGCATGACGATCACCCAGCCACTCAAGCATCATGGCACCCGACAGGACGCAGGCAACGGGGTTGGCCGCGTTTTTGCCGGCGAAACCGGGTGCCGTCCCATGAGAGCCCTGGAACATGCCGTGCGCATCCCCGGTCTCACCGGACGGCGCTAGGCCCACGCCGCCGATGATCGCGGCCCCCAGATCGGACAGGATATCGCCCAAAAGGTTCTCGCAAACGACCACGTCGAAATGCTGCGGCCGTTCGATCATATGGACGGTCATGGCATCGACGATGACGTGCTCGACCTCGATGTCCGTGTAACCGGCCAATACCTCGTCGGCGACGGTCCGGAAGAAGGCGTAGCTGCGCAGCACGTTAGCCTTGTCGACGATCGACACCCGCTTGACACCGTCCTCGGGTGCGCCGTCGCCTTTGAGTGCGATCCGAGCCGCCATGCGGACGATGCGTTCGATCCCGTATCTTGTGAGGACCAGCGTATCCGTGGCCGTATCGCCGCGCAGGATAGCGTCGGCCGCTTTGCAGGCCTGCAATGTGGCCTCGGGGAAGGCGGTCCCGGTTTTCAGATAACACTCGGCGCCAGCCTCGTGATCAGTGAATTTCACGCCGACCGAGTCGTCGAGAGCGCTGCTGAGGACGCTGACGGTTGCGTTACTGACCTCCGGCCCGATTCCGTCGCCGGGCACCACCGCGATTTCATAAACATCCGGACGAACCGGGTCTTCCTTGTCCGCGGTTTCCACCGAACCGGCCCCCTTGATCCTTTCCGAGCGCTGGCGCCCTGCTTTTTCCAATAAAATAAGGGGCTGTCCTAGCTAAGAACGTTTTTGTCTCGAATTCACCCATGTCTTTAATTGGTTAAGCAGTTCCCGGTGATCACCTCCATTGAACCGCCATTCGC
>JGI26657J51804_10000110_pt1 | contig 10911 bp, 7 predicted proteins | sample WorMetHERISLAND1_3_FD_51804 | JGI IMG/M metagenome (IMG submission 51804)
ACACAACAGATGAGATGAGACAATGGTTGGACTAATTTGTCTGCTCAATGTTTGAATGTATGAATGTAAGCCTATCTCTAACCATGATTAAGACTACAGTATTACTTCAAGGCAGGCTGATTTCTACCGTGCGACGCTATGCATTGCACGGTTTGTGGTGATTGTAAAAATCCATGTCGTAAATGTGAGCAAACATTTGCAATGACAACAATTAAAATGCGAGTCACTGAACAGTACAACCCAACTGGAAGCTGTATCTGACCGAAATCATGCACAGACAATGACATACACAGTTGCCAAAGACAGCTTCCGAGTTCCACGTTATAAGACTGTAATATGCGAAATCTCGGCAGTGAATGCACAAATAACTGACTACCATGTACTGCAGCAAACGATTCTCGGGAGACGAAGTCATTTGCTGTCCGACAGTCACGGGCCTGTCTTCAGTTGGTTGAATGACAGAACTGGTTGTGCAACTTGTCGTCTGTGCGATGCAACTGGGACGAGCTGTTGGTTGACAGTTCGAATGACGGGACGTCACCTGTTATTACCACATGGTACACAATGTGGAACTCTGAAGCTGTCTTTGATAACAAGTTCCAGTACAGCAACTGGTGTAAGACTTCTTACCACACATGGTCTTGCAAACACACACAAGGAACTGTCAGAGAAGTATAAGTTGCAAGAACTCCCGCAGGTAAGTAGTGAATTTGATGTAAGTCTAAGTTTAACTTTAAACTGTGAGAACCACAACCATCAACGGAGCAGATGACTTCAGTGTGCCGGATCTCAGCTACTTATAAATTCAGCTCAAGGCTCCTTCACGCAGCTGTTGAAGGACTGAATTCCTTCCCCGCAATATTACCACCTTTTCTATGACGTGACGCGTGTGCTTGCATGTACATGACGTCTTATGTTTACTGTTAATGTGAGCTCCAGGGAGTTGTAACAAGTCCATTTACATGTGCAGTGTGTTCAATTTTTCACAACTATTACACTCCGTCGGCTGCACTGTTTCGGTTGCTATGTGAACAATTTTGTCAAGACAACACTATCATGTGAAAGTTAAGTGTCTACCACCTACCAGTTATTAATGTTTGCACACTGCATACAGAGACTGACACAACACATTATTGAATGCATGCGTAAAAAATACTGACTGGGAAGTACCTGGCACATCTGATAATGTAATGACACTGTCACTATATGTACATGTTTGTACAAGTGACACAGAGAAATTAAGCAGGAAAATAAACACCTGGCATGGGTCAATTACACTGCAGCCAATTACGAGTAAATTAAAAACACATCACATTTGAGCAATTACCATTACAGGTAATTACTCTGAGCAGGGGCATATCCAGAAATTTGTTTCGTAGGGGGATGACACCGGAAGACAGGGGACAAGTCCCCCAGTGGGGTCCAGAGGCCGAGCCCTGGTGGGGTCTGGGGGCGAAGCCCAAGAAGCTGAAGACATATACACTACTAGCCAATAAAACCATTGCAATAATGTGTTGAAACCCCTAACATTTTTTCACCATGGGAATTTCTGGGGGGAAGCAGGTACATGTCTCCCTTGTCCTCCTTCCTTCCCTATGCCCCCGACTTTGAGGCCAATTAACACTACAGTACAGTTACAACATCAGCAACTGCAATTACAAACAGAATGAGACGCACATGATTTATCTCTTCAATAACTCAATACACCAATATTAGCCTTAAGGTCTGCCAGTAGCACTTGTACGCATATTGTTTATCCTTGCATATACATCCAACATAGGCCTACGGTATTAAGCTGGCTCTAGCTGTAACAGAGAATGACAAAGTGAAACTGATGGTGTGTGAAGTAAGTAAAATAACAATGGACTTGTAATTGTCGAAATATCAATTACTGTTGGCCAATCACAATTACAAATACACTGTTGTTAATTACAATTTACATTGTGTGTACTTGCGTTTGTAATGTCACTCCTAGCAGTTACAATTACATGCCTTAGTTGTAATTAATTACAACTGCATTACAGTTACAATTGTAATTGACCCATGCCTGATAAACACACGTACTAACCGGAACATGTAACTTCCGCTGCTTCTTTTTCTGACGCCGTCTTGCTCGCAACACTGCCAAACGGCGCCGTAGCCCAACTCCAGCAATGCTGGAACGAACGGTGCGTCGATTACGTCGGAAGACGGCTCGCTGTTGTCCTGGATCCATTCGTGCCTTGAACAGCCCCAACATGTCCTTCACCTCCTGTACAGACTGCTGCAGGAGTTCCTGCTGACACATACTGTATGTGCACTGACTTGCCTGCTGAAGCAGATTTCGTAACCTTGCCTGCAGACGCTCTGTGGGCTCTTGATCAGGTGCCGTGGATGGGGCTGCTGCTGGAGACAGTTGGTTACCGTCATCTGTTGACACTGTGTCGGAGGCATGCTCTGCTGCTGGCTCAGATACAGCTTCACAACCGGCTACTGCTGAGTCTACTGTGAACATTGGGAACGTAGTGTACTGTGCAGGCAGACTACTCCACGTGTTGCTGCTGAACATGACAACAGCAAGCATGTGCTTGCATGGGAGGAAGTATCTGCACCAGTCGTAGCAACTGCAACTTGGTATGTCTGGGTTAACGTCACTTGACAGACACACAACGTAGGATTTGTCGCTGTCAACACTATGCACAACGTATGTTCTTCCGTCTGCAGATGGTTCAATGTTGGCCCGAGGGATAGCAGTGACAGCTGGTGGTATACGACGAAGACAATGCTCAACAAAGAACTTGGGTCGTTCACGGAGAAATACCGGAACTGCAGGATTGTACCGGCGTACAGTGTTCAACATGCGCACATTCAGCTCCTCATACCTAGTCACAAACGATTACAGTGATTTTAAAAAATTAAATACACAGCACACTATACTATAACTGGAGTGTCAAATGCTAGCCGTAACAAGTAACAGTGACACGTTAACATGTGACAGTAATATCCTTCACGTAACTGAAAACAGGCAGTGCCTGTATTTCTCAGCAGAACAAGCAGCACGACAGCAGGCTGACTTATGTTGACCTAATGACTATGTATGTTGTATTCATTGCAGCCACAAGAGTGATATACAAAATGTACTCATCTTTCTCCACTGTCATGGAAGAAACCAACTGCTATTTATACATCATAAGCACTGTTGCATTGAGTGACAAATGCATTAGAAAAGTAACGTAGAAGACAGTAGCATTTACACTGCACAGGTTTGACCAATACGAGTGTGCAAATAATGAGACAGGGCAACAAGTGATAATGTACAGTAACTTGATTGCACTACTTACATGAACCTATCACCATTTACTCATCACATGCTGGCAGTCAACTACACAAAACATGTTCAGCCAGTACTGACTGCTGCTGATGATGACGATGATAATCCATATGAAGTTTAAAAAAAGGTGTGTACAGCTCGTCATTAGAACTCCGCCTCAGAGATACGGGACATCACCTGCCATATCGGACTACACATTGTTACCTGCCACCCGACACAAGTGAATGCGCTCCGCCTTAACCCCAGCTAGTAAGCTGGTACTCGATTTACCTACCCCCNNACGGATGGATGGAACTGACCTAGGCTACCCGGCAATGCACCTTNCTGGAGTCAAACTAGTCATCGAGATATCACAAGTCCAGCGCCTTACACCAAAGTGGAAATAGTGCAATCAAATTACTTTACTTGTATCAACACCTGCACCTTGTTCATGTACGTACTGGTTACCTGCGCTGGCTGGCGGGAACGAAGGATCTGATAACAACTGTGAGGAGGTCCCGCAGTGATCCGTTGCTGCAATCGTACAGGTAACCGTACTTTAACTTCTGATGCTGGCGCTCTAAACCATTGGTTGTGCTCACGAGCACTCCATACAGCGATGTTTGGTAAGCACGAACCCATCGCTGTAACAGTAAATCAGAAGGTGCATGCATATGCTTATGAAATCGGAATGCAGACAAAGTCAAGCAACGTGAGCAATATAGTTTGACCGACAGCACACATTAACAACTTGCACTGCCAGATGCCCAGTGACACGTGATTAATTCATTATACAGTGTGCCACGAAAAAGAAGACCCCTCTACAAAATTGTCAATATTTTCCAAACTGAGTAATGTATTTTTATACAATTTCAGGGATTAGTAAGGAGGAAGTGTGCTACAAATGAATCAAGTATTGTGCAATATTCCGAAAGTTTGCGTAAATGGCATGACTTGGTTTTTAATGCGCTAATTTCAAGTGAACGCGCAGCTCACTGTACAGACTTCATCAACAAGGATGCATGGCCTCCGAAGAGCCCGGATTTAAATCCACTTGATTATCATGTTTGGAGCTGGATGATGGACAAACTGAACCGTCGGAACCCACAACCGAAGAATATCCCGGAGCTGAAGACAGCGCTTCTGATGATATGGGATGAGCGGCCGCAAGAAGCTATCAGAAAAATCAGTTGTCAGCTTCCGCAAGCGTTTGTAATGTAATGTAATGTAAAATATTTGGTAACACACCAAACTTAAANAATTAAATCAGAGGTGCACGCTTGCATCAATGCAAAAGGCGAACCCTTGGAATATCAACTGTATAATACTGTAATGAACTTAGCAGTTGATATTTTTTGTTGTCAACGCCTAATAACTGGTATTTCTCCTGCATATAAAACGTACTGTAAGTTTAAAATACGCCTAACAGTTAGTTTTAGTCTGATTTATTTCTCTGTGCAGTTGAAAAAATCGTATTTTATATTCAAAGATGTGCTACTTTGGAACAACAGAAGTTGAGATGATAAAATTCACAACAATTATGGCAAATTGTGCCCGATTAATCTCTGAAAATTTCTTAAAAGAATAGTGAAATATGCTGAAAATAACGATATTTTTAAGGGCGTTTTTTCATTCTCAAGCACTGTACACATACTGACAACTGCCGTCAGTCGTTACAGGCGACTGCACTGTCTGTGTTATGCATGACTAGATACTGGGAAATGGGCAAATGGCAAAGTGCATTGGTATTTACCACAACTAGCCTCTGTGAGCTAACACATACATGTTTGTGTGGAAACCACTTTTGCTGTAGCCATGTCTCCACAGCAGCATCACACTGCGTCATCAGATTTGCGACATTGACATGAAAGTCTGTGTCTGAGCACGATTCTGCAACTGTTTCCAACCTGTACAGAGACAAGAGAAACTAAGCAGTTAGGTTCTCCTGATCGCAGTAGCGATGTCTAACATGTCACTGGTGAACATCAGGTTGTCAAACCTGAATAACATGTAAGACAACGGTGGACCAAGAAGACTATGGTGGAAAACTGTAATTAAACAGTCTGCTGAAACCTGCACTCCTGTCACACTGCACAATATCAGGCAAGGATCCCTAGTAAGTGTATTCACTGTGTAAGTAAATGTTGAGCAGCAGGCAGCATGTAGTTAAGTGTCCATTAAACGCGGTATTTACCAGGGTAATACTGGTTTCCCCATTACCATCTCAATCTGTAGTATGTAGTATGTGGACTAATCATTGCCAACGTGACACTGGACATAATGTTACGCATAGAGGACATTCTGTCAGTTGTTTTTANAATTTCAGCTCTACTAGGCGTTGCGTTGTTATTCGTATGTTGTATGATTCACTGTAACCTTATAAGCATTTGTGTCAAGTCATATGCTAACAGACTCAATGAATTAATTACTTACTTACTTACTCACTTACATACGCTACATCGTACACAGATCACACCATGTATTCTGTACAAAAATCCAATATAGGCCACCAGCGCAGGGACAGAATATCCACAGCGACTGAACTGCACTGAATCATGTAGCAGAAAATACCTGTTGAGAACACATTGCAGCTGTGAGCATGTACTAAGTAGTGCCATATGTCATCGTAACAATGTATCCAATAAGTNAGTGAATGCAGTGGCCTTTACTTATAACTTATTTCATACAGCACGTGATAAGCTGTGATGCACAAAAGGTAACAGATAACATACAGTGCAAGGAGCTCTTTCTTCTGTGCGTGGTTGCAAAGATGACGCGACCAAGACTGTGCCCGGTGGAACTTGCACAGTGCCACGTGAACGCCTGTAAAGGCAAACACAACACGTTTTCAACTACAAAACTACAAAGGCAGATCGTCACAGCATTATCATGGTAAAAGGAAAAGAATGTTTGCATTACATATGTGACGACAACAGAAAACGTTTTTCTCCTTCATGTAGTTTAACATGTCAACAAAGAACTACATGAATGATAACAGGCAATGACAAATGAAGCACGGTGGTGCAACTAGCATCGAAATTACTGATACCAAGTGAGATAAAGTGAGATGAAACACACTGATTTTCTGATGACAAATCATACCGGGAAATGTGTCCTCCAGGGCATTGATCTGGCCCTCGTGGAAGTCCGTAATGAAACTTGCAGGCTTCCAGTCGGGATTCCAGTCGGCGATGACTTGCAGTCCAGCAGCAATGGATTCCTGCCGTTCATCCGACAACAAAAATGTGGCTACGTTGACGTAGCCCACGTTTGCGGGTACACACAGAAGGAAGAGCGGCATGTCGTATACGGTGGTCTTATACGTTGCATCAAGCAAACACAAGTCGTTGCCATACAACGACAGCAGCCTCTGCTGCCACACACTTTGGTGTGCGAACACCACAGAGCCACTGGAATCGTCTCTGCATTTACACAAATACAAACATAACTGAAGAAGAAAAATATTTCACTATAACTTTTCAACTTAAGATGTACCAAAGTGTTCATCATACTATTCTGCAAAATATACATTAATTAATCTGTTAATGTGGCCGAATAGAAGTAGACAAAAAATAACGGACACGTCACACGATACAACGATGTAATTTCTTGCCCTAAGATAGGTTGGCATTATTACATAATTCAAATGCGTCATTCGCAGCTGGCAGAATTACAACAATTGATTTGTTATCGCAACAGCACTGTCTGAAAAGTAAGCTTCTGAATAATGTCAGAAAGTAATGTTAACATTAAAAAAAACAAACATTTCACGTTTTCGGCCAGCAGACATGTCCTTTTGTCCAAGCAGATTGTCATCCGCTGACCTAAGCAAGCGATCTTGTAGCACATTTTACTAATATTTGCGTGCGGTTTAATTCTTGACACTATTCAGCCTAATACGAATACATTGTTCGGCATAATGTTCAGACCAAATAGAATACGAGTCTAATATTCAGTACCGCCCTATGATCCACAGTATATAGACCATTCTGAACTGCAAAACACAGACTAAAACTATTACTATCGAGTACACATGTGTACATAAGTTGTGAAGTAATGTGGTGCAGTAGTACGAGTACATTCATCAGTGCAAGAAAGGAATGTTTAATTTTTGACGTTTGCACTCTGACATATTGCCACAGCCACAATCACAACCACAAGCTTCTTACTTCTGCTAGCACAATGGCGGGAGGCAGACACTATTCCGACAGACTCTGTTCCGACAGACGCTATTCCGACAATCCGCAGTCAGCACCAGCCAGTACATCTTTAGCACGCTCAGGCATATGTATAAATAGTAGATATTGGGAAAATACTGGACTGGGTCGAGGCGTCACATGCATCGAAAGCACGGCATTGATCGAGGCACAGAGGTGACCGACGGGAGTGGGCCTGGGAAGGGTATCCCGGTGGGGTCTGGGGTGCCCCCCCTGGAAAAGTTAGTTAAAACATACTTCCAACGCAATTGCACTGCCCCTGATTATAAAAGTGTGATGAAAATACCACAGCTCTGCACACTGACACAACTGGCAGTGACACGCAAGCTACAAGCAAGTCCAAGAATGCGAAATACATACCCAACATTAATCATGATGTTGTCATCACATCCTGCATTTCTCCATGTGGCCAGCAACTGTTCAAAACAGCCTTCTTCCCAGTCTCGCAAACTAATGACACAGACAGACATGCACATGTAACAGTACTTGCTGTATTGCACACTCCAAATAAACACACAACAAACAGAAAACAACAAGCAGATACAATTCAAAGAAATTAATGCACACTAATGCAAATTCTGGTGAATGCAGTAAGTGTTCCCAATACCGTGAAACGGAAGGCAAGTTTGCATGAGCATTTCACTGCAATCTGGGTGACAAGTGTTGCATTCAGAATTAACAGTATTAAAAATGACATATCGCAAAAAATGTCCTTGGAACTAACAATGGCACAACAAGACACAGTCCAAACACCTGCTTCATACCTTATGAAGACTGTAATGAAGTTATCGGTCAATGGTCATGTGACCACTTGATACCCGATGTGCCATTTCCTAAAAGTGTTCTGTAGTAATCAACTGTGCATCTCCAGCCATTTTCAAAATAATGTGCCCCCAAACATTTTGGGGTCACGACCTTGACCTTTCAAGGTCACGTGACGTCATCGACCACTTGACCAATCGATACCCCATAGGCCATTTCCTGTTGGTTGTCCATTGGCAATGAGGCTATGTCCTACCGTTTTTGAGTTATTCGGCCCCAAAACCTAGCGCATACACCGACACACACCGCAAGTGATTTTACATTCCATCCCATGCAATGTATTGCATTGGACAGACAATAATTTCCATCCATTACGGCAACACCAGTTATGACTCAAGCTGCATGGTGAATAATTTGTTTCGGTCTGTGAAGTACAACACTACTTAATGCACAACATGTGTGCATGTTCAATATGAGTCTGCATGCAGTGACTACTTGACATCTCACCAACTTCACTGTGTGAACAAAGCAAGGGACAGCTGAGTGGTTAGCATCTCAGACTTGAATGCAGAAGGTCCGGGTCTGAATCCCGGTGAGGGACAGTGACAATTTAGAGATGGACTGTGTAAATATTTACCACTTATGAGTTGATCCTTTGTTGAAATTATGCCTTTGTCTGTTGATTTGGTTTGTATGAAGTTATTTGTTGTTGGTAAACCTGGCGCTGGTACATATAGCAGCCTAATGCAAGCATGCTGAATCCTGTTTGTTATGTTTTGTGCTGCGAAGGCTTGCGTGCTGAAGCTGGTGAGTCATATCGTGCACATCGATTGCTACGGCTTTTCAACAATTGTAATGAAGAATGATAAAAAATGATGCACAGTTTGCAGACGAAAGGCGATAAGATGCTGCAAATGTATTAGTTACACCAGTGGCAGGGGTTTCATGACTGTGATGTGACCATAAATCACACTGCTGCACATTCTGCGATACAGGCAATTATCCACGACTGGCAACTATATTGATACAGTGCAAACATGACGTATAAGTGTTCACCTTGTTTTGCTGGTTTCCCGATAGACGCAGTTTAACACCACCTTACTGCTTGGCCAGTACCTGGCGTCAGACATGGGAGGCATGGCGCAACCATCGAATAAGTCGTGTTCGACGTAGTTCCGAATATGTCTTTGCATTTCTGGAACTCGCCGAACACCAACTCTCACCAGGTCCTTCATTTTCTCCATTACGCGATGATCCGTTGGCAGGACAGTAGCTGCCAGCTACAAATCAACAAACACCTGCTGCATCATAACTGTGGCACTGTGACATTGTGGTTGTGTTCAACACTGACAATCTGTGCAGAAAAAAACTCTAAGCTATGGCCTGTATGTTTGATAATGTCACAGTTTACAGGTGAAAACCAGAGCTCATTTTGACATTTCCCAAATAATGTCATGACACGCAGTGTCAGTGAAAATCAAGCAAGCGCCACGTTAATGATTGAAAACAGGTCACACTATTGCAGATATCGACCTCACTAATGATTGTTACTGGTCACTGGAACAATGCTGGACGGGATATAGCTCATTCGTTCATAGAAATTTATGNGTTGCACTCCATCATACTGTTTAATCACAGACTCTTCAGGCAGTTGGTAGGCGGTCAATTGCAAGCGAAGTAAGTAGTTTTCAAGTTGCGCTGAAAGCTGTCAAGTGAAGGGAGTTTGTGACTGAATGTGGTGAAGGCAAACCGTTCCGATTTCCACAGCAGAATGCAAAGAGCTACCTTGTTTGAAGGTGCTATTTCGGTGCAGTGCACAAAACAGATTACGACTGACCGACTGGAGGGATCGGCCAGGCTGGTAGGGTATTAATGTAGAGACAATAAACAAGAGGTTGACCGAAGTCAAGGAAAATGATGCGTCAGTGCAGCAAATTTAAAGTCAATCCAAGTACAATGCGTAAGCCAGTGGAGTCTCCAAGGACAAATGTTGTGGCCTTGGCCTTGGCGATGCAATAGCCTGGCCTTGGCCTTGAGACAGTGAATAATTACTCAGGTGAAAGACATGCAACATACGGTATACTGAGTACAATACAGCGGTCACACAGCATTGTAGTGGTTGGAACTGGGTGGATGTTTTACAGTCAAAAAGTCATGAGCTGCAGTTAATGCCTACATATTGTACAAGCTTACCATTAAGTATTCAATGTTGATGTGGCGAAGGGCTGTACCGATAACCGACATTATTCACATTTTCAAATGCCGGTACTTAAACAACCATCATTTCACAAGTGTTGGATGGGTTTTGTCAGCAACAACTGGCCTTTCCCACACATGACCCGGTCTTTTTTTGTGCCTTTACTGCTCTTTTGTGGATGACCAGTGCTGGATGCTATAACGTAAACATGGAAACAAAACATGATTCAGACAGAAGTCATTGTTAATGTCATAAAAGAACGATTAAGTATGTGCATGTATTACACAATTTCTATACTGTAATTACGATTACTGAATGAAGCCTAATGCTAACAAAATGCACTTAACTCGTGTTCATTCTTCCGACAATCCTATCCAGACCTCGTCTTCTGATGTTCTTACTGTCCGACTGCTTATGTTAACAGTTTAACCTTGAAGTAGCTCTGC
>JGI26657J51804_10000116_pt1 | contig 10573 bp, 7 predicted proteins | sample WorMetHERISLAND1_3_FD_51804 | JGI IMG/M metagenome (IMG submission 51804)
CAACTGCACAAGACAACAGTGCAGGCAAAATGATGACAGTGGATGAGAGGGAGAAGAGGAGGAAGAAGGGAAGGCGAAGGGTCACTACGTCACACAGACCCTGGGCGGAGCCCAAACTTCTTGGACGTTCCAGAACCTCTACGTACTTGGACCCCACTAATGCGAAAGGAAATGGAAATTGTAATGACAACAGTCGTGCCACAAAAAATACTTTTAAAAAGTACCACAGGAGGAAATATCGTTGCAGACCGATAACATGACAGGACGAAAAACCCCACAGTGACATATACTCGAGAAAGTGGGCCATCGCCAATTGATGGAATACGTTTACATGGAAGTGCAAACGATGAAGTCTGATGCTATGAAGGAAGGACATACTGTATCAGACCAACAGAATGCACATATAGTATGACAATACCCTATGATAAAAAAAGAAAAATATATATATACTCATTCGTCAAAACATGTGGATATTATGAAAAAAAAGCCAGGGAAAATATCGAACTATTATCTATAGCAGTGTCACTAGGGAGCTGCAGCAATCTAGCCATCCCATGGACAAGACTGATGCGGGCGGGACGCCCGAGTGACCCTACGATACAAAATAATAATTAAATTTCAATAAAAAATACCCTCAGGCGACTACTGTAAAAGTGGGGGCTCGCCGTGAGGAGGCTCCTGAGAAAATTTTGTGCCGAGGGGGGCAGAGACGCCACCTCTGACGCCGCTGGGGCTTGCGACGCAGTACCCCCNAAAATAATACACAAATTGTCGAAGGTTAAGCAAGAAATAGAGGGATACAGACCCTCAAAAATTCAATAATTTTTTGAGGAATATAAGAGCCAAAATAAGAAAATATGGGACAGAATTGATATTCCCGAAACCTTCGGCAAAGAAATCGATTCGAGACGGTGTAAACGCAGAGAACAAGAAACATGCACACAATATACTGTAAACTGTGAAACGAGAAAAAATAGAACTGTAACTGTTCATGGCGACGCGCAAGGATATATAGATGACGGATAGTCTGTAATGTTTGTCCAGAGGTCGACTGTAGAGACGAATGTGCATCAGAAGAAACGGGAGAACTGTTCGAGAAACGTGCGTAGAAGTTCATGACGAGGCGTGAGGGGAATGGGGAAAGTGGAAGGGAATGTAAGTGCCAAATGGAACAGAATGAGCGATAATGGCGTCGCGATATTCGTGTGCTTCTGCGTTCAGTCGGACGATCGCGAAGATCTCCGAACACCGTCTCGACTTCAGGACATCAGAACATCAGAACCGACTCGTCCGAAGCATGTAACAGATACACACAAACGGTCAGAAAAGCAGAGTATAAATGGATAATGGCAAAAGCATGCAATATATATAATGAATATAGAGTGCTCAATGCACAGCCTCGCCAAACGCTGTAGTCGTCTCACAGTAGGCAGCGCAGAAAATGTTCGTCTACCTGTGCGACCGTCTGCGAAACGACAAATTTTGTAACACTTACTTACTTATGGAAAAATAGTTCATTACAAACGTTNGGCAAAGGCGAAATATATAAAAAATAATAAAGTGCTCACATGTATGGCGGNAGACGGCTCATACTGTGGCTACTGTGACACATCCCATGCACCAACCCACATAATGTAGTGGTTCCCGANACTNCTATGCAATGCGGTTTTTAGTGATCGAAACATTCCTANCCAGAAACAGACTACTAAATGNAGCATACCAGGACACCGACGTTCACCGAATGCCCATAGCCCAGCGAAAAAAACGCCATATGAGAGCGGGGAGAAACGGTGAGTGAGCCGGGGCCTAGTACAACCTCCCATGCTCCATTCCTGATGGTGGGGGGTCCTGTTTCTTATTAATTTTGATACAAACCGCTTACGGGGCCGAGGGCGATAGTGTAGGGGGATACAAAAGCTGCCCGACCACAGCAGATGCTGGTAAAGGTAGGATATCGGCGATGTGACTATCATGAGTCAAAATCACTAACGTGGCTGTATACTTCGTTTTAAGAATGCGTCTGATACGTCTCACCGTGAATGGACAAATAATGAGAGGGCTAGTCAGGTCAACAGGGACACTACGGGGCTGTTCCGTAACTATGATTCCACGAGACCAATTTAAGCGTGGAAAATAAGCAGATTCCTCAATACTGATGTCAGTTGACCTAATGTCAAAACGATAGTAATGTGGAGGGTACTGCAGCATGAGAACTATACGTTCGTATTTACGGTGACCTTCAGCTTGTAGATCCAATCTAATGAATGTGTGGTAGCGAACTCGGGAGACAGAAGAATGGAGAAGATAAAGGATAGCCAAAACAATGATAGACAGGAGTATGAGGATTAACAGTAGTTCAATAGACCAGAGCTCTGTCATCGTGGTTTGTGCTGCTAACCAAGCCTCACGGATAGAGTAGACAGTAGTGGGCGTAGTGGGCGGTAACGTGTAGATAATCTGGCTTTTAGCACGCGGTAGAGACAGAAGGAGGTAGTTGATAGATTTGTAGCGGATGTAGAGGTAGAAAAAGAACAGAAGGTTGAGACCAGACAGGATAAGAGACAGCACAGAAATCCAGTGAAAGGCGCTGGATACCTGGAAGGTATTTAAATATTGATTGTTAATTAGTTTAGACCAAATGAGATGGCTCAAGGAGGTATATAGCTTCTCGTCAGCTGCCGAAGCATTAATCGCTGCACTAAAGTCAAATGTATACTGATCTTCCTGAGCCAAATTTTGGAGATATTCACCGCGTTCAAGGACTAGCGGTGGTAATTCGGCATAGACAGATGAATTGAGTTCAATGGCGCTGTTAATGTCGTGCAGCAGGTCATCTTTAAAATAATGACGTAAGATAGGTAGATTCATAGGATAAGTGATATTCAGACTGTCCGTAAGGTCGTCGTCTGTGGAACAGTGTTCAACGCTATGCACTATCAAATTCAAAACATGAATGAGAGCTTCGCAAGGAATTTGATAGATGACCTGTGGAAGACTAAAATGTATGGACTTATTAATGATAGGTTTAACGTTTCTACGTGCAGGACGAGAAACTACCAAAGAAGAAATATTGTTGAGCAATAATTTGTCATCACTAATGCGATGAACAGAGCTAGGCAGAAAGTTAAGGATTACGTGGTAACCACAGAGTTGCTTGATGTCGGCCAACGAGTTCTGAAACAGAGCCAATGCACAACTACGCACATCTGTAGAATACAATGACAAAGAGACATCATGAATGTCAACATACTGAGATAATGCATTATTAGTCTGCCGTGGCAGATCAAAATAATCAGTGGTAGCAATATAATACGGATTTTGTGGATTATACGCGATATATTTCAAGGGCGATGCGAGCAGTGTATAATAATGCTGAAAATTGGGCGACTTTAATGGAAAAATCTGTAGCTGCCAGACTGTCAGTGGCGGTTTTAAGGCGGCCGAGACAACAGGAGCGTAGAGGACAATGAAAAGAACGTAAGTATCATTACTAAAATGAACTGCCGCTCCAACATTGGCATGATCGTAATAAAATGATGTATCGCGATGGACTAACTGCAGACCTGACCCTGTCCTACGTAGTTGACGTGCCATGTTATTCAAGGCTTTCTGCAATGCGTCAGCCGAAAGCAAATGGTGTGATAGACGTCCGGCGTTAAGCTGCTGGATCGCTAAGTATAACGCTTCGACCTCTTGAGTGTGGCGAATAGCTAAGTGGACTTGACGGGTGATGCTGGCAATTATTCTGTAAATGCCATAGAAATCATTGCGTAACTGTGTTAAACGTTTATTTTCCTGCAAAATGCTGATACGAGAGAGATTAAGCAAACGCTCTATGTTTTGGAAACGTTCGTTAGTCAGTTGAGTGACACGGGTAAATAATCCCTGTTTATCCTTCCACATCTCTACAGCCTTCTGGGTACCATCCAATACATTTTGGAGTAACCCTCTCACGTTCTGAATGTCTTTGAACTTAGCAAGACCAAAAAGGTCAGCAAGGCCTCCTCCTATCCAGCTAAAGACGGAGCGTGGCTGGCGATTAGGACGCTGCTTCAATGTCACTAGTAACTCATCAATCTCCTGCATCCTAGTAAGTAATAGCTTGACAATATCGGCTTTCATACGAACAAGAGTGTTCGTGACCTGTCTGAAACTCAGACATCTGCGTTGCAAGGCTGTTCTGTTAATATACTCATCACAATCTAATCTCTGAAATGTAACATTTGATGGTAATGCCTGAAATTTGTAATGAAAAATAAGGCGGACTTGACCTGACGTCAACTGGAGTTGTCCGATGGAGCGTAGTAGGAAGCCGTAGTTGTGTCTCGAGAGAATCTCGCCAGTCGATCGTTGTACGATGGTGACCGCGATGTAGAGTAGCACGAACAGTCCCAAGGGTCGTAGAACTCGCATTGTGTTCATCGATCTTCGCTTCTACAGAATTCCAGCTAAATAACTCACACACACACCAAAATCGTCACTTCACTAGAATTACACATCACATCATAACACAATTATCTCTGCGCGCTGTAGGCTGTTGATCCACATAATAGTAATGTCCGTCAGTGCAGACACAATGGCAGCCAAGTGACGTAAAGGTGCAACATGAATCGTCTTAATACGATTTTCCTCTCCTCCTGAAATATTCAGTAAGTAAACCTGATCCAACACCTGTTGTCCATTTTTTCATTCCATTACGAAACAAGACCAAGTACTGAACAGTACTGTCAACTCGTCTATGAGTTAATATCCGTACACCAAGTGAATAACGTCGTCTTTGTACTCCATCATTTATCACTATACTCGAACTAGTGTTAACAGGCATTGTAGCCTGAGGCGTTGCATGTTTATCATCCAGTTCTGTTCGTGCAGATGCATTCTTATCATTATGAAAAATCTTCAATCTATCAATACCAACCAGTCTCTTTACCTCTGCGCCAGTCTGCGCATTAATCAACTTATATGCCGGGCCAACGGATTGATCGTGCTGTACAACGTCCGTTATTACATATGGGCCGTTAAAAGGCCTTCTAGTCAATATGCGAGTATCACCAGGCTTTGTCCTATTATCTCTCAATAGTACATAATCACCTATGCGATAGGACGGTGAGATAACGTTATGTCGTTTATCATAAACATGCTTCATCTCGTCTTTCGTCTCTAGACGATTTTGACGTACTGCAGTGTGTAACAAGCGCAGTGAGTTACGTAACCATGCCACGTACGTCTCTGCGTCGGTGCTGAAAAATTGAGGCAGATTATACTCAAAGGGCATAGGAATTGGCATCGGAAAACCGTGACAGATTTCAAATGGCGAAATTTTTCGGTTTGCTGGGGCCGTAGCCCGTAGGCCATATTCTATAATAGGCAAAATGGTCTCTATACATTTATCATCAACATCTGAGCTAGCNTATCGTTTGAGACCTTCATTAAGACGCTTAATGGCTTGTTCAGCAAGTCCGTTAGTGCGCNAGCATTGGGCCGCAGATGTGCGGTGANGGACACCAAGGATNTTTGCTACTGTGGCGAAAAATAATGACATGTAACCTGGGGCCTTGTCGGAGANGACGAGCTCAGGTTGTCCGTGCCGAGCAAGTACCTCTTTGACGAATATTCGGGCCGTAGTATAGGCACATTCATCAGGCACTGGTGCAAAAATGACATAATTAGAAAAATGACAGATAAAAGCTAAGACATAATTGTTACCGTCATTTGTTGTACGTGCAAGCTTGCGATGATCAAACGACCAAAATTGGAAAGGTCGTACTGGTGTAGGAATGGGATTTAATGGACTGACGGGAGGTCGTGTAGATACCTTTGACGTTTGACAAACTGGGCAACAACGAACAAAATTCTTAATGTCTAAAATTAAGTTCTGCCAGTAATAATGGACCACAAGTGTAGGATGCAAACGTTGGATAGAGAAATGTCCAAGCAGTAGGTGATATTGCTTAATCAAAGATTCNCTATACTGCTGANNGACACAGAGTTGGTAGTAAGTAGACCGCAAACGTTTCTCTTTGCGTNNACGCGGCAAAGAACACTTATAGAGAAGATCATTCTCTATATAATAATTCTCACTTATCAATAACAGTTTACGATCTGTATTATTATCACCAGTCAACCGTCCGTCACGTAAGTAACTATAAAGCGCAGAAAATTCTGAGTCGTCAATATAGTCCTGTGACGTAATTGTGGGCTTGGAAATAGATTGGTCAATCAACTCAGCACTATACATGGTGTCCTGCTGGTCAGTCTGACCAGTCTGTCCGGTATCGGCGTGCCAAGCGGACAGGAGTTCTGAGGTAGACAAAGACGCGTCTGGGTGTGGTGCAGCTGCGACGGATCTGTCATTATTAATGATGTCGGTCGGTGCGTTACCCTGGGCGTCGATCTGTGCAGTCGATGTAGCCGGCTGCAGCTGAGTCAACATAGTCGGTTTATCGGCGGTAGGCGAAATCTGTTGATTGATACGTTCTGCGCGCTCTATCAGTCGCTTGCTACGGCGAGTGGGCTGNATAGAATCGCGTTTGTCAATGTCAGAAGTAAGTGCNTTCACATTNAGCGAGTCCTCGGCGGTCGAGATCGCTGCCGTCGGCTGAGAAAGCGATTCGCNCTGNAACGTATATGCTCTCCAAACACCATCAGGCGAAATCTCGGTCTGGCCGGTAGATAAGTTATCTGTCAGGTCGGCTGGAGCGTTGGCGCCCGAGTCAGCTGCCAACTCACCAGACTGACTGTCAACAGGCGGCGCTGTCATGGCGAGTAGAAACTCATTTCTCAAATCAACCGTGGGTGGCCGCAAGATAGCAATCTGCTCTGCGTTTAAATCTTCTGCTATGCGACTCAGACAATCGGCGATTTTATTGTCAGAGCCAGAAATATAACGGATATTTAACCGGAATTGACTCAAATAAGCAATTAGCCGTTTTTCACGATTATTTATAGGTTTATATTTTGCCAATTGGACTACTACGGCGTTGTCACTAAACACATTTATGTCCAAATGCAGCAGAAACGACTCATAGGCTCGTAAGGTTAGAGCAAGAGCAGATAGTTCTAACATATAGATAGGCCATTTTTTCTGGCTATCAGTGGTAGCATGACTTAAATATGCACAGACATGCGGGAGTCCGTCATCATCGTATTGTATGACCGCAGAGCCATAACCAGACAATGCCGCGTCAATATAGACGTAAACAGGCTTAGTAGGCTGTAAAGGCCTGAACACGGGATTAGAAATAAGAGTTTGTTTTAAGCTCGTTAACTCGTCATCGCATGCTGACGACCAATCAAACTTGACATCCTGCTTTAAAAGTCGACGCATATTAACTGTGCGCTGACTGAAATTCGGAATTTGCTTTCTAAAGAAATTTAGAAGGCCAAGCAAACGTTGTAATGACTTGCGAGTTTTAGGAGCCTGAATTCGTTCTATAGCCTGTATTTTAGACGGAGAAATGGAGATACCCTGCTCCGACACAGTATAGCCGAGAAAATTCATTTTAGTATAGCCGATAGTCGTCTTGGTAGGATTAATAACAATATTATTACGTCGGAGAGTCTCAAAAACAGTGGTTAGATGCTGCAAATGCTCAGGAACCGAGGAAGAGACGGCCAACAAATCGTCTACATACATAAAAAGGAAATTAAACTTAGTTTTGTCCTTAAAAACACGAGACATGACATAAATAAAGGCAGCAGGGGAGACAGAAAGCCCCATAGGTAGCACATTCCACACCTGCGACATACCTGTCTTTGGATTAGTGAACGCTGTGACAAAATTCGTTTTGGGCGATAATCTGACATTATAAAATCCCTTAAAAATGTCTATACTACTGAGAATTTTGGGCTTGAGGGCCGTAATCTCCTGAAGGAGCGTGTCAATCTTGGGGAGCTGAATAATATAGGGCTTTAACAGTCGATTTACGTGACGTAGGTCGACCAACATTCTACCAGAACCGTCCCGTTTTCGAGCGATAAAAATAGGACTATTGAATGATGAATTGTCGTTTTCACTTATCAGTCCTTTGCGGCGCAGTTCATTTATCTGGCGGTCTGCCTCCAGGGTGTCGTCACGTGACAGCGGATACTGACGAGTATAAGAAGTAGCATTGGGATCCTTCAGCGGTAGCTCGAGCTCGAAGTCAGGATAGACCTTGATGTCCTGTAAACTACGAGCAAATAAATCCTTATAGTCATAAAGGAGGCTAGTAAAGGCAGTACGGTCTGCTGTCGACAGTTCAGGGTTAACGTCAATGTGATAGTCTTTTAAAAACTGTTCTAAAATTTCAGGCGAATGTTTATTATTATTTACCGGCTGCTCGTCGATGGTTTTGAAGGGAGTGATAGACAGAACACTGTGAGGGTATAAAACAGAAGCAATTTTCATGCCGCGTCGCAACACGACCGGATGGAGGTTGTAGTTAAGAACACGCACAAAAGCAGAATTCTTAGTAACAGAACTGATACAACCAGCTGTAGCTACCATAGTATTATTGACAGAGAGCGGTTCCAGGATAACCTGCTTACCAGTATATGCACGCGGTAATTTAACCGGTATAATGGCTTCCGAGCATTTTGGCATACAGACTGTNTGCGCTACTGCNGCGCAGTTCCGTGCAGAGTTAAAACTCTGCANTTGTGCACAGATNAGATTATCATAAAATCGGACAGTGTTGTCAGTATAAGATATAGAGGCATTATTTTTACGCAGGAAGTCGGCACCTAGAATCAAGGTAGGATATAAATCTTCAATTACAAGGAAAGTGTGAGGAATGAGTAAACCTTGCAACTGAAACGTAATATCAACAGAACCAACTGCTTTCAAAGGCTTACCAGTAGCTGCCAGCAATGGGGTATTAAAGGAAGTTGCTTGGATAGGCAGACCTAATTTAGAAGCCAAAGACTGAGATATTACAGACGTGATGCTGCCGCTGTCAACAAGGCATTGCACCGCTTTACGTTTAACTTTCATTACAATATACTGTTTAGCTGCCGAATTAGAAGTAATATTGGATCCAACAGACTCTCCGCGTCGAGACGGGTCGGCGTTCGACGCAGGGGACCGTCAATATTGCGCTTGGCGGCAGACAACACGAAAATGACCAAGCTTACCACAGAATCCGCAAGCCTGGTTAACGGCAGGGCAAAACAGTACATTGGTATGCGCATTGCGTCCACATTTACCACACCGATGCGGCTCAGTCGCCGGAGTTTGCTGCATCTGAGATTGAAATTGATATGGCTGCCCGCGTGGTATGAAAGTACCAGTACGGCGGGCTGCATTAGAAGTGACATATCGGCCGCGAAAGGTGGGGGGTCCCATGAACTGCGGCTGCTGAAAGCGTGTGTTCGAACCCCTATAACGCGGGCTGAATGGGCGCGCTCTGGGATTCAAACCACGTGGCTGCTGCTGGAAGGTGACTCTGCGCGGTAACGATGGAGACCTATCGTTCTGTATGGCAGCGCTAAGCGAGACAGAGGAATCATAGCGCTGAGCAAGACGCTGAATGTCCTTTCGGATGTCTGCAAGCTGATCAGTTACCTTTTCATCAGCGCTTGGCGGTGAATCCACCAAACTATATTCCGCAATGCGTGCTTGGTCAATCGCTTCTGTATACGTCTGGGGGTTTTTACCAATAACAAAACTGGCAATTTTTGGTTTTAACCCGCTCAACAATGCATACAAAAGCGTGTTATCGTCGATTTCGACCTTCTTAGAAAGGGCGCGAAGCCGATTAACATAAATATCGACACTCTCGTCCGCAGCTTGTTTTTTACCAAAGATTTCGCGCGCGGACCGAAAGCGCAGTATGGCAGGCTGGACGAAGCGCTCTTTAAAGGCGTCTTCTAAGTGTTGGAAAGTGTCTTTCTTATCATCTGGCAAGTTCTCTAACCAATCACAAGCCGCGTCTGTGAACATGGCCTTAGCTAGGCGCAGTTTATCGGCGGCATTACTACCTTTGTAAGTGGTATAGTTGTTAAGTCTACGCCAGAATTCCGATGGATCGTCATCCGGTGCGTTTCTAAAGGGCTGAGGCAATAATATGCGGTCTTCCGCCATAGTGATTTGTTCTTCCAGCGCTACATTAACATTATCCGGGGCTACATTGGGTTGTGGTTCGTCTAAATTTAGTGGTAAAGGTGCTACAGGAGGTAAATTAACAGGAGGCTGTTCAACGTACGCAGGAATAGAAGGCGGCGCTACTTTACGCTCCGAAAGGGGTTGCGATAAAATTGGTGTGAAAAGCGACGGGCTGTCGTCGTGATAATATACGTCCGGTTTCCTATAAGACTGATGCAATGGCGTTAAAAGAGATGCGCGCGCGACCGGTGGAAGTGTGGCGGCGGCTGCATCCTGCGAGATTACGTGCTGTGACATATAAACATGGCAGATTGACTTACCCAGTTACGGCGAGAGAAGAAATAGACCGATGGACCGCGACGGCGAAGAGGTGGTCGGAAGCGATCAGTCGACGACGATGAAGACCGAACGCGCGTGTTGATGAACCACAGACCACGCCAGCGATGCCGAGCGAAACATGGCGATGTTACTCTCACGACTGCCGACAAA
>JGI26657J51804_10000138_pt1 | contig 9961 bp, 7 predicted proteins | sample WorMetHERISLAND1_3_FD_51804 | JGI IMG/M metagenome (IMG submission 51804)
AGAAGCAAAACCCAGATAAGTCAGCAACAAAGTTAGAAATGGACACCATGACACCACACAGTTGGTTAAACATGGTAACTACGGTAGCCTTCAAGTAAGTTTCAATTTGGTTTTCTCTGAAGTCGATTTCAGTCTTTTTAAGTTCTAGTTACTGACTTGAAGTCGACTTGTATCCGAAGTGTAGTCAATTTTACTGACCTAAGTGACTCCCAGGTATAATTCTAGGTGATAAGAATATACCATATGTAGCACTTGATTTTCCTTAATCAACAAATATTAATTCGCACGTATCAAGCATCAACTATGTTAGTGCAGAAGTAAATACTTGAATAACACTGCACAATTTTTCACGTTCACAGACACCAATCAAGTTACCAGTTACAAAGAACAACAAAACTGAACATTACATTCCAGTGTTAGGAGAAATTGTGACGTTTTATTAACAAACTAGATTACGTGGCAAAGCCCAGCGTGATAGCCGCCGGCTGCACCACTTACTCTGACGGTTTTCAGCGTATACTCAGTTGTTTTGGAGGCTCGGCCTTTATTTACCCTGTAGGGTCACGTGACAATATTGGACTTGTGACAATTTGATACTCCAGGTGCCATTTCCCATAGGTGCCCCATTGTACCCGAGTCTGTATCTTCAGCCGTTTTCGAGCTAATGGGCCTCAAAGATCTTGGGGTCATGACCTTGACCTTTCAAGGTCACGTGACGTCATCGGTCACGTGACCATTTTATACCCCGGGTGCCATTTCGTATTGGTTGACCTTTGACAACAAGGCTCTATCTCCCACGGTTTTAGAGATATCGGCATCCAAACATACCTCGGTGCATCATTATGCAGATCGCTGTGTGCCTTGCGATTAACCTCCCATAAACTACCCCCTCTATCTTCACTATTTGTGGACCAAAGTTCACCAAATTTGGAACGTCACTGCCCAAATGTTCGAAGTTTTCAACGCCGTTTTCCGTTTTGCGACATTTTGTTGCATTACAGAGATATTTGCCATTAAATAGCAAAAATATATAAATTGGGGTCGAAATTTGACGTTTCCCCCCAATTTCGTTGGGGAAGGGTCCCCCACATTTCTGACCTAATTTTTTTAATTCCTGTCACCCTCTAACATGTGGCAAAATTTGGTGTCGATCGAGTGAGAGAACACTGAGAATGGTGGGCGAAAAAAAAGAAATAATAAACTACAGCAGTGAAATATAATAGCCTGCTCGGCATTGATATGCCAGCGGCTATAATAAATACTATGATAACAAAATAAATAAATACTATGATAACAACTACTGAACACAGAACAATGTTAGTAATTCTTCGCGACTATTAGATGTCACTCACAGTTTGTGCAATAGGACATGGAGCAACTGCAAAGCAAAGAAAACAAGGTCATCGGAAGTGGCACTATTCGATAGAGCACATACGAGTTTGTATTCGTCTTCTATAGTAAGTATGTCTCTATCTATTACCGTTTCCGAGATATAGCCGCATATTGGTCCAAAAATTTCTACCCACTTGTATTCGGCGCCCCCGTTAGGGGTGAAGCCGTCAGAGTTACGCAAAAACCCTTGGTGACAGAAAACTAGAATGGTGGGCCTATCAGATGGTGAAAGAATTTCGATGATACGTTCAGCCGTTTTGCCACAAAGCTCGCGTGTGACAGACAGACGGAATTGCCGTGGCATATACGCGCTATAGCATATATGCTGTCGCGCGTAAAAATTGTCCGATATTAATTACACACAATTTACACAGAGTGCACACAACATAACCATAACGCCAAAATTTCAGACACATTTGGTCGACGAAACAAATGAGAAGGAAAGGAGAGGGCAATGTTTCGGAAGACTTGTTAACAATATCACATTCATACAAGGACTAACTTCGAAAAACGATCCTCAAAAAACGATCAATTTGCAATAAAACTTCAAGAAATGGTCGATGAAAATCCACAAAGCAATAACAAAATAAGTCAATAAGTATGCTGACGGCCATACACAATAGTAAGGTCAATTACAGATAGCAACGGATAGCATGCTATTTCAGAGTTAACTAGAAACAACATTAGTAACATACAGGTTATTGGCCAATGCTGCAAAGCAGTATTATATTGGTATATAGTATATACTGCAAGTTACTGGTAATGCTACCAGCACAGTGCACTGCACAGTGATCGCTACTTCGGGGATGAAAGCTCATTCGATGCCATTAACAGTCCTCCACAGGAACGTGCTACCAACTCCTCACACATGCACACCTCATACGATAAGTCACAGTTCAAGAAGTCATGTACAAACCTGCTGGAATGTTTGTGGGTTGCAACATGTCTGGCAATGCGGAATCGCTATCCTAAAACACCAGACGTAATCAACGCAGTGTAGTGACCATCTTTATACTGGTAACAAAATGTCTGCAAATCTCTGCTTACAGTATTATACACTAACAAGAAGCTCAGCTATCGAGTAGAGACCGCGCGACGCGAAAGCTTGCCAAAGATCGCTCAAAATTCGACGAAACACCTGGCTGACCTAGAAATATCGCCAAGGTCATCGACAGTGGTATCACCTGAAAGCTCTCGTGTGATTTCATATCAGTAACTTCAGTAATTGTGGACATATCATGTGTAGTTTCGGCTATTTGACATGGGAATGACAAACTAGGCTGAAATGACCTTCAAATGACATTGAGGGTCAATGACAGTGGTACCAATCGAAAGCTTGACCATGAGTTCCTATTAGTGATCTATAGTAACTTATGCCGCATCACTCACTGTTTCCGAGATACAAGCTGTTTTAATGCTGGAAAACACGTTTTTGCCTACCCCACTTGTATTTGACCTTGAATTTGAAGGTCATGCAGTGGGAATTTGAAGATGAAGTTTGGCATCAGAAAACTAGAATAAGTAGAATCATGGGGCTACCATGTGGTGAAGAAATCGTGATCACAGGTGTAACCATGTGGACACAGTCCACGAGTGAGTGTGACAGACGGATGGACGGACGGACACATAGATTTACGATAACTAAGACCGCGACCGCGCTATGCATAGCATTGCGCTGTAAAAATTCATTACAACAGACAATTGTATATTAAGGACCGGTGTAATAAGTCAGGGCCAGTTTCCTGTTTTATGTTATAGGATTTCAAGGGATGTACGTGCCTCAGTGCTTCAACGGGTATACCGACCCTGTTCACTGAACTTGCAGAACGTTCCCATCAACACGCATGCATCAACATGCATTTTGTTAAAACAGACATCAGATATAACAAACGCATTCTGGTGATCGCCAGAAATCCGTCATATTGATGTTTCACTGTATATGCAATAACGGAATCTTGTGACATGTATAAATCTTAACAGTGGCACTTACTGGCGAGGACGACCACGCCGGNGACGCATCCGTCAAAAATTGTCACAGCAATATTACTACAGGGACTGTGTGCTGCCATCTAGCGAGTGTTGCAGAATGAACGAATTTTCCAATTTTACAGAATTAAGTGCACATTGTGTGGGTTCAAGGTCGTCAAATTCTGTACCAAACAAACCGGCCTACGAAACTGTATAGTAGTGGTTAATAGTGACCTAAACCCTGTCTGGGACGATTTCTGAGATATGATGGCATGAAGTGCAACAGACTGTGTTCGAAAGTACACCCTGTCATTTCACGCCCATCTGGGTGATCCCTTGTGATTTTTGTTTTCGGATAAGCCATACATCGCTAAATGCCGAAGACATTGGGCCATCAATTAGTTAACACCTTATGATTGTAATTTCCCTTGGCTAGGTAGGATACCACTTCTTGCAAATAAACGGCAGCTTTTGTTATCGCGAACACACACATCAGCTATGCGGGTTAAAAATTACACATATATTATACAATTGCACAGTGAGCATGCTGACCAAGTCATCAAGTTGACAGTCATCATTTGCCGAAGTCGTGGAACGACAGTTGTTGTGGTCGAGAACCAAGCGCTTCGTTACATGGCTTCCATGCTCTGGCGATCGGTCTGTGGACACAGTGGACGGAGCATAAGTCTTCTTGCGAGACAAAATGACGAGACGTAGCATTTTAACTTTCGTACGTTCATACAATTCACCCATGGTGCACTGCCCAACTGAGCTGCCATCAACGTTACGGATCTCAAATTCAAAGTCACCAATATCACCCTTCTTATTCTTGCCATCTGGAAAGAACAGCTGCAGGGCAGTTTGCAGAATATCTGTCGCCATCATTGATTTTGGGACAGTCAGGTGACGTATTCCGCCTCCATTCTGAACGCGCACTTGCTTGTGCGTTTGCAAAGTAGGTTGAAAATCATGCCAACCAATTTCAATACGACGGTTCTCTCGTAGTGCATTGGAATTCCCACGAAGATGCATCCCACGGGATTCAGATTCGTTCCCCAATACTTGTGATTTCCGTCTTCGTTCAGCTATTTTCTGCCTCAATCTGTTCAACACAGGTGTGTTGTTTGCATCTTCTGCCACATTAATGCCTCCATGACCATGTACACGCAGGAATGATTTGACAGCTATACGATCACCATATGCAGGCAGATAGTATTCCAACTGATCATCCGACATCGCCNTAATGACTGCAGGATCAACCTGCATTAAAACCAGCAGAACCACGTAAAGTAATGCTGCTAATGCATGAACAGATAAAGGTAATATAGGAAGGGAAATAAATAATGGAACAAAATGCAATGGAAAAAATTAGTCCCGACTGGGGGCCGAGGTCATCTCCACAGTCGTGATCTCGCGACCGTTCGTTTACAGTTCTTTCGCAACATACCCTAAGTTCAAGGTCACGTAACTCAGTAACTAGGGCGAATTTCAAAATTCCGTCAGGTCAAAATTTAGATATTGTCTTCTAGTGTCAGAAACCGTTGGAATTTTTCAGATCTGTCGAGAACTGCCGAACTAGATAGATTTCACATGGAGCCAATTTCGCAACTTTGAAGGTCTGCTGACCTTGACCTTGAACCGGGAAAAAATATACTCGTTCATGATGTACTCATCGACCTCTGCCTACATACCAAGTTTCAAGCGGAGATGTCCGTTCAGTTTGATTGTGGACGGACGCCGTCGGACGGACAGACATCGGAACCGGTTTTACAAGGTCATCTCAGCGGAGATGATCTCCGCTGACCTAAAAAAGAAATTGATGAAGCTATTTTTTCTTGATTCCGGAATAAAATGAAACCAAACTGACACAGAAAGTAAGACTGCATTTTCGCAGCAGAGGTAAATGAGTGAATAATTCAGAGTACATGAACAACATGTGTTCTTCAACAAAACCAATGATTTTCAGGCATTTGACGTTTTCAAACCGGTTTGTCATGATAGGCACTGATAAATGTCGACGACAAGCATAACTAAAACACCACATTCTAGTGGNATNTATCCAACAGTGAGAAGGCACCGCCGCAATTGAGTCTCAACAGAACAAGCATGGGCAATGGGCATGGGTGCAGTGAATCACAAAACCGTTACACAACGAAGCAGCTGCCGAGAACAAGCATTGTTGAACTAAGAGAAACATATCTTAGGGTCCCTGGCAATCATCACCAACATGTGAGAAGCAGTGTCCTATCCATGACAAACCAATGTCCATGGTAAGTCTTCGAAATTGCATTCACATCTTTTCAGCCATTTCGGAAATTTCAACTGCACACATACTCTCAAGCAGTCGCGTATCAAAGGGGGGGGGGNGGGGGCAAGGGGGCGGATCGCCCCGGGTTGCACTTGCCGAGGGCCGGCAAACGGATGGTGAAAATAAAGAAAAATAAAAAGTAGATAATAAAAAATAAAAAAATGTGCTAGAAATAAAATGAACATACAAATACGCCAAACTGTCATCAACCTGAACATTTTGTACAAGTAACTGATAACTTAGTCTACTGTTTCTTAACTCAGTGCACCAGACCGCTTGTGCAGGGGCGGATCCACGTGCCTCCTAAACCCATGATTGCGTGTTGGTCCGGTGGCTAAGGGCAAAAATCCGGTCCGCTGAAAATTTTACTGCACCCTGAAACTAAACTTATCATTATTATTATTAAACACTTAAAATTTAATCTGTTGCTAAAAGCTAGTGTTATAGTTCTTATGTTGAATACATCATAGGCCTACTATACTACCATCACGACTACTGCTACTCCAGACAAAAAAAATGATTGACCTACTACGTACAGGGTATACAGGGTTTTACAGGGTTGGCCCGACAAATTAAAAATCCGTTCCGCAGGGTCTGAAACCCTAATCATGTTAGCATTATTTTGGCAGAAGAAGGCACAACCCTCACCTCCCCAGACCTCATTCAGAGTTGGCTAAAACACTACGCACATATCTCTGTGAGAGTTGACCAAATCACGTCTTTTTCGCAAAAAAACCTTTCTGTCGTGGAGAGTGCACAACCCCTCCCCAGATTCTGAGGAATATTTATGACAGGCCTCCTCAACTCTACCCTCTCGCTTTCAGTGAAAAACGAAAGTTGGCGCCCCTGATACATTAAAAAACACGCATGTAACGTGAATTTAGTATACGCGCCCCAGCTAGGCCTATATTTTATTACAATTTCGCTTTTGTTAACCATGTCGATTACATTCTAAAATGCACTAAAATAGTGTATTTAATGTCCAAATCTTTGCGGCTGGGGCTGCGCCTCAGACCCCGCTGGTGAGCTTAGTTGGCTGGGTGAACCTGTAGTGTAGTCTGTGTATGGGAGATGTGTGGGGTCAAGGAGGCTAGAGGCGGCAAATATTACACCCGCCCCGGGCAGCCAATGGGCTTGCTATGCCACTGCTCTAAAGGACTCATGTAATAGGGAATGTAATAACAATATCACTCACCTTCTCGCGTTCCATCTCAGCCAAGATTTTCTCATCGACCCCACGTTCTTTCAAGAACTTGATGACTTCATCCATGTTTAACCTAAAAAAGCACTGGTATTTCAATATCCATCAAAAAAATGCAAAACCTGACAAAAATCTGCACATTATGTTCGTACCGTGGTAGCTTTATATACCTAGTCTGCAAAAAGTGTAACTGTAGCACTGTGATTTTTTAAAATTATGTTAACGAATGACATCATACTGTAATAGTAGTATGTGGGTTAATTACAACGAAACACTGTGTACTCTTGTCCACTGGACTGAAAGTGCATTCCAGTCTACCTTCAGTGTATTCGTTTTCAATTTCTCATAAGAATTCACGGAAATTATTATTACAAAATGATGCCATAGGGCAGGTAAAGACAGCCAGATATGTAAGACTTTTTGGATGCAGTGACAGACGGGGATTGCATTTGGATCACATATGCACACGAAAAACTAACACTATGGCCCATACTGTAGCTNGGTAGTAAATTATTCACTGATTTCTTACTTCATCACTGCTGTGATGTGTAAGGCTTCAGAGAAGAACTTGAAGCTATAAAATTACGGTGGCCAGGCTGGCTGGCTGGCTGGTCCTTCTGGCTGGCTGACCACACTTACTGGCTAGCCAGTATAGCTGGGCAGGCAGGTTGTCAGGCAAGATATGCCAGGCCAGCTGACAAGGGTGACAGGCCTTTGTCACCCTTGTCAGCTGGCCAAATGGCCATGCTTGCTCTCAGTTCCTTCTAGCTGGCAGGCCAGAATGGCTCGCCGGTCTTCCTCCAGCTGACCAGCCTGGCTGCGATTTAATCGTAAGAGGGGTTCTCTACCATTCTTATGCTACAGACTGAGTGGTCATTTGCTTAGTTATTCAGAGTTCTTCCAATGACTGAAATATGCACATGATGCAGACTTAAAACTTCATACTATGTTTTCTTATTTCTAAATATGCTGCCAAAAACTGCCGAGAACAACCAAAAACTACTGGCTTGTTTTGGGTAGTTTTCGTTATTTAGCACTACCCCACGACGATTATGGGAACCGTTAATCGCACTTGTCACAAAACATTACTGCATATTGTATTATTGCACAATGAACTGTCGTAATAAGTTTTCAGATAACTTATGTAGCGATATTTTATATTAATTTTCTGGAGAGGGCTGGCCCCTCCCCAGAGCCCACACCCACTGTGTGTAGTCGCTTAAACTTCACACTAGCCGCCTTTATATAATGCTAATGAAATCTACCTGCACAGAATAAGCGGTTAAACTAATTGTTGAATCGGCCTGAATCGACGCCGACTCAGGGGACTAATTACTGGATCGGTCGCAAAATCAGTGCAATGCAGACACTATTTACCAAACCACTGCAAAGATGGCGAGGGAGGGAGACATGCTCGGCTGCCGGATCCTGAAACCAGTATGCGTTTCCATGGCTATAATCACACAGAAATGCATTGGTGGCCCCCGGACCTCACTGGGGCAGCCTGCAGCTTCCAGACCCTCCAGCTGAATTTGCGGGGAAAAGGAAAGGAGAAGAGAGAAAACAATGGGAAAGAGGCCAAGGGGAAGATTATGAGGAAAGGGGACGTGGGGAAGGAAGGGGAGTGGGTGAAAACGGGTAGGTGGGGAGGGGAAGGAAGGTAAGTCAGTTAGGAAAGGTCGCAGGCGAGGGGAATCGGGACACATGTAGTTCAGGGGACCAGTTCACTAACATTGTCACAAAACAGTACTGAATATTGTATTATTGTGGAGTAAGATGTCCTAAAAAAGCTTTAAAATAACGCTGAGTACTAGAGCCCTGCGCCGCGCCGGTCGCGCCGCCGCCGCCGCCGAAATTTGCGATCGGCGCGCCGAACGCCGCCGCCGCCGAAAAATTATGCCCGCCGCCGGCGTGAGTCGGCGTCGGCTGTGAATTTGCCCCTTTGCTGTATGTATCCTGACGCTAAACTTGAATACGCTACACTACTGCAATATTATAACTGTTGTCCCAGACATAAAAGTGGGCAAAAATTTTCGCTCGCTACACTCACTCGTCTGCTTTCTAGTCACCAATCGTAAATCTGGTGCATAAAGATGATCAAATCTGATTGCTGGCTAGTGTTACGCACATATCTCTATGATGTGGAATGAGGACCAAACTGTATCTCTTACACATAACAGAACTGAACAAATTCTAATTTTTCCGAGGAGGGGACCAGCCCCTCCACAGATCTCACGCCACTGGTGACACTGGTGGCTCTACCCCTCGCTCTCAGAGAAAAAAAGAAAAGACGGCGTCAGCGCCAAATTCCGATATATGCATGTGACTTCCGGCTATACTTTCTTATATTTTCGGATTTGTTAGCCTTGTCGGTCGGCATTAATAAATTGTACGCGTTGCAGTGAATTTCAAACAAGATTCAATAAGACAACTTATACATGCACATACACGATGCAAGCGACGGTTGCTTAGGGCAAGCAATGCTGCTACAACAGACATGAAAATTTTGGTATTATCTAATTACCTTGCTAAAACGAAAGGCCGGTGAATATAAAGACAGCAAATAAAAGGACATTGATGTTGCATTCGACTAGTTTTGCGATTTTCATTATATTCATGACGCACATGATGTGATGAAAATGGGAGAACTAGGCCCACATGCTTTACTTTAACTGCTACGCCGCCGAACGCCGCCGCCGCCGACATTTAATTGACGCCGCCGCCGCCAAAAAATCTCGATCGGCGCGCCGCCGCCGCCGGTCAAAATCACCCGGCGCGCCGCCGCCGAAAGAATGACGCCGGCGCAGGGCTCTACTGAGTACACAGAGATGACAGTCGGCCCTCCAGGACGTGTACTAGAGGGTTGACAGTCGGTATAACTGTACAGATTCCAACTATTTGTTACTGTTTGTTTGTGGATGATAGTCAAAAAAACTGAAGCATACACTATTTTACTGAAGAAGCGAGTAAGGCTAGATTCCAGTTTCCTGGGTGCTATTCTTCACAATGCATCAAGTATCGCGTTAACAAAGTTTTCTCCGCTTGAACAAGGTGCTATTCAGTTAGGGTTAGGTTAGGGTTAGGGTTAGGGT
>JGI26657J51804_10000142_pt1 | contig 9844 bp, 3 predicted proteins | sample WorMetHERISLAND1_3_FD_51804 | JGI IMG/M metagenome (IMG submission 51804)
ACAGCTGTGTACTGGCTTGATATAACACAACCTGATTTTATCTCATGGACAATTTGAGCGGTCATAACTACTGGACGTCACTTGCCATATGTGTTACCTGCCACCCGACACAAGTAAACGCGACCCGCCTTAAACCCCAGCCAGTAAGCCGGTACTCGATTAAAGGGGGGATGGAAGGCTAAGTTGACCTAGGCTACCCGGCAATGCAACGGCGGGAGTCAAACTCACAACCTCTCGATCACAAGTGTAACAAAGTTGAATGCCAGGTTCTGATCTTTATTCCATTACTGTTTTCGACGATCCAAACCAACCAAAGACATAATTCTTTCTGCGCACTACTCTTCTACGCAGTTCCTTTACAGCCTAATCTGACTCTGCCGTGGCCCGTCGGCACCACAGCCCGAACTCAGCCCATACCCACTTTTAGANGCACAGTCTGCCTANAAACTATNACGTCATTTTGCCGCATTGCGGTAAACCGCAAGTATCAATGTTATTTTCCCTACCAACTCTCCTCCATTNCCCCCTTGTCTNCAAAAAATTCGACCGCGAATTTGAAAGAAAAGAAAGAAATNCCAGAATAAACAAGCATATCGGGCCACGACATCCATAATAAAAGATCAGATGTCACCAATATCGTCAGTAAGACAAACAGTCCGTCAAAATAACGCACTAAACTAAGAAAATGTTCGATCGATCAATGTTCCTGTCTCAAATCAACGTCTACTATATGAAATAAAGCAAACTGTAGATGTATAAATGTCAAAGTCTGAAACTTACTATGTAGATGCATAGACGTCTAATAATAAATTAAATACAATCTAATCTACGTCAAACAAAGTAACCACTGCACACCAATGCCACTGACCAGACACGGGCACCCAGTAGCATTAAAAACAACAAAAAAAACTACAGACTACATCGTAGACCGTACTCCGGAGACGAGTTAGCAATGTCAATTGTCAACGTAGGTCGTTCCGGTCTCCGAAGCCGAGCCTCGATGACAAGCACGTAATGAATACGAATCACACTAAACAACACACGCACTCACAAACGCCAGATCATCTGTTCCAAACAAATATCAAACAAAGCTACTACAAGATATATATTTGCCAATAAGCAAAGCAACAACTATCATAACAATATAACATGGACGGATCTAATTAACATCCAAGAAAATCTCGTCCCACTCTATCACCCAAAATCAAAAAGACGTTTCAGCTTGCTCCTCTCCCAAGTTCGGATACAATGCAGGAGCTGAAACATTGGTCTTCAAAGTAGACAAACTGACTGCATTTTCATTTCGATAAGCGGGTGCCTCGGGTCCTGTTAAAGCCACAAGTGACTGGTGTTCTTTAAAATTGCACACCAGCACACACCAAAATGATTTCCGCAAAATCTTACGTAAAAACCATGCCTGCTTCCAAGTCAATGAAACAGTGTTCGGCAACTTGTACGTTTCATTAGTAATGTCAGAACGAATTTTCAAAGTAGACCAAGTAATCAACAATTGAGGCCAAAAATATCCCATGACCTGCAATGAATCCACAAAATGATTAGCCGAAAAAGTATAGAAAATCGGTTCCAGTTTAAACGATTTCAACCAAATTTGACAACCGGAAGTACCACGTCCAACATGCAAAAACAAATCAAATTCGTACAATGATTTCTTATGACCTCGAAGACCTTTAACCAAGACCACAAGAACAATGACCACCAACAATAAGACAACTGTAATGTCCAATGTCAAATCTGGCGACAAGTTAAAGAACTGAAAAACATCAGTCTTGTTAGAAGGACGCATCGTCGGAGTAAAGTAATTCAGTTCAGTCGGTACAGCGTGCACTCGAGCGCCCAATGACAGAGTCGTCATTGTCGCCATCATCATACGCATTTTATAACTCAAAAGAACAGACAAACCAAAACCAACGACTGCCATCAAACCAACAAGAATAAGTCCCCACGACTTCCAACTGAAAAGATTAAAGTCAAGTTCGAAAGTGCGAGAGTTATAATCCTGCCAGTCATTCACCATTGAATGTGCAACCGATCCATAAGCTTCTTTGTCATGTTTCGTCAAATTAACCAAGCGATTCAATTCAAAGCGTGCCTTCTTGTCCTCCTCAATCTGATGTGAAACGTTCGCTTTAAATATTTTCAAAGCAGGAACAAAAATTTTCATTGGATCCGGTAACAAAGTATTAGAATATAATTCAGAAAGTTCAGATTCTTTGAAAAACTCCTGCAACAAAGGCAGATTGATAGCATGTAATACCACTGGAACACGTGCAGAAATACAACCTTGCAGACGTGACGGAACATGACCATGTGTCGACTCCAAAGAACAGTTACACGGCAACAAGACTCTGCAAGAACCTGAACAAGAAATATTACGTTCTGGCTCATTCCAACAACGTATTCGGACCTCCGAAGCATTGACCAAGAGAACATGTTTTCTGTCCAACGATAGAACTCGAGGTTTGATCGAATCTGTAACAACTGCGAACCGACAAAACATCGGTACACGTGTCACATTGTCCTGTAAAATAGACATCAAACAAGAAGACTGATACACCGGTTGCATTACCGCAGAAGTATCTTCCAAAAACAACAACTTTGACTGTGACACTGCAGGTCTCTCATCAAACTCCAAGAAATATGGCGAAGAATGATGATAAGCCAGATATTTTGGAGTATCAATCAAAACAGTCGCATGTTCAGGACTTCCAGGCGTAACCATCGGCAATATCTGCACCTGATACAGATAAAGTGGAGTTGCCAATGGACCCAAAGGCACTGAGACATGGATAAGAATATTTCGACCACGCCTTGAAATCATGAAATCGTGGAATTTGTAATAATGTACCACTCGTGAACGCAACACATGAAGATTGCCATAATTACGAACATGATCATTAATTGCTCTCAATGCCCGATGAATATCACCAGGGGCGATCAAACCTGGACTGAGAAAACCATGCGACAGCAACTCCAAACTGTGACAAAAAGAATTAAGTTTATCCAACAAAATCACAACGTCTTGCAACCGATTCAATGCAGTAGCGAGCATCGCGCTAGCCTGCGACAAGTCAGACGTTTCTCTCGTTATCTTCGCATAGATGTCGCTAGCCGTTTCCTGCTGCATTCTAATCATCTGAGCCATCGCATCTAGTCGATGATTCGTCGCGGCACCAAAACTAGCCAAACGATTAGCAGCTTTCTGCCAGGCTGAAGCAAGTGTATGCTCCCGACGTTCCATACTTTGTATCGTTTTATGAATACTCCGAATATCAGAGTCGGTTGCAGTGCCAAAAAGGCCGTGACTTAATTGACCCACAAAATCAAACAAGCCACGTGAACTGCGACCCTCTTGTGTCTCATCGCTAGCCAAAGAATATTCTGGCACCAGCGAATAAAGATGACGCAACGTACTGTGTATATNAATCACGGCTTTCGTCGAACTGTTCTGTATAAACCTGATCAAATCTATCAAGTGAGTACAACCCGCAGGATCCCCAAAATGTGAACACTCAACATGATCAACTCGCAGGTTTGACTCATCAACAATAGGCAACTGAACAAGAAAAGTCTGACTCCACACATCCGTTACAACATCGACGGTATCCACATGTTTAAAAACTACTCCAAAATTCAACCGCATAAGAACNGGATCACTAACTTCTGAGTCATGTTGTCCACAGACCACGGTCATCGATAGCAAGAGAATGCAAACCTTCATGAGAACTCGAGTATGCTCTACAGAAAAACAAAACAAGCGAAGAATAGTAAGCCAAAATAGTGAGCTCAATTCCGTATTTCTTTTGATATCAACTTAAAAAAAATAATAACTCTGGAGCAACAACTCAATTCTCATTCAAGTGCGTCTCTTGCGTCTTCGCCTCGGTCGTTGAGTTCGATTAACCCAATAAATGTCAATTGCATAGTCCGTCACATCTTTCCGCGGTAACCAAGTTGTACTACCGTCTGCCCACCTTACGTTATAATATATTGCATTGCCTCGTCGCCGATGATTCAAAATATCTGTTATCTCAAACCATCGATCATCAGTAGCGTTGCTTCCAGTAGCTACTGGTAAAGGGTTAACAGGCGTAGTGGCATGCGCAGTCGTCGACGACGCAGGCCTGCGTAACTCCGCCGCTATATTCCCTGCAACTGCTTCTGTTGCTGCTGTTGCTGCTGCTGTGGGTGTATTTCCCGAACTTGCAGCAAACTCCGTCGGCCAAACTGCAGTCGCTGCAGTCGGTAATTCCCGTCGGCTGCTATTCATCGCCAACCTCTCCTGCTGCTGTATCGGCTCTGCACTCGGCATCACTAAATCACCGTCTGCGCTGTCAGGCTCGCCGTCAGCGTAAAAACGATCTCTGTCTGTACGACACGCCCTCAGCCTATCCGCGTGTACTCTGGCATGCCATATCTTCTGAGATCTGCAGTCTTGCAATTTATAAGTATTAAAGTCGTCACTGTCTAGTATTAGGAACGGGCCAGTCCATTTTTGCGCTGTTTTATGAGCTAATTTTTCACCTTTTGTGACTGGATTATGAAGCCAGACCCGGTCCAAAACCTTAAATTGTGGGGTTTTAGTGTTCGCCTTCGAATTGTAAATTTGTCTTGTACGTTCATTTGCAGACTCCTGATTTCTTCTCACCGCTTCTCTCAACAATTTTAATTGTGGCTCCATTTGTCGCACATAATTTCCAACATTCGTCGGCACATTATGGGCTGACGAAAATAACATATTGTCAAAAGCATTGTGTGGTTCAATTCCATATACTATTCGATACGGACTAAAACCAAGTGATGGGACAACTGCCGTCCGGAAAGCATAGGCAATTGTGGGCAAAAGCGAAGGCCAGTCTTTAGCCTCATTACATTGTGTGCGTAAGGCATTTAAAATATTTTTATTAAATGACTCACAGCGTGAATTTGTTTGAGGTCTTCGTGGACTGGTAAATATCTGTTTCACCCCCAACAATTTACACAAATGTTGAACCAATTTAGATCGGAACGCAGACCCACGATCACTTAGTAATGTTCGACAGCCGTACACCATAAAGAGATGGTTATATAACAAATCAGCTGTTTCTTCAGCGCTTGTCGTTCTCGCTGGTAGAAGTAGTGGATAAAGCGAGAAACTGTCAATTACTACGAGCACATAGTTATATTCTCCTGACCTTCTGATGCACGTATGATCAATATGCCAACGAGAGAAGATCGTGGCCTCTATTTGTAGACTCTTCATCGGTGCTCGTGCACTGCCCAAGTTCTTACCCTTCTGACATTCAACACAGGTCCGTGCCCATTCAAATACATCGATGTACATACCTTTCCAGTAGTACTTGTTGGCTATCGTGTGATACATTTTCTCTGGGCCTATATGACAACTAATATGTTCATGATAAGTCTTCAAAACCAATGCTCGTAGCTTCCGTGGAATTACAAGCTGTTGAACTACAAAATCGACGTCTTTTTGTCGCTTATTCTTTGGCAACTTTAAATGCCACAGCACTCCATCTGCTGTGCACACATAACGCTCAGCTTCAAACACAAGTTTACGAGCCAATGCATCGTTATCAGTCGGCAAGATTCCTCTAGACAGGTAATCAATCATCAACCGCGTATCTGGGCATTCCGCCTGTAGAGCGGCGATATCGTAACTTTGCGCTACATCAAGACTAACCTCTTCGTCTGGAGCTATTAACTGCTCGTGCGACGTCTCATTTTCTTCATCATCGTCTACTTCATTCTCTGCTTTCTCCTCAATCTCATTGACAGAAGCCGGGATAGTAATTTCCCAGACAGCACCTCTATCTCCATCATCTTCCTCCGTACCTCTGTCAATGCTCATCAAGTAGTCGTCCAGTGCTTCTTCTACTCCTGTTTCTGGCACTGGCAACGGTATTCTGCTTATAACATCAGCAGGCACATTAACTTTACCAGGCAAATGTTCGACTCTATACACGTAATTTTGTAATAATAAATTCCATCTGCCCAACCTACCTGTCACATGTTTTACCGTCCNCAAGTATTTAATTGCGATGTTATCCGTTCTCACAAGAAACGGTTTCGGTTGTAAAAAACTCATGATAATGACTTACACCCATCACTACTGATAAAAGTTCTTTTTCCGTAGCTGAATAGTTCAATTCTGCTTTTCTTAGTCCTCGCCCTGCATACTCCAGAAAACGCTCCTTGCCATCGATTATCTGAGAAAGATTATAGCTGATTGACACGTCCGACGCGTCAGTTGTAAGAATCATTTCTTTAGAAAAATCTGGCAAAGCCATCACCGGCGAAGTGGTCAACGAATCTTTCAACTGTTGAAACGACTTCTCCTGCTCTGGACCCCAATGAAAAACTACGTCATGCCTCAGAAGTTTAGTCAGTGCATACGCTTTGTCCGCATATCGATCTATCATCTTTCGACAGTAATTTGCAAGGCCCAAAAAACTACGGACATCTTTTGTGTTTTGTGGCCGCGGAAAATTTCGAATTATTTCTGTTTTGCGTGAATCGACCTTATAGCCCTCTGTGTTAAAAATAAAGCCAAGATATCGTAATTCTTCAAGCATAAACTGACATTTTTTTGGATGTAATTTCAGATTAAATTTTCGTAGTTTTTCAAAAACTATCCGCAGATGTTTTAAGTGAGTCCTTTCTGAGTCCGAAGCCAGAATTAAGTCGTCCAAATAGACACACAAAAATGTACCAATTTGATACCTAAAAATTTGTGAAAGAGTCTGCATCATATAATACGGTGATTGATTGATGCCCATGGCTAATCTTTCCATCTGGTAGCAGCCTCTATGGGGCGTGATAAAGGTCGTAAAAGGTCGCGTAGATTTTGTCGTGGGTAACTGAAAATACGCGGATCGAAAATCTAAAACTGATAACCGTTTAACTTGATTTCGGGCTAATAAGTCAATTACGTCATCAACCAAAGGTAAAGAATGATACAGGGGATATAATGAGGCATTTAATTTCCGATAATCTGCACACATACGCCATTCGCCAGATGATTTACGGACCATCACTAATGGAGCCGCAAACTGTGACCCCTGGGACTCCGTAATGATTCCCGCACTTATCATCTGATCGAGTTGTTTATCAACTTCACGTCTCATCTCATCATTCAGCCTGTAGGGTCTTGACCTGGCCGGTTTAGCCCCTGGCCGAATCAATATTGGACTCTCTGGAACATTCGCACCCGTCAAATCGCGCAAACTTAGTGCAAAAATATCTTTGAATTCATATAATAAATCACAAAATTCATCATATATTTCAGAGTCCACTTTATCTCGATTCAATTCTATTCCCATTCCCGTCAGTACGCGTTCTTTTTCTTCTCTGGATACCTGTCCTTTCTGTTCTTTATACTGCATATCTTGAGCTGACGGAGAGTCGACCTCCGCCACGCAACCTACCTCCGCAAAGGCAATAGTAGCTAGTGAGGAGCCTTTTCGAATCATAATTTTCCGATCCATCAGATTGAAAATTCGACACATAGTTTGGGGCCTATCAATGCGTATCACCATTCTAGCCACCAAACAGCCTTGACGTAACATCGCCACGTGCGGTTCCAACAAAGCTGTCTTCGACGACGACACAAACTTAGGCGGAATTCTGACTGGAATCAGAGCCTCAGTTCCCGGCGGTATTTCAACTCGCTCGATCGCGCGAATAACTGCTTCATCACTCGACCGGTGCTGCAATGGCAATGACACCAATCCATCAAAGAAAGAAACAGTCCCAGTGACTAAATCGAGCTGGCATTTTGTCAAATGTAAAAAATCCAATCCAATTATGGCTTCCCTATTTAGACCATCAATCACATAAAAAACATGCGGCACTAATAAACCATTTAAACCAACTGTAAGTTCTACTGTGCCAATTACTCGCAAATTTCGACCATCCGCCGCAACCAAAGCTTCAGGTTCAATTACGTGACCGACCGATATACCCATTTTAGTCAAAAAATTCTTAGAAATAACTGAAACTACAGCTCCACTATCCACCATCAATGTGGCGCGTTTTCGATTAATCGTTGCTAATATCAAATTCCGAGCTTTGAATTTCGGTTTTTCCACTGGACCCACATCACAGCGGCTCCGTCCCAACCGCTGGCGGGGTGCGCGTCCCTATTCTGAGCTATAGGGGCCTGGAAATCGGGGTCCCGGGCCGCCTCTGCCTGCCCGACAAACCCGTGCCAGGTGCCCCCTGCGATTACACACGAAGCAGGTAACATTTGCCGCCCTACAAAATTGCTGTCCACGTTCATGAGTACCTCCACAATATCCACAGTAGGTGAAACGCGGTGACGGTTGTGTGTTCCTCTGCATCGGACGTCGAAGTCCCCTCTGTGCACCTCGTCCCGTCGGTGAACCGCGGTAGTTCGTCGGCTGTTCCCATCCTGCATCACCAGCGAACGTGACCCGTCTGGCTGGCGGCGTCCTCTGCGGCGAAGGCGTTCTCGGTCGCTCCACGGTGTTGACTGCGGCCAGACGATTAGTAACACGACGCAGCTCCATCATATGTTGTTCTGCCGCTTCCCGGTTAGCCGCGAGCTCCGCCGTTACTCGTTCCAACGCCGGATCAGCTCGGGCTGCCCCGGCCGTAGCTTTCGCCGCGGCCTCTGCGACTCTTGCAGCCTGCACCAGCTCCGGTACGGTGGAAGGTTGAGATTGTATCACGAACGCAAGCAGTTCCGGCTTTAGTCCACGCTGTATGGCATAACGTAACTGATCACTGTCACCTTGAACTCCCGAGACCTTTGCCATTTTCTGCATCGCTGTTACGTATGCATCAACGGATTCCGTATCTCCTTGACGTCGGTTCCACAAATCCGTCACCTTCTGCCACCGTAACAAATCGGAATCCTGAAATCTCTGTTTGAATGCCGCCTTGACAGCGTTCCAGTCGTTGCGCGTCATGGCCTCCAACGTATCCCACCAGTCAGCAGCCTGATCCCGGAAGAGGACGGCGATTAAATTCAGTTTCTCCGTTTCCGGGAATCCTCTATAAGTTACATACTTTTCGAACCTGGCCAGCCATCCCTCGCCGTCATCCTCCGAGCTCCCACGGAACGGTGGCGGAGCCAGGGTAGCGTCATACCCGGCCGTCGCCATCATCGTTACCGTAGGCATCGCTGCCGTGGCGGGCGCCGCCGCCGCCGTCGCCGCTGCACTCGCCGACGTCTCCGCCGTCGCCACTGGTGCTACCGGAACGTTTTGAGTTGATGTTCCCTCACCAAGATTCTGCATCGTAGTCGTCGTAGTAGTTGATGTTGTTGGACTGTCAAAAACGTCAAGTGAGCTCGCCGGTGTCACTGTCGTCGGCGGCTTTACAGTAGCCGACGACGTAGATGCCGCCCGTCGTGTCGCAGATGTCGAGCGAAATTCCGGCGCCACGTAAATGTCAGACGTAGACGAGCGAGTCGATTTAGCAGGTGGACGAGTAAACGGACTATTGGCCGGACGCGGCATACATATCGTCCAGTCCAACGATACAATTATTCGAATACTGAAGTTATTACCAGGGAGTCAACCGCAGTTAGCATCCACAAGTTTCCAAACTGAATTTCTGCCGATAAAATTTTGACTGAATGTACATACCGAGATCACGCGACATTTCTCCACCATAAATGTAACAAAGTTGAATGCCAGGTTCTGATCTTTATTCCATTACTGTTTTCGACGATCCAAACCAACCAAAGACATAATTCTTTCTGCGCACTACTCTTCTACGCAGTTCCTTTACAGCCTAATCTGACTCTGCCGTGGCCCGTCGGCACCACAGCCCGAACTCAGCCCATACCCACTTTTAGAAG
>JGI26657J51804_10000145_pt1 | contig 9722 bp, 8 predicted proteins | sample WorMetHERISLAND1_3_FD_51804 | JGI IMG/M metagenome (IMG submission 51804)
GAGTCGGCTGGCGACGGCTTAACACTGAATCGGCTGGCGTTGGCGAGAAACGGCTGTAGCTTACAGGTCTATTACAGTATACTAGATCTCAAACAGTCAAATTGAATAACTGCTAATCACATAAAGTACCAGTCATTAGTGGTGTACCACAGAGTACTGTCCTTGGCCCAACGTTGTCTCTTCTGTTTATTAATGATGTCGCTGATCTATTTGTTGATATCGATAGGCCTATTTCTTGTAAACTCTATGCTAACGACATTAAATTATGTTCATGCATCAATACAACGTTGTCTGGTTTGAGCCCCTAGCCGCCGCCGTGAGCCACCGTAGACTTCATAAGTTGTAAGCCGCCGTAGAATTTTATCAGCCGCCGCCAGCCGCAGCGATTTTGCTCGCCGCGGCTTATGACAGTTTTAGGCCCCAAAGTGGCGCAGACTATGAGACAAACAAATCTAAAAACAACATTCGACAGCAACACCCGGCGTAGGCTGGTAAGGCATATTGAGGATCGTAACTGTGCCGAGGCATATGTTTGATTGTGTTCCGAGTCCGAAACATTGGCGCGAATTAAGCGCCACTAGTCGAGTGCCATATTCAGTTCATGTCGTGCATGTGTAGTCACTGCAAAAGACACACTGATCATTGATGTTAGAATTCTGTACATTTATTTTACAAACAGGTTTTTGTCCAGACTACAGTCCTACAGAAGACAGAAAGGTAAGTTACACGCAACAGACGCCAACACAGTGGACACAAATTCAGTTACATAAACCTACATAATTACATACAGTTCACATTTATTGTGAAATAAATTACTAGCAGACAACTTGTCGGAGAAAACTGATGTGTCACTGTGTGCATTATTCTTAATCTTGTAACACAAAAGCCATGCACACATACACAACATACATTTCTTCTTAATACGGTACACTATAATACAAAACAACAAACTGTCATGCACTAAATATTACAAATAAGCAGTGCTAGTGGCGCGGCCAGCATGTATGACTAATTAATAATGTATATCATTCGCCAATCCGCCGACGGCCGCCATAGCTTACGCCACCGCCGTAGAAACCACAGCTAACCGGCTAGCCAGCCGTAGTGAGTCATAAACCAGCTGTAAGAACTTACGGCTACGGCCAGGAGCTCTATGTCTGGTGAACACATGAATGATGCCATTAATAAACTGTATGAATGGAGCAATGTGTGGCAGCTACAAATTGCTGTTGATAAGTGATAGTCTACATGTATACTGAATTCCTTCCAGTCAGTCATCATCACCACTTTTGTTAGATATGACACGCTAATGTACTCCAGGCTAGGCTGGTCACACAATAAAAGTAAAACACAACGAAAAGTTGAGTGGCTAAACTAAGATCGCGTCACCAACAAAGTCTGGTGTAGTAAAACCGCAGATATTAATGTAAACAAGAATTTTATCTGCACGTGCATTTTATCATACAAAAGTAGGCAGGTAATAGGCCTATGTGGCTAAAATGTTCCGTCCACAGTATACTTATCGCATCGGCCCTTTGCAGTAGCTGGTGGGAAACGAGTGTGACGCGAATTTTCCCAACAAGGACAAAAATTTAGAATCCGTAACAATACAAATTAGGTCCCACGTTCAATTTGTCATATAAAAGAAGGCAAGTGATAAACATAACTGAATGATATTTGGGGTGCGTGTGCTTGGTGGCTAAACAGTTTCCTTCAATATTTATGATTCATCATTACTGCTAGACACACTTCCTTCTGGGGAACGTGTGTAAAGCTACTAGTAATTTTCCCCACAAGGACAAAAATTTAGAAATTGTAACAATATAAACTAGAATGTGGGGCAGAGCTCAACGTAGGCCGCCCGGCGCCGCAATCCGACTGGTAGTTGAAATTCCTCTCGTAGCAATGCCACCTGGCGAATAACGCCGAAAACCGTACCAACCACGTGGCGAATGAAATTGCGTCAGCTTACACTGACGGCGCTATAACTTTTTTGTTTGTGGACAAAAGTTCCCCAACTTTTTTCATCCAATGTGGGAGGGGCTGTAGTTGATCAACTACTTTTCCGATTTTCAACATATCGATCCGTTCCGCAGATATTCGCGATCAAAGTCGAAAGTTGTCAGAAAAAGCGCCGAAATGTCGACGTTTTTTCGCCGTGCCAAATTTTAGGGGGCGGGCCTCCCTAAAATTGTACCCAAATTATCACCCCTACCTGGCGGCACGTCGTCTGGAAAAGTTTCGTGAGCATATTCCCACTAACCCCGAAGTTATAGGGGCGCATACGCCGAATTTAAGGCTAAATTTTAAATTTTTGCAATTACGTTTTTCGGGGAACTTCCGTCCCCGTTGGGGTGTGTGCTAGCAAGCCTTGGTCAATCTCTAGCGCGTGCAAAAATTTGAGGTGGCAGCACCCTCTAAGGGCCCAAATGTAGTCGTGCGAAAAATGTCCACTTGGGTGGGTAAATATGCGCCACTAGAACTTTTTCGTTTGTGGACCAAAGTTCACCAATTTTTTTTTCACCCAACCGAGTTTTTTTCGATTTGCGACATGTCAATCCGTCCCGGAGATATTCGCGATCGAATTGTAAAGTTGTCAAAAATCGCGCCAAATTTTAGGGGGCGGGCCTTCCAAAAGTTGTACTCAAATTATCATCCCTGCCTCGTGGCATGTCGTTTAGAAAATTTTTGTGAGGATACTCCCATTAGCCCCGAAGTTATGGGGCGCACATGCTGAATTTTAGGCCCAATTTTTAAATTGTCGCGATTAAAATTTTTCTGGGGGACCCCCGTCCCCTGTGGGGTGTGCGCTATGTAGCGTTGGTCAATCTCTAACGTATGTAAAAATTTGAAGGGGCAGCACCCGCTAAGGGCCGAAATGTAGTCTCCCGAAAAATGTCCACTTGGGTGGGTCAATATGCGCCACTAGATCTTTTTCGTTTGTGGACCAAAGTTCACCAATTTTTTTTCTCTCAACCTGGAAGGGGTTGTAGTTGATCGAGTTTTTTTCGGATTAGCGACATGTCAGTCCGTACCGGAGATATTCGCGATCAAAGTCGAAAGTTGCCAAAAATCGCGCAGAAATTTGGACCTTTTTTTCCCTCCCAAATTTTAGAGGGCAGGCCTTCCAAAAAACTGTACCCATTTTATCACCCCTGCCTTGCAGCACGTCGTCTGGAAAAGTTTCGTGAGGATACTCCCATTAGCTCCGTAGTTATAGGGGCGCACATGCTGAATTTGAGGCCCAATTTTGAATTTTCGCGATTAAAATTTTTTGGGGGACCCCCGTCCCCGGTATTGTGTGCGCTAGGTAGCCTCGGTCAAAATCTAACGCGTGTAGAAATTTGAAGGGGCAGCACCGCCTAACGGCCGAAATATAGTCTCCCGAAAAAGTCCATTTTAGTGGGTCCAAACTCACATGTAATTCTCCGCAGGTAGTGGACCAAATGCTGCGTTCCTTTGGGCTCGTGAACTCGTGTTCACCGTATTTACGAGAACGAAAACTGTCCCAAACCAGTCTCGTGAACTCGAGATCTCGTGATCACAAGTCATGAACTGGAGGAAAATTAAGCGTCTCCAGTAATTACGAGCAGCGTTAAAGATGGCCGACGACTGCGACGGCATAAGCAAAAGCCAGTAGTTTTTGTGACAAATAAATGAAATAATGGATATTTAGGTGCCTTTTTATAACACAATTACGTACTGCTTGTCATAATGTGTTATATAAATGCGATCCATCTTCGAGATGTAGAAAATAACGATAAACGCTAGAAACGCAAGATGCAGTTGCATCTCCTTCGCCGACAGCAGTCGTGGAATAGTAACCAAAACTGAAACATTTTTTATACACATAAATAGCTAGCAAAATACCGATGATCGACACACCCACTTCTGCCATTACACCGTGATTTGGGTGATTGGACACAACTCGTGAAGTCATAAATAAGAGATCGTAAACACGAGTTCACGAGCCCAAAGGAACGCAGTTGAAGTTCACCGGACTTTTTTCACAGAACGCGGGAAGAATCGCCCTAGGTCGTATATCTTTCAGATTTTCGATATCTTGCCCCGTTCCGGAGATATTCGCGATCAAAGTCTGAAGTGGAATAAAATTCACCGAAATTTTGCATGTTTTTGGCCCCCAAATTTTTTGGGGGAGCGCCCCCCCCCGAATTTTTGGAGTTACATTATAAAATTCAGCCAGGTACCGATCATGTGGCAAAGTTTCACGGCGATCGGTCGAGGCACCTCGGAGAACGCGTGGCGAAAAAAAAGAAAAAAAAGAAAACATCACGGGTAAAACATAAGCCCTGGCGGCCTAATTAGGGCCATGTTCAATTTGTCATATAAAAGAAGGCAAATGATACAATAACCATACTGAATGGCATTCGGTGGTGTCCATGTAGGTGAATAAATTGGTCACTCCCACATTTGTTATTCAACGTTACCGCTAGACACACATCCTTCTGGGGAACGTGTGTAAAGCTAACTTTCCCCACAAGGACAAAAATTTAGAATCTGTAACAATATAAATTAGGGCCAACATTCATAATTGTCATATAAAAGAAGGCAAGTGATACAATAACCATACTGAAATTGCTATATCTTCAACAAAGTAAATAAGATCAACACGGAATTTGAGGGGACACTTAACACCATCAGTTCGCCATCGTGGGTGGTCCTAGAAGCGGGTGAGCAGAATCCAAGATGGCGGACGGCCACCATTTGTTTCAAATACTTAAACTAGCGTAACTCCAGTTATATACAAGATAGAGACATGTTTGGTTCTAGCATGAAGTTATCGCGGTCGGCCAATCTACTGGTGCAATTATCGGTTTCCAAAAATCCAAGATGGCGGCCCGCCGCCATTTTGAAAACACATAAATCGCCATAACTTTGTTACCACCCTTTGACATATCTTAACCAAATTTGATACAAAGGTACATACAGATCGGCCGCGACTCCCGCTGTCGTTAAAATTTACTTCCGACAATATCCAAGATGGCGGCAGCTGCGATCGCGCAGCCTGTGATAGACATTATGTTTGGTTCTGCTGTGGGGTTTTCGGAGATGGCCGATCCAATGATGAAATTTTCGGGTTTCCAAAAATCCAAGATGGCGGCAGGCGGCTATCTTGGATATACTAAAATGGCCACAACTTTGTTACCGGCCTGCCAATCGATACTCATTCTAGCATGGGCTTTTCAGGAACGGCAGATCTAATAGTACAGGTTCAAAAATCCAAAATTGCGGCCGGTGGCTATCTTGGGTACACCAAGATGGCCATAACATTGCAACCCATTGATGACATGTTTAGCAGCCAGAAATATTGCATAAACCCAGTAATAAAACAGCAAATATTTATGTAAAAAAACTGTCGTTTTAAACATACTTGTAACGATGACACTGGTATCGGACTTGGAAAACAGCAAAAACTAGCATATCGTATTTTCACATGTAAATTTTCGATCTCGTCGTTACAATGTATGTGAAACATCACACTGAAAATTAAAGTCACCGAGAATTACACATTTATAACCAGGATGACAGTCAGCAACGGATTCAATATAGCCAAAGATATCACTTAAACAATCACAGTAATGCAGTCACCGTCATCAAAAGGTACGTATACACAGAACCATAAAATCTAAGTTTGAGCAACCTATTGTAATGGCAATGACCCTTCCATCTACATGATAACAAATCCAATTTTCACACGTAAATTTTTACGACACAGAAAACCAACCCCCATATGGGAGCGGCTGAGCCACACACAGGCATAATTTGGTGGGCATTTTGTCTATGGTGTTTAAAAGGCTCCCTTTCAGTTTCAGTCACAATTTAATGCAACAGATAAACAAACTTCCTTGTGTGGAACATGTGTCAAGCCAATTTTTTCCACAGTGAAATATAGTGTGGAATACGAATCTGTAACTATATGGGTAGCGCTCGCATTCCACACACGTATATGAAAAAAATAATGAATAATGAATAATGATAATCTGCTACACCTAAGAACGGTTAAAACGACTTAACAATAACATAGTCTGTATGGTGAAAATTGCATGATGATCCACCCGTGTGACGGACAGACAGACGGATTTGCGATAGCATATAGCGCGCTCAGCATGCTGTNGCATGCTAAAAAGGTAAACAAGCATCAGTATGACAAGATCAGACTATCAGTAGTGCAGATAACAAGAACGATTGAAACTACACAACCACAGGACAGTACTANTACCAGAATAACAACAAAGTAATGCAACAAACTAATTATGTTATAGAAATTTGAACAGACAACGCATATAAAAGATCTTTGTTTAATTCAAGCGTGCAACTAGGTAGTTCAAAAGTGTCCTTTAGGTCTAAGGTGACTGTACACTTTTAATGCAGGAAACAATTCATGTACAGTGTTGCTTATTCTGTATTTTGTCAAATAATGTTTTGTCAGTTTCATTAGCCATATTTTCAATAGTATGTTTTGTGGTTGAAAATCCATATTGATAAGCTCGCTTGAGTAGTAAATTAATTTGCCAAATAAGTTCAACTGAAAGAAAACCGCTCCACACTGGCAGTGCATATAGTAACCGAGACATTATTAACGCACGGAATACGGTATTTAAATGACTTGGTAGACAGTGATCTATTGTGTGCACACTAACCCACACGAATGTCTTATCATAAGCAGTGCAATTGTCCGTTTTTGTCACCCAGAATATGCATGCAATGATCATCGTCCAGTGAGTGGTATGAAGTCAACCAGTTCTTTCACAAATCCTTTAATTTTGAGTGAAGCTCCGATGCAAATTCTTAACTTTGTACTTAACATCTTCCCACCTTCTACTCGCAAGTGCAGGATACTTCTCCAAGCATTCCTCACACGCTTTCTTGCCAGGCACTTCGTTCCTGTATATGGCCATTCTGAAGTGAGTCAAAACGGCTGTTTCTTCAGCTGGTGTCCACTTTCTTTTGTGCGTCACTCGTCTGCAAGCTAAAAACAGAAACTGAAGTATTAGGTCCATAAAAATTACAGTACTTGAGATCATTATGATACACTGAATCCTTTGTAATGTAATGTAATGTAAAATATTTGGTAATGCACCAAAGTTAAAAAGAATTAAATCAGAGGTGCGGTGCAGTCGCTAGGTGGTGATAAAATTATGGTGAGGTAAAATAGTGTGTATTGAGGTGACATTTGAAGGAGTCAAATGATGGTGAGACTTTAATGGTGGTAGGTATATGGTTCCAGATTTGGGGAGCAGCAGCAGAGAAAGCACGACGTCCAAAGTCGGTTTTTGTCCTGGGAACGTGCAGGAGAGACTGATTAGAGGAACGCAACAAACGACTGGGTTGATGGTAGCATGATATAAGGTTATGAAGGTGAACAGGTTGTTGAGTGGAGGGGACTTTGTAGGTTAGGGTGGCGATTTTAAAATTTATTCGTTTATGGATTGGGAGCCAGTGGAGATCAGACAGGAGCTGAGATGTGGGGACTGAACGAGGAGAGCGAGTGATAGTTCTGGCCAGAGCGTTTTGCACCATTTGTAGTTTATGAAGGTTGGATGTGGACGTGCCGTACAGTACAGAGTTTGAGTAATCAAGTCTGGACTGAATTAAAGCTGTTGCAAGACTCAAACAGATATCATCTGGCAGAGAGGCTCTGATATGGCGAGAGCACGGAGATGGTAGTAAGAAGATTTGCATAGGTTATTGACATGTCGCTGCAGATTAAGGGCCTGGTCATGGTTGATGCCTAGTGTGGTAACTGTATCAGAGAGATTTACAACAGAGCCTGTAATATTGATGGACGTTATGTGTGGAAATATGCGGAGCCTTTGCTGAGTACCAAACAAAACAGCATCCGATTTTGAAGGATTAAGGCAGAGGCCGTTGTGTGAGAGCCAACAGTAAAGGTCAGTGAGACAGGATTCGAGCCTGGCGAATGAAAATGCAGAATCTGTGGGGGATACAGCGATGTAAAGTTGAGTATCGTCAGNATACTGCTGGTGCTGGAGATTGTGAGTAGCAATGGTTCTTAGGTAAAATATCCAGCCATGGGGTGGCTCATGTTATGACTTACTGGCTGATGATCAGAAGGCACTGGCATAAAGTTTCGTGAGATGGCTTGGAACAAATGTGCAATAGAAGAAAACTTCAATCAACAAAAGTGTCATTATCNCCAGAGAATGAGTGAGGAGTACTTAAATATGCAATTCTTTATAGACAGACAAATGCGCTGAATTATACTTTGAAACAAGTGCAAAGTGATAAGTCGTTATAAATTTACACCATCAGCAGACAGAGTCTAAAGCACCTGCTTGCACTGCTGCAAGTCTCACAAAATGCTGGTCTGCCACTCATTTTGCAACTCTAGTAAAATAATGTTTAATTGAATGCACTGTTGTCTTAATGCCGATCTTAATGCCTAAACCGGCGGTAATATTTTATTCACATGTTAAACACTCCTAAGGCNTTCATTGATAATCGATGGCAAAATAGCAGTTAAAAACAACAGCAGTTCAATTATCAGGGACTACAGGCCAACAGCAGGTGGCAGTTTCTGTGTGTTGCAAACTAAAAACAAGTACAAACAACACAGAGGTTTAAATGGTCTTATGTTTTTGTTCCACCAATCTGTACTCATTATGTGACATGAACAAGAAAGCCCAGCTGTCGCTAACAAACCCACACGACGCTTGAAATCCGGGTCAAGGGTCACTCAACGGCATCGAAAGTGACACCATTCGATAGCTTGCATATGGTTTCCTATTACTGTCCTATAGTAACTTTGTGTCTAAAATGCACTGTTTTCGAGATATGGCGACAGATGGGTCAAAAATCTCAGAAAAAAACCTACCCCACTCTCATTTGATGCCCCCTGTCCAGCGAACCCCCGCAAATATCTGCATAAACCTTATCTTGCTAGAAACAGGGATTACTGGTCTACATTTTTGCCACAGACAGTATGGGTCTATCTTCATCAAATTTTTTGTAGTGGGCTCCGAAAGACATATGTGTAATGTCATAAAGCGCACAACGGCCGTTCAAGGTCAATTCAAGGTCATCCAAGGTCTTTGATTTTGGTACCAATCGAAAGCACGTATGCGATTTCCTATTAGTGATCAATAGCAACCTTGGTCCTATCTTGCACTGTTTCGGAGATACGGCGGCTTATAAGTCGAAAAATCGCCAATATCGCCAGTTCGTACCCACGCCAGTCTCATAAATCGCCCTCGCTCGGGGTGACCCCTTTCAAATTTTGGGATGAACCAGATATTTCCAGAAACTAGAATGTTTGGGCTCTCCAACGTTGAAGAAATCATGATGCTAGCTTTCTTCGTTTAGATACAATACTGGCATGTGACAGACGGACAGACAGACGGACAGACAGACATGTTGCTGTCGCAAAGACCGCGCTGGTATAGCGTCGCACGGGTAAAAATTCAGTATGCTTGTCAGCTTGTGCACTTTACCCATGTAAATTGCATGTAAATTGCACAACAGAGGCAGAAAACCGTAAATTTTGTACAGTTATGTAAAAAAAGTTTACAAATACTCAATCAAATGCTGTGTTATCTTACACATGTACGAATTATTCATCATCTGGCAATTAACCCTTATATCACATGCCATGCTGAATGATAAGTTGATGAGAAAAAAGCATTTCAATTACCAGATTCTCTTTTTGCTTTACATTGCAGACCAGCAGCAGGTGGGAGTTT
>JGI26657J51804_10000149_pt1 | contig 9617 bp, 6 predicted proteins | sample WorMetHERISLAND1_3_FD_51804 | JGI IMG/M metagenome (IMG submission 51804)
TGCGCGCTATATAAGTGGATCGTATGAGCTATTGCAGAGATATGGCCATTTGAAATTTTTCAAGATGGCGGGGGCCGCCATCTTGGATTTGTTCGAAACGAAAATAGCGTCATTCGATCCGCCGTTCCCGAAAACCCCACTCTAGAACCAAACATGAAATGTATCGGATCACCCGTTGCAGAGATATGGCCATTCACGTATCTTGGGGCATATGGAACCCCATTTGGGGTGGGGAGGGGAGGTCATAGGTCAGCGATGGTACCATTGGAAAGAGCGATGGTGATTTCCCATAGGCTCTCCATTGTGACCGTTGCGCTATCAGTAACCCTTCGGCCGCAATTTGCGATCGAATGGGACCGACGCTCACGTCAACATGGGTGGGTCACTTTGGGCACAAATTTCTGGGTGTTCCCCTTGGAGGGGACCCGTGATGTTGGGGTCCGCGGAGACCTAACATACCACGCTAACCGACGGTGAAATTATTTAGGAAGAATTTTAACCTATGTGATCACAATCCACCAACGTCATAGACGGACAGACAGACGACATGCGATCGCAATACCGCGCTTTGCACTAAAGTGCATCGCGCGGTAAAAACAGTAAAATAATTGTGGAGTATGCCGACTAGGATTCTCACCCATGGAATAACTTTCATCACTTCAGCAAACTTAGAGCCTTTGGTCATCTTCTTTCCTCTTCCTGTAGTCCCGTTCACACGTACCTCGGCAAATTTCAGCATATCAAGCACCACACGATGACTGTATGACCAACCATCCGGAAGCAGAGTTTCAGAAAATTTGGCCACGTTCACAATAAGCTGCGTGAAATTGTCTGCAACATATTCAGTTCACCAGTGCGCTGCAATATCCACTATTACCAGTGGCATAGCAATAGGGTGGACAGGGTTAAATAGAAATATGGGGCAGAGCCCAACTTGAGGCAACCCGGCGCCGCAAGACCGACTGGAAAGACAATGTAGAGGGTTGAAATTTTGCTCGCAGCAACGCCACGTGGCGAATGCAGGGTATTTATATACACTGGGCGAATGGAAGTACTGCCCAAAATATAGCTTTCCGGAAAATTCATTTAGGGTGAGTCAACATGCGTGCCGATAACTTTCTGGTTACTGGACAAAGTTCACCAATTTTTCTTTTTTCAGCGTGTGAGGGATGTAGTTGATCAAGTACTTTTCCGATTTTCGATATGTGGCTCCGTTCCGGAGATATTCGCGATCAAAGTCGGAAGTTGTGTGAAATAGGGCCAAATTTTGCATGCTTTTGGCCCCAAATTTTTTAGAGGAGGGCCCCAAATTTTTGGACTTGCTTTATAAAGCACACCCATATTCGGGGAAAGGGGAGGTCATAGGGGGTCAGCGATGGTACCATTCAAAAGAGCGATGGTAGTTTCCTATAGGCTCTCCATTGTGACTGTTGCGCTATCTCTAACCATTCGGCCGCAATTTGCGATCGAATGTCTCCAACGCTCAAATCAGCAGGGGGTGGGTCACTTTGGGCCAAAATTTTGGGGTGCTCCCCTTGGAGGAGATCCGTGATGTTGAGGTCTGCAAAGATCAAACACCCATGCTAACTAACGGTCAAATTATTCTTGAAGAATTCCAACGTATGTGATCACAACCCACCAACGTTACAGACGGAGAGAAAGACAGACGGACCACATGCGATCGCAATACGCGAAATCGCTTATCAGCGATGTCGCCTAAAAAGCAAACAATGCAAAACACAGCAAAAACAAAACTAGCCCGGCTCAGTCGCCTCTTACTACACTCGGCCAGGAAACGAGGTGGGCTTATTCTACAATGCTCCCGAGACCACATGGGACAATAATACTGGAGACCACAGAGAGCAGGAGGCCCACAGTTTCTGAATTTTGCTTTCACAAATTAAAATAACCAATTTATTTATTGTCACGGGATGTGTTCTTTCAAGGTTACACTGCACAAAAATCCGTTTTTATCCAGTTCTCCCAGACCCCTAGTCAGCTGGGGAGGGGTGGGACACCCTCCAAATCGACGCCTCGAGCATGTCTATCTCGGATAGTTTGTCCAAGGCCCCGAACCTGCTAGTTACGCCACTGCACATTACAATAAAAATACACCTGGTGACAACCTGTACCATACTGCAGACACGCCTATATATTCCACATTCTAGTTTACTATTCAGCAATTCATCTGCAAATGCTGTATTCAATCATAGTATGCTGATGTGCAAGTTTATCATAATGTGAAATCAGTAATTAATTAATAAATTAGTAAACTAGCTAACTGAACGTACAAACCATCCACTAGGTCTAGGTCAACTCAGCCTTCCATCCCTCCGGGGTCGGTAAATCGAGTACCAGCCTTCACCGGCTGGGGTTAAGGCGGGGTGTGTTCGCTTGTGTCGGGTGGCAAGTAACATTGTGTGATCCCATATGGCAAGCGACACCCTGTAGTTCTGAGATGTTTACATTAAGAACTTAACACTGCTTTTTTAAACTATTCACGCACACACACACACAACATACATACGCCTTGGTTTAACAGTTGTTTCCATGTGAACCTGGATGAGCCAATACCAACACAAGATAATGCCTGTTTCAGATATTGCAGAGCAAGAAATGGACTCAGCAGTAGAAACAAGCCAAGCAGGACCACGGTGTAAATAATTTTCACCCAGCTCCAATGGGTTTGCCACAACTCTCAGTCAGTTCAAACCATCGATATATATTAATAACTGGATTGCTGATAGGCTNTTCGCTAAACAGCCGGCCAGTGAGACAAAAGAATGACCACGCCCATGTACTCCCCTGAACACAAGCGCGATCNCGCCAACCTGTGCCGACCAATCACAGTGGCGGCAACACAGGTTTCCGACGTGTTGGCGTGACCGCACTTGTGTGATTAGCTCTTCAAGGGAGTACTGGGATCACTCGATTCGATTATAAAAAGGCTTAAAAAATTCATTAATTAATTCTGCTCGATTGAAACTTTTTATTCGAACAATTCAATGCAGCGCAACATGGTATCTACTGTAAATAACAACAAATTTCGTAATAAATCGGCAGACGAATACGTGAACAATGGCGGAAATATTGCCTCACACCCGCAGGCCTAAGCGCAATCCAGTTATTTATATATATCCGCGGTTCAAACACCTTCCATTTTTTTACAGGTGGGATGCCCTTCCCATCACTCAACGGATAGCGTAAAAGCACAGAAACAGAATTAATACTATTAACAGAATTAAGATATTTATCTCAGTGGAAAGTCATAAAAACCTGTGAATTTGTCAACGACATCCGACCCTTTGAACAAACGGAATTCTTCAAGCAACATCTCCGGATTGTGAAAACATGTATATTCATCAAGAACTGTCGCCAGTCGCAGCTCTGTTGAAGGCTTGCCATCAATCCACTTCCTTCTGTTTACATGTGTCTGGTGCAACAAACTTTTCATGTGGGTCAAGTCTGGTCTGGTCTTGCATGCTTCTGCGTTGAGTGCGGCAACATGTCTGGCATAGGCATCCTCCGAGATCTCATCTGTTGGTGGCTGAATAACTCGAAGATTTTTCGGCACTTGTGAAGTGGATCCCGGTGGCAGTCCTGCAAGTTTGCGCTTCATGCGGCAACGAGTATTACGTAATGCTGACGACAGTTTATCATTGAAATATGACCACGGATTCTGGTGACCTGACACTGCAAGCACGGGGAATTGTTCCACAAGTGTTTTTCCAATGTTGGACATTGCAATTTTGGCAGCTGCAGTTTCTGCAGGACAGATTGAACCATAGAAAGCCGAAGCCTCCTTTATGATATCGGCATAGATCATCATAACCTTCGCCTTGTTTCCATCATTCAACACCTGCAAAACAGGTCTTGAAAATGGAGGCAGTGGTGCTGGGTAGCAGACTACCTCGACTTCTGATTTGGTGGAAGATTGACTTGCAGATGAAGAGCTGGATGGCTGTGAGGGGCCTGCTGCAGGCTCAGCAGGACTTACAGATGACGTACTTACCGATGACTGAAGATGTATGGCCGAAGAAGACTCTAACCTGGGAAGCTAAATCCACAAAACAATTGCTGTCATGTCATGTTAACAAGATACTACCAAAAATGGGTTAAGTAAGTAGTTTCCTACCAGCACACTAGTGCCATCAAACAGTGAGATGATGAAATTCTTGTTTCTTTTGATAAAATTAAAATTACGTTAGTGTGAGTGTGATAGCATACAGACTCTGCTCTAAACACAAGCCTTAAAAGCAGTCCCGGGTTTGGTTACCTATTTCCGATAAACCAATGAGGCAGAAATAAAGCCTCTCTATTCCCAGAAAAAGATAAGACAATTTAAACAATCACTTCAACATCAGAGCAACAGAGTGGTGAAACAAAGTATGTGTCAGAGCTGCATCCTGGTCGCCATAGCACAGGCCATGGTATATGCAAATTGTCTGGATTCACAGCCAACATTGCGTCATTTTTTGTAATGAAGTAAGCATTTTTATGACAATCAAAATATTCCACACTACTGCAGCTACAGATCAGATATGCATCACTTTTAATCAGCACGATTTCCTTCACAATGCAAAATTCTACATTCTGACCAGAACACTTATCATGGTTCAAAACAATGTCATTAGCTCGGTATTGTACATCATTAACAGTTGCCTCATTCACAAGTAGTAACTGAACGCCACCTGCCACCTGAAAACTTGAAGAAACCACATTGCCAAACTCATAATCTTCTAGAGAAATGAACTGTCCAGCACCGTGTGAGACTGGTGACTGCAGGTACACTTGATTCACATTTCCAGCACTGTCATGTTGGTTATAACACATCCATAACTGGTGCTCTTTGGCCACACTCAGTGGCACATTCTTGGCGTTTCTGATTTTCTTACGTTTAAATAAGCTGTTTTTAGCCTCAAACCTCATACACCAGTGATTGCGTAATGGACCGAAGTTCCGAATCTGCGAAGGCAAGTGAACAAGATAATGCATTTTTGGTGTAAAAGATAAGTTGGTATAGATATCCCGATAGAAATTATTGTGCCTTGCAATTAACAGCTCAAGACTGCAAACAGTTGCAGCTGTGGCAATGGGTGAGGTACAGAGCTGCTGAATCATCAGTAAGCGTATGAAGTTAACCCATTTCTCGTCATTTTCTGGTACCATGTGTGACACCGCAAAGGGCAACAGATGTGAATACCACAACATATGATGGGCAGTAAGATTCAACTTGTCTTCAGCATTCCGTAAACGGTTCACATCTAGCTTATTTGGACGGCAATTTGCAGGCAACATCAATGCAATTTCAGTCATGGATACATTAAGATATGAAACAGCAAAGTACCGCTTCTCATATATAAGATATCTCAACAACTGTTTCATTTCAACTATTGAAACTCCTTCAAACAGCAGATGCATTGGGTCATGAAGCAAACAGCTTGTAACAGAAAATCCTGGCACACTCATCAACACGCTACTGTCATTAATACCATACACCTGCGACCAGTATCGCCTGGTTTCCGCTGTCATGAATACAGAAAGATCATGGCAACGGCGTCTATGTTGATCTTCCTCGCGAAGCACACACTGATGTTCATACACAACAGACCTACTTTCCTGGCTAGTGACTTCACACGTACGACACAGTTTGTGTGCAAAGCCAACCCCTTCTTTGAAGCCACCTATATAGTTGGAAGCAAGTGTATCTCCAGAGAATGCAACTAACCCACCTTTCAAACAAACTACTGAGCCGTAATCATCTACTACATCAATACCTTGTTCATACAGCAACTTCAAGCCGCCAATAAAATCAGACAGCAAAGCTTTCAGTCCAAACTGTTTACAGTCGCGTGACTTTGCAACAGCAGCTAGTTGGATACAGGAGAGTTTAGATCGATATTTAGGTGGTATATTTAACAGTGTCCAGAAAAAAACACTAAGTTTGTGTTTTTTAGTGTGGGCACCAATCGGATTTACGACTTCTATGTCATCAAAATACCCTAGAATTTGCAGTGCAGAAGCCCGAAACAATGGACTGTTGCGACAGTATAGTCCATCCTTAAAATCCATCATGCAGTTGTCACTGCTTTCCAAATCTGCCGTAGCAAAAACATGCTTTTTGACTTCTGGAAGTGAAAGTAATTGCTGTAGGTTGCTAATAAACGGAACGGCATATCCAAGTGCTTTCAGTGGGCGTCTTGCTCTTTCAGTAGCTGTTACATTAATACGCTCACCCATAACAACTGCAACTGGCTCAAGCAACGAAAAATTTTCCCGAAAATACTTAATACGTTTCCATGCAGTGTCCATACACTGAAATGCATCTATAGGCTTCACAGCATTTTCGATTGCATCATGCAGTGACATATCAGCATTGTGTAATAGCTTCTCTTTTGTCACATTTATGCAAGTTGTTGCAATTTCATTTGTGCACGACATCACGTCAGAAATAGCAGACTGTGATAATCCATGAACACTCTGGAGTTTCAAAAGAAAACAAGCTGCTTGGGCAGACATCCGATGTTCATACATGTCTGCAGCTTCTGCATGATCAATAATCTGACCAGAATCAGAAGAGATATTTGACATACTCGCCAAGTTATCTTCAGCACTTGCAACAGCAGCAGAAATATTAAGAGTGTGCTTTCGCACAACATGTTTCCTAAATGATTCATAATTATTCCAGGTTTTGCAGCAAACTGTACATGACACGGAGAATTTTGGATGATTTTTGTGAGCACTAACTGTGTGTCGCTGTAGTTCAGATTGATCTAAACACCTCAAACCACAAAATGTGCACACAGCTGATTCCGACATGATGGAAACAAACCAGCTTATCTCACCAACATGCTGCGTGCTCGCAGAAATTTGTGGCGTAGACCAACTTCATTTATCAATGACAACACTTCTTCATGAGTCATATGATAGAGGACATCACCATCAACAAAATTGCCTAAAACAGTCAAACCATCAGTGTCATTTTGATACGTACAACTAACAAATAATAAATAAAAATTAATTATATTACAACAAATAGGCAATCAAAAGAAGGCTAACAGACCATTAGCAGCGATGTATGTGGGCGCTGTTTTGGTCGGAAGATGCTCAAAATTAAAAGCACTTGGAGCTATTTTTTTTCATTGGCACATAAGCTACAGATATAAATTCGCCACGCATGTCCCATTTGAGAGCATCTTTGGTGACTTTCAACGACATTTCACTGCACATGTACAATTTTGTTAATATATATTCTACTTTTGATTACCATCCAAGGAAGCACTGTAAGCTGTGCTGCAAGCTCCCCCAGTGGGGTCAGGAGCAGAGCTCTAGCCAAAACTGAATTGTGTGCATCTATAACCACATAACAAAAAACTAAATTTGAGTAACATGTTGACTACTAATGACAAGGGCCAAAGTAGTTTGGCAAAAGGTGACATCGATATCGGCCCATAATGCCATATGTAAAAGAAATCTTGTCCGTATCTTCTGTCATGTCATGTTAGGACCCCCATTTTTGAGAACAGGTACGTCGCAGGGAGTCTACAATTCAATCCGCCGAACGTGAAAACCATACCCTTGAACCAAACATAAAGTGGATTTGTGCCAAAAAAAACGTAAAAAACGAATCAAATTTTTGCAAAGATCGGCTTTCCATACAAAAACCCCTAACGGAATTTTTTTCCAAAGTGGCATTTTTGAAATCCGCTATCTTTCCCGAGTCTTTTCACCGCAGGACGTGAAACGTAGCATCTCTATATTTCGAGATAATCGCTGTTCTTTAGGAGTACTATAGTGCCCGAACGCCAAGTACGCCCTCTTTTGGGGCCCCCTGTGGAAACCAGGGTGGTAGGGGGCCCATAAGGGGAGGTTGATTGCTCGACACTGTGTGGGCCGTGGCCAATCGGCTAAGCGACGGCTACGAAACGTGTAACCGAACAGACCAAAAAACATAAAGAAAAATAACCGCACAGTGGATGATTAACCTCTCGCAAACTATTGCGGGGGGTAATAGCAAGAAGCCAAGCTGTCGCTAGGATAGCCGACTGAAGACTATCTAGTATGCAGAACCTGTAGGAGTCACATTGCGGTCACGATGTTGACCTTTCATCATTGGTCACGTGACCTAGGCCATTTCCTATTGGTGGTCCTTTGGAACCAAGCCTCTCTCTCTCTAACGGTTTCCGAGATATTCAAAGGCGAATGTGACGCAATTGTTGACATNACCTTAAACGACCTCTAAACAAAGGTCAAGGTCATTCATTTTGGTACCAATCGATTTCTCATATATGACTTCCTATAGGCTCTCAATAGTAACTTTTGCTCTAGGATGCACCGTTATGCCACAATACATACGTCACAGACGACACACTGTAGCATAGGCGCGACCGATAGTACGGTCGGCTAATAACTAAAATTAAAGATAAATTGAATGTCATATAACACTAAAAAGCCAGAACTGTGTCAAAAATGAACCTAAAAGTTAAACTATTAATTATATCAATTTTTGAAATATGACAAATTATTCCCCACTACAATATCCGGCAAATATACACATTCACAAGGCTTGGTAATATATCCATGTTATGAAATTACTGATGAACTGTTTTGAAACTGTGACCAATGTAGAGATCGACTGAAAGTGGAAATTCCACTTTCGGCTGACACATTCGGCCGAAACCGTATGTGCCACCGAAAGTAAAGCGGGACTTTCGGCCGAAAACCGAAAGTCAATAGTGTCTAGGCCGACAAGACTATGGAAGCCAACAAGTCGTGCACAGTGTCCGTTGCCCATCTATCCCATGCATCTGATATCTTTCAGCCTTATCTCCACCATGTCAGCCGTGCGGTGTGTCATTGATGACATGGCCACAAGGCCGTACAGTACCAGATGTAGACGCAGACAACGAAGCCGCTTCCTCGGTATAGTCAGTACACAGTGAGGCTAATGACTCAGTCTGGCGCACTCTAGCCTCCGCAACTCAAGCTCTGTGACCTACTTTCGGCAACCACCAAATTTGCCAACTGCAGCCCGCCGAAACCGAAATTGCACNGAATGTGATTCGACTGCTTTCGGCCCAAACCGAATGTCCGCCGAAAGTGCCCATTTATCCACATTCGGCAGCATAACCGAAACCGAAATTCGGTCGACCTCTAGACCAATGTGTAGACGTTGGGTTGACTGACATTTGTGATGATCCGAAGTTAAGCAGTTGTAACGGACCATCTGAACCACTGAAACGACTGAGTCACCACCAGTTCTGCAATTGTGATACAGTACCAGTGTGTGACAGATAGACAAACCGGTGGATGTATCTGTAATAGCCAATGTGCTGTTAACATTCTGCTGCTGACAGCCTGAAATGTGAGACATCTCACTTAGTACATACTGACTGCCTTATAACTACAAAAGCTACAGCCTAAATAAAGTAAAAAATTAACACGAAGTTAATAAATAACACACTAGAGCCCTGCGCCGCGCCGGTCGCGCCGCCGGATTTTTTAAAACGCCGCCGCCGCCGCCGACAATTTATGGTCGCCGCCGGCGTGAGTCGGCGTTGGCTGTGAATTTGCCCTTTGCTGTTCTCTTGATTTCGAAGCAGAAGTCTCTTGCCCAC
>JGI26657J51804_10000154_pt1 | contig 9551 bp, 12 predicted proteins | sample WorMetHERISLAND1_3_FD_51804 | JGI IMG/M metagenome (IMG submission 51804)
CGGCGCTGCGATACATGAAGCCTACGCACCGACCATGCCCGGGAGAACACTCGGCTACATGGTCAACCTAATTGCAGAAGATTCTGGACATAACTTTTTATTTAGGGGCTGTCCTAGCTAAGCGAGATGCTTGGGCTAGGATTGCAGGATGTATGCGAGAAGAAGCCGGCTCAGTGGTTGGAAGCGTGATCGTTTGATGGAGCACTTTGTGGCGGCGACGACGGCACGAGCAGCCGCTGAGTTGGTTGGCGTCCACCGGAACACGGCGGCCTCGTTTTACACACGGCTTCGCAAGGTGATTGCCGAGGAGACGGAGAAGGCCTCGCCCTTTGCCGGAGAGATCGAGGTGGACGAGAGTTATTTCGGCGGCGTCCGCAAAGGCAAGCGAGGCCGGGGCGCTGCAGGGAAAGTCCCGGTTTTCGGTCTTTTGAAGCGTGGAGGAAGGGTCTACACGGTGATGATCCCCAATGCCCGGACATCGACGCTGATGCCGATCATGGAGCGAATGATCCAGCCTGACAGCATCGTCTACACGGACGGCTTTTCGAGTTATGATGCCCTGGATGTTTCGGACTTCCACCATGTCCGGATCAATCACTCTGAGAAGTTCGTCGATGAACGGAATCACATCAACGGGATCGAGAACTTCTGGAACCAGGCGAAGCGGCATCTGCGGCGCTTTAACGGCATCCCGAAACAGAGCTTTCACCTGTTCCTAAAGGAGTGCGAATGGCGGTTCAATGGAGGTGATCACCGGGAACTGCTTAACCAATTAAAGACATGGGTGAATTCGAGACAAAAACGTCCTTAGCTAGGACAGCCCCTAAACGAATATGACGGGCTACCATGTCCCGACGGGCCCGGAGGATAAGCCGACATGAAAGAAATCGTCGCTGTCATCGTTGTCGTCTTTGTGCTGATCCTGACGGTCGCTCCGGACCGGCCGGCGGCCGGCGAAACCGGCGACTTCAACGCCGCCGTAGCCGACGCCTACGGCCACTACCGTCAGGCCGTCTTCTTCCTGCGCACCAAGAACCCGGGTGTCGCCGCTCTCGAGATCTCGATGATGGCCGAAAAGTGGAACGCTCTCGCCGATCGCCACGCCGGATCGCCGCCCGATGCTTACGATGGAGACGCTGAATTCCAGGGCATCATGCGCGCCGTTGCGGAGCAATTGGCCAAGGCGGCAAGCGCGGCCGAGGTCATGGAAGTGGAAACGGCGTCCGAGGCCATGAAGCCGGTCCGCACGATGATCGCCGGGCTGCGCCGGCGCAGCGGCATCGTCACCTTTTCCGATTGTGTTGACGCCATCAATGCCTCCATGGACCGCCTGTGGCCCTACCGGCACAATCCACCCGATTTCGAAAATCCGGAAGCCGTGGATGCGCTTCGCCAGGAGCTCGGCATATCGCTTTACCTTTACAAGAAATGCTACGAGGAAGCGCCCCAGGCCTATCGGGAAGACGAGGAGTTCCAACGCTTGTTCGAGAACGGTATCGATTCCTTCACCCGCATCTGGGAGCCGGTACGCGACAAGAACGCCGTTGGCGTCATCAACTTCCTGCGCGAGCTGCGCTCGCTCGACAAAATGATCTTCCTGCGATTCGGGTAAGCGACGGGTTCGAATCCGTTTCTCCGAACACCCACCTCTGCGACCTACGGACCAAGTTGAACAGGCGAATTTCGGCAATTGCCGGCCGTTGGGCGTCAGCCGGCCTGTCGAACGGCCTCGCCCGGCCAGGGCAGTTCATTCTTCTCCAGGGCCTCCCCCGGGAAGGGCAGCGAATCCCTGTTCAGCGCTTCGCCGGGGAAGGGTAAGCCGTCGTCTTCTCTCGCGGTTCCGGCTTGGCTCCCGTCGCTTTCCTGTTCCCAGTCCAATTCAGCCACATTCCGGGGTCGGAAGTCGTCAACCATGTCCCGCGCCCGGTCCAGGTTCTTGGCGGTAATCGCCGCCAGGCGGTGGTTGCTGCGCGCCTCGTAGACCTCGAGGGCCTGCTCGAAGGCGGCGACGGAGGCCTCTAGGCGTTCGACATTGCGGGTCTGTTTGCCGAGCAGGAACAGCGCGCTGCCCAGGTTGTTCTGCGACGCTGCCCACAGCATCGGTGTCTTCGAACGGCTCCTCACCTCAAAGACGGCCCTGCTGGCGTTGGCCGCCGTCGCCAGGGCCTCCAGGCTTTTCACGTGTTCGCCCAGGACCTGGGCGGCCTGGGCCACGTTGCTCATGATCTCGGCCCAGCGCATCGGCGTCTGGTCGCGTGTATAGATGGCGAGTGCCGACTTGAAGCGCCTCAGTGCGCGTTTCAGCTCGGCGGTGTCGCCGCTCTCGAAGCCGCGGCGGTAGCTGATCAAACCGAGCCGGTTCTGCAATGCCCCCCAGGCCCTCGGATGGCCCGTACGGTCAAGGATATCGGCGGCGTCGATGAGCAGGGATTCCGCTTCGTCCAGCATCGCCGGGTCGCGGTTGCGCTCACCTTCGATGTGCAGGATCGACCCCAGGTGCTTGTGGACGCGGGCCCAGTCCTCGGGCGATTCCTTCTCGTTGAGAACCGAAGCCGCGACGCGGTAACGCTCGGCCGCGCGGTCCAGGAGCTCGGCGTCGTATCCCGGCCGGGCGGCGGCGGCTAGCACTGAGGCGTACCCGGATTGAAGGGTGGCCCGCTCGCGGCTGGTCATCTCCGGAAGTACCTGGTCGAGGGCGAGGGCGGCGGGCTCGAGGCCATCGGCCAGGGCGCGTTTCTTCAGGGCTTCCTTGGCCCGGGTGCCCGGCAGGGCGGCGGCCAGGGTGACGGCGCGCAGAAGGTCGGCGACCTCCGCGCCGAACCCGGCGGGTACGGCGAGAATAGTCTCGATGTCGAAGGCGCCCGGCGTCTGCTGGTCCCAGTTGGCGAGTGTCACGAAGTGCAGATGCAACGCACTACCCGGAGCCGGCACGTGACCCCAGATGAGGACGTCGGCATCGGTATCAATAAGCCAACGCCGGGCCGTCATGGAGATGCGATCGATCTGTTTGGTTCGATCGGCGTTGACGTCGAATTTGAGGACCTTGGTCAGGCCGCGCGTCTGGATGGCCGGCGAGTTGCCGAGCGCAGCGATGAGATGGCGTGTGTTCTGCTCCGCGTTTTCGCCGGTGAACTTGGCGATGCGCACGCCGATGCGCTCCTGGTCGGTGCCGAGGCCGTCGATCAGACGCCGCAACAGTCCCGGATTGCTGTAGGAACCGCCGTCAGCCGCTTGATCAACCGGCCCATCATACCCAGCGTCGATTCCGGGGTCTGCTGCATGGAGTCGATGAGGCCGCCCCGGTCCATGGAACGCACAACGGTGCGACCGACAGCGCGCGCTGTCGCTCCGTGGACGCCGCCGTCGAGGACCGCCATCTCGCCGAACATCTCGCCAGGCCCAAGATAACCCTGGTGGACCGACTTGCCGCCCTCGTCCTTGAGAATCTCGACCTTGCCGGAGAAGATTTCGTAGGCGCGGTCGCTCGTCTCCCCCTCGCGGAAGATCACATCCCCGTCGGCGAATATCTCCTTGCTGCGCGTCAAACCCCTCTCCGCTCAGCCAAATACATGTCGAGGTCCGCCGGGCAAAACCTGACGACCCACGATGAGGCTAGCAGAAGGTTCCTACCGAACCGTTAACGGGAACCGGCGCGATGGTTCTATCTAATTGGAATCTATAGAGAAGGCGGCGCCGATTTCGGATCCTGGAGCGGTGCTCAGAGCTGTACGGGCGTTGGCGCCTTGATGCCGATTTCCTCTCGGAGCGCCTTGCGCACGTCGGCGAACACCTGGTCCCAGGCGCCGGGACGCTTCTGACGGAACAAGCGGACCGTCGGATACCAGGGCGAACCTTCCTTGTCGGTCAGCCAGCGCCAATCGGCGGCGAAGGGGATGACCACCCAGGTCGGTTTGCCGAGTGCCGCAGCCAGGTGCGCGATGGCCGTATCGACGGTGATGACCATATCGAGTTGCTGGACCACGGAGGCCGTATCCGCGAAGTCGTTCAAACGCGGGCCCAGATTGAAGACCAGGGCCTCGCAACCGGTCTCCTTGATGTCGACCTCGCGCGGGCCCTTCTGCAGACTGTAGACGATGACGCCGGGGATGCCCAAGAGCTCGACGAACTAGGTGAAGTCGCAGGACCGGTTCTTGTCGTTCTAATGGGTCGGCTTGCCGGCCCAGGAGATGCCGATCTGGCGCTGGCGTTCCAAGGATGCGGGCAACTGCACGGCATGCATCTCGGGCGCCGTCAGGTAGGGGACCTCGACCGGGATGGTCTCGGCCGTGGTGCCGAGGACGCGGGCCAGGGACATCATCGGGATGTAATAATCGAACTTGGGCAGCGGCGCGCCCCGGTTGACCACCTTGTCGACGCCGGGCACGGTGGAGAACAGACGGGCCAATTCCGGCTGGGTCTCGAGAACCACGTTGCCGACCCGTTCCTTTACCATGGGCACGTAGCGGGCGAAGTGGATCATGTCGCCGAAACCCTGCTCCTGGTGGATCAACAGGGTTTTGCCCTTCAGTTCCGAGCCGTCCCACATGGGCTGGGAGAAGCCGCGCGGCGGGCTGCGTTCCAGTCTCCAGCGCCATTCATATTGCTCGAACCCTTCCGCGAACTCACCTTTGGTGAGCAGCGTCAGCGCCCGGTCCCAGCGGCAATCCACGTGTTCCGGCACCATTGTAAGTGTCGTCTCGAAGGCGGCCAGCGCCTGGTCGGTCTGGCCCAGGTCACGTAGTGCCAAACCCATGTTGTAGAAATACTCGGCGCCCTTCGGATCCAGGCGCACGCCTGTTGATGGGCGGCAACGGCCAATTGCAGGCGGCCCAACTCGCGGAGCGCGTTGCCCATGTTGGAGTAGGCGCCTGCGTTGTTGGGGCGTAGCACCAGGGAACGGCGATAACACGCGATCGACGCCTCAAGCTTGCCCATCTGCCTGAGGGCGACGCCCATGTTATTGTAGGTGTCGGGAATCTTTGGATTGAGCAGCAGCGACTTGCCGTAGGCCTCAACAGCCTCCGCATATTCGCCTTTCTGGTGATGTTCGACGCCGACTCCGAAAACCCGGGCCGCCTCGCGTTCGCGAAGGGCCAGTTTCTGTTCCGCCGGCAGCGCCTTCCAGGCGGCGATTTGTTCGGCCGTTGGCTGGTGGCTGGACGTCGGCTTGGCCATGGCCGCGTCGCCGGGAGTCGGGCTCACCGGTTTCAGGGTCGCCGATACAGCGCCGCCGGCACCATTCGCCGGTTTATTCGTCTTGGGTGCGGCCTTCTTGGCAGCCATTGCGTCCCCGCTCGAACCCCCACTGTAATGACCCCTGGGCACGCCCAACCACAGCCGATTGCGACGTGACCCATGGCCTATAGTGAATCGTCGTCCCCCTCCGGGCAAGAAAAAGTGCTCGACAAGCGCAGCGTCCTGCCTTTGATGGTCTCCGGGCGGGTCAGGTCAGGGTCGAGGCAGAGCCGGGTCAGAGAATATCGAGCACGCTTTCCGGCGGCCGGCCCATGGCCGCCTTGGCGCCCTTAATGACGATCGGACGCTGCAGGGCCCGCGGGTGCCGGGCGATGGCCTCGATCAAAGCGTCACCGTCGAGGCCCGGATCGATGCCTTCCTCCTTGGCTTCCTTGGCGCGCAGTACGTCCTTCGGGCCAAGGCCCAGTTTGGCGAGCACGTCCTTCAACTCGGCGGCGCTCGGCGGCGACGTCAGGTATTCGACGACTTCCGGCTCGACGCCGTTGTCCTGCAACAACGCCAGGGTCTGGCGGGACTTCGAACAGCGCGGGTTGTGGTAGATCTTGACCGTCATGGTTCCTCCTCCTGTTATTCCGAACCCTCGGCTGCGACCGGTTCGGTCTCGCCGCTGGTGCCTGGCGGCACGAAAATCTCCGGGCGCTCCGAGGGTATGTGCTCAACATATAAGGACTGGCTTGGGAAGGCGAAACCCGTGCCGGCCCCTTCCACGATTTCCTTGATGCGCAGGGCGAGGCTCTCCTTAATCTTCAGCCATTCGCCCCAATCGGTGGTACGGGTAAAGCAATAAAGCATGATGTCGATCGACGAATCGCTGAAGCGGTCGATGCGCACGAAGGTGGAAACTTCTTCGGGATCGGCGAATTCCGGGCTGTCGGTCACATAGCCCTCAATCTCGTCGCGGATCCGGCGCAGCTGCTCGATGGTGGTGCGGTACTCGAGACCGATGGTCCAGTAGATGCGTCGGTGCGTCATGCCCGAGAAATTGATGACCGCCGTGTCCGCCAGCTTAGCGTTGGGCACCAGGACCGGCGCCTTGTCGAAACGGCGGACCACGGTCGAACGGAAACCGATGCTCTCGACGGTGCCTTCAACCGTGCCTTCGACGCGGATCCAATCGCCGATGCGGAAGCGCTTCTCGCCGAGGATGAGAATGCCGGCGATCAGGTTCTTGAACAGGTCCTGCGCACCCAAGGCGACGGCAACACCGAAGAGCCCGGCGCCGGCAATGATGGGGCCGACCTGGATAGCCTTGACGATCCATTCGACGAGTTCATGGGTGAACACCCGTTCCATCCGGCGCAACAGGAACGACAATGGGATGGTCAGGCGATAAGCGCCCCAGAAGATGCAAACCGCGATTAGGGTCTTGACCACGCTGTCCGCGATCTCAGCGTATATGTCTTCGAAGGCCAGATATTCGCTGGCGACGAAGACGCCGATGACGACCGGCACCAGGCGGACCGGCGCTTCGAGGCTGGCGACCATTTTATCGTCGAGGCGGTTGGTCGTTCGCTTGGCGATGGCGTTGAGGCGGCCGATGACGAGGCGCGTGAAAAGCCCTCTCAACAGAAAGAAGACGGCGAGGATTAGGATGGCGATGAGGGCTTTGCCGATATCCACGCCGCCGATGCCGGTGTTCTACACCTCGACCACCAGTCGCCAGAATTCCTTCACTTGCTCCACCGCCGGGTCCCCCGTCCTTCGGTCTTCATGGAAATGTTCACGGCAAGGTCCTTGAAATAGTCCGTCCACTCGGCAAAATCAAACGCGCGCCGGAAAGAACAGGGCGAACGGTCCGAGCGGCCGGATGATCAGGCATCAAGGAGGGGAGCGTTTCGTTGGTCGATTTCAGCGAACACAAACAGGCGATGCTGGAGACCGGCTTCTGGGGTCGAGCCGCCGCCGGTGCGCTGATCCTCGCCAGGAGCACCCGACGGATGCTGATCGCTCACCGCGCCGAGGGAACACTGCAACCGAATACCTGGGGAACTTGGGGTGGCGCCGTCGATCACGGGGAATCGCCGATGCAGACGGTCACCCGCGAGGTCCGCGAGGAAGCGGGCTACGAGGGCGAGTTCGAGGCGACTCCCTTATACGTTTTCGAACACGAATCCGGGTTCCGGTACAGCAATTTCCTGGTCGTCGTCGGCGAGGAATTCGAACCGACCTTGAACTGGGAGACTCAGGGTTACGGCTGGTTTGAGTTCGGCAAATGGCCGGATCCCCTGCACTTCGGGCTGGTCAACCTTCTGGATCACGCCGAGAGCCGATCCGTGATTGCACGGGCCGCCGGCGCCGAAGCATAGATTAGAATTTCCGCGCTGCGCCGGGAGCCTGCCGTCAGATGCGGGTTTCCATGGCAAGGCGTATGCCGAGCGCGATCAAGACGGTGCCGGCCAACGCATGAATGCGCCGGCCAGCGTTTTCGCTGGTCGAGAAAAAACGCCGGACTTGTCCACCGGCCAACCCCGCCGTGGCCATAACAACGAAAGAGACGGCCATGAAGATAAAACCAAGGATCGCGAACTGGTAAGCAACGGGGCCGGCCCCAGGGTCGACGAACTGAGGCAGGAAAGCGAGGAAGAACAACGCCACTTTAGGGTTGAGTAGGTTCATGACGACAGTCTGCCGATAGATGGAACCAATCGGCACTGGATCGCCGCCATTGGAAAAATCAAGTTTGTCGCGATGGCGCCACATGCGCACGCCGAGATAAATGAGGTAGGCGGCGCCGAGCACCTTGACGGCGGTAAAGGCGATTGCCGAGGCTGCAAGGACCGCCGTCAGCCCGACGATACAAAGCAGGGTGTGGCCGATGATCCCCGTACACAGACCGGCTGCCGCGGCGACGCCGGCCCGCGGCCCTTGAGCAGCGCCGCGGACGATGACGTAGATGATGTCGGGTCCCGGCGTGATGCCAAGAATGAAAGAAGCGACGGCAAAGGTCGCGAGATGGCTCCACTCGGGCATGGCGCTGAACTCACCCGCCCATCAGTTCCGGCCGCACCGCCCAGGCGACGATCCAGCCGTCACCGTTGTCGCCGCGCTCGAGCGCAACCACGGTGCCGGGCAGGAAGTGCACGACGGTCTCTTCCTCGGCACCGCAAATCAGACGGGACACCAGGCGGCTCATATAGGGAAGGTGGCCAACGACCATGACGTCACCTGTGGAACCCTCTTCCGGCCACGCTTCAATCGCCTCGTAAAGGGCATCGGTGGGGTCATTCGGCGCGATCGGATACAGGCTCTGCTCGATGATACGTCCCGGCCCCAGGGTGTCGGCCAGAATCAAAGCCGTCTCCTGAGCGCGGAGCTTACCGGAATGCAAAACGCGAGCGACGCGGATGCGGCTGCGTGCCAGGAACGACGTCATGCGGGCGACATCCTTCCGCCCCGTTTCGCTCAAGGGGCGCTCCGGGTGTTCGTCCTTGGGAACGGCGGTGCCGTGTTGAACCAAATACAACCGCATGACCCGAGACTATCAAAGGCATGGGAGCGGATAAAGCGATGGCGTTGCCATCGCCGTCCTCTTCAGGTCATGGCAGACCATTGTTTCCTGGTCAGGTGATAACGGCGAAATCCAGCGGTACCGCCAAAGCCTTCCTGAATCAGGTGCATCCCGACCCCTTCCAATATCCGACAAGACCGTTCATTGGTCGCCAGAGCCAAAGCGGAAAACTCGTCGAGGAATGCTTCCGTAAAACCGTGTTCGACCGCGGCGGCGACGGCCTCCGCCGCCAGCCGCCGTCCCCACCATGTGCGGTCGATGGTATAGCGCAGCGTCAATTCCGGCAGGTCGTCCCGTTTGGCGAAACCGCACTCGCCGATGAACGAGCGCGAGTCCTTGTGCTCAACGGCAAAGACGCCGATACCGGAGTCCCGCCACTGCGCCCTGTAATCCGCGAATTGCCGGACCGCCGCTTCGCCGGTCATCGGCCCGACGGTCGTACCGGCCATGTTGGCGAGGTCCTTTTTTAGTGCCACGAATACGCCCTCGTCCGTTTTCTCGAACGGTCTGAGGATCAATCTTGTCGTAACGATCTCGAGCATTTCCATCTCCTGATTGCGATTGGTGCCGATGCCGAATGAGCGCCTGCCGAACGGGCAGGCACCTCGTCATCGTCGTCGCAATCGGGTTCGGGTCGTCACGGTCTTCCGTCTCTTTCACAACGAAAAAACGCGGCACCGGGTGCCGCCAGACCGCTGACAAACCCCATCATTTTTTGGTGGGGTTTGTTGTTTAGGGCTTTTGAGCGATGTGTTGGGCGATTTGCCGGAATATCGGGAAGTCCGGT
>JGI26657J51804_10000162_pt1 | contig 9499 bp, 15 predicted proteins | sample WorMetHERISLAND1_3_FD_51804 | JGI IMG/M metagenome (IMG submission 51804)
AAACGCAATTCCTCGAAACGTATGACCATATCCGCAATCTCCAGGGTCAGGATGATCCCATCTATTTTATGGATGCGACTCATCCGCAACACCATCCGGTGTTTGCCGGCGGTTGAATCAAGCGTGGCGAGGAGCAGGTAATCCCCACCAACACCGGGCGACGGCGCGTCAATATCAATGGGGCCATTATCTGAATTTGATCGAGCGATTATGGAGATTTTTTAAGAAGAGGGTCCTCTACTCTACAATCGGTATTATGAAACGTTTGTCGAATCTCGAACAGCGCGAGAAACATTTTTCAAGAACCCGCGCAAATACCAACCGGAGTTGCATTCATTGTTAACCGCAAAATTTGAAATCATCAGGCGAATGGAAAGCTGAAATATTGATATTAGCTAGTATAACTAGCAGATTATATTAAATATAATGATAGAAAAATAAGATCAGAGAGTTTAAGGTTATCGTTGAAAAACATCCTGACGGCTACGTGTCATACCCTTTAGTGCTGAAAGGAGTCGTAGTGGGTGAGGGGATACATACGACGAAGATTTTTCAAATGTTAAATCTGCAATCAAGCATGTAGAGACATTTGGTAATACGGCCTTTGAGGAAGAGAAACCAGCAATCAATTCTTGGTAGTCTGTGCTTTCCTCCAACAGTACAAGATTAACAGGATTTTCAGGATTAACAGGATTTTTCGTTGTTTTAATTGTGGTTAGTTGGAGAAAACAGAGTGTAGGTGCTTTTGGGGGTCTTGTTAGACGGGAACTGACGGTGGGATCATTGAAGCAGCCTATGCGGTGCATAACGAGCTTGGCTCCGGTTTGGAAAAAAGTGTAACCGTGCGACGAAAGTTCAGAACAACAAGAAAAAATCCTGTTAATCCTGAAAATCCTGTTAATCCTGTACTATTGGAACATTGCGACGAAGGTTCAGATAAAACCGTAATAACATGGCAATCGTAAAGACAAATCCAACGTCCCCAGGGCGGCGTGTCATGGTCAAGGTGGTAACGCCGGAGATCCACAAAGGCGAGCCGTTCGGTCCGCTGCTGCAGAAAAAAAGCCGGTCCGGCGGGCGTAACAACAAGGGTCGTATCACCGTGCGCCATCGCGGCGGCGGGCACAAGCAGCGCTATCGGGTGGTCGACTTCAAGCGCAAAAAAGAAGGTGTCCCCGCCGTCGTCGAGCGGATCGAGTACGATCCCAATCGCAGCGCCAACCTGGCCCTGCTCAAATATTTGGACGGAGAGTACTCTTACATCATCGCCCCCAAGGGCTTGAGACGCGGCGATCGCGTACAGGCGGGAGAAGACGTCCCCATCAGCGCGGGCAATTGCCTGCCGTTGCGCAATATCCCCTTGGGTACCCTGGTGCACTGCATTGAAATGCGTCCAGGTAAGGGCGCACAGCTGGCCCGGGCCGCCGGCAACTCGGCCCAGCTCATCGCCCGTGAAGGTCGGCATGCCACGCTGCGCATGCGTTCCGGGGAGATGCGTAAGATCTTTGCCGAATGCCGCGCGGTGGTCGGCGAGGTCGGCAACGCCGAGCACAGCCTGCGCAAGCTGGGTAAGGCGGGCGCCAAACGCTGGCGCGGGGAGAGACCTACCGTCCGCGGGGTGGTCATGAATCCGGTCGATCACCCCCATGGCGGCGGCGAAGGACGAACCTCGGGTGGGCGCCATCCGGTTACCCCCTGGGGAATCCCCACCAAGGGCCACAAGACCCGCAACAACAAACGCACCGATGCCATGATCGTGCGTCGTCGCGGTAAAAAATAAATAATAGGCAGTGGTAAATTTCTAACTGATAGGAGGGTGCAGAGTGCAGCTGTCAGCGATCAGTTCTGACAATTGATAACTGCCCCCTGATGACAACTAGTTTGATCGAGGTTGAACAAGTGCCACGTTCCATCCGCAAGGGGCCCTTTGTCGATCACCATCTCATGAAGAAGGTGGAAGAGGCGGTCGCCCAGAACAGCAAACGGCCCATCAAGACTTGGTCGCGCCGCTCCATGGTGTTGCCGGAGATGGTCGGCCTGACCATCGCGGTGCACAACGGGCGGCAACACGTCCCTGTCCTCGTCAACGAGAACATGATCGGGCACAAGTTTGGTGAGTTCGCCCTGACCCGTACCTATCGGGGGCACGCAGCCGACCGCAAGGCCAAGAAGTAGGCCCGAGAGCGAGGACACGCACATGCAGGCCGAAGCAAGAATCAAGTATGCCCGCATCTCGGCACAGAAGGTGCGCCTAGTGGCCGACCAGGTCCGTGGTCTACAGGTGGAGCAGGCTATCAATCTGCTGGTATTCAGCCCCAAGAAGGGAGCGGGAATCATCAGAAAGGTTCTGGAATCCGCCATCGCCAACGCGGAGCACAACGAGGGTGCGGACGTTGACGAGCTGCGGGTGGCCGAGATTCAGGTAAACGAGGGGCCGACCATGAAGCGCATCCGGGCCCGCGCCAAGGGCCGGGCGGGCCGGATTTTCAAGCGTACCAGCCACATCAGCGTGACTGTCGCCGAGAGCTGAACATTATGGGTCAGAAAGTACATCCAACCGGCATCCGTCTGGGGGTCGTCAAAGACTGGACATCCAAGTGGTACGCCACTTCCAGGGACTACGCGGATCTTCTCAACACGGATCTCGAGGTGCGGGGTTTCCTCAAGAAGCGCCTTTCTCAGGCGTCCGTCAGCCGCATCCAGATCAACCGTCCGGCCAAGAATGCCCACATCACCATTCACACGGCGCGCCCAGGTGTGGTGATCGGCAAGAAGGGAGAGGGCATCGACCGCTTGCGCAAGGAGGTATCCGAGAAGATGGGCATCCCGGTGCACATCAGCATCGAAGAGATCCGCAAGCCGGAGCTCGATGCGCGACTGGTGGCGGAAAGCGTCGCCGGGCAGCTCGAGCGCCGCATCATGTTTCGGCGCGCCATGAAACGCGCGGTGCAGACCTCCATGCGACTGGGCGCCGAGGGGATTCGGATCAATATTGCCGGCCGCCTGAACGGTGCGGAGATTGCCCGCAGCGAATGGTATCGCGAGGGACGTGTGCCGCTGCATACCCTGCGCGCGGACATCGATTACGGCCTCGCCGAAGCGAAGACGACCTACGGCGTACTCGGCGTCAAGGTGTGGATCTTCAAGGGCGAAGTGTTCGTGGGTCAGGAAGCGGAAGAGCTGGTAACCCGAAAGACCGCTCGTAGAAGGGGCTAATCCATGCTGCAACCGAAGCGAACCAGGTTTCGCAAACAACAGAAAGGCCGCAACCGGGGACTGGCGCAGGCCGGCAATCGGGTCAACTTCGGCGAATACGGCATCAAGGCGACCTCGCGGGGGCGGCTGACCGCGCGCCAGATCGAGGCCGCGCGCCGTGCCATTACGCGCAAGGTCAAGCGCGGCGGAAAGCTGTGGATCCGGGTATTTCCCGACAAGCCCATCTCCAAGAAGCCCTTGGAAGTGCGCATGGGTAAGGGCAAGGGCAATGTGGAGTATTGGGTGGCCCTAGTACAACCGGGCAAGGTGCTCTATGAGATCGAAGGCGTACCCGAGTCGTTGGCCCGTGAGGCGTTTGGATTGGCAGCGGCGAAATTGCCTGTCCGGACGACCTTTGCGCAGCGGACGGTAATGTGATGAAAGCGAACGATCTGAGAACCGGCAGTGCTGAGGAGCTTCAAACCCAGCTCGAGGAGCTGCGCAGAGAGCAATTCAATCTGCGGATGCAGAAGGGAACCGGGCAGCTCTCGCGTCCCTCGCAGATACGCGCGGTGCGGCGTGATATCGCCCGGATTAAGACTCTGATGACCGAACTGAAGGTAGGCAAATGAGCGAGGAAGCAAAAAAGAACCGCAGATTGACCGGGCGCGTGGTCAGCAATACCATGGACAAGAGCATCACCCTGGTGGTGGAGCGGCGTGTAAAACACCCGCTGTACGGCAAATTCATCCGCCGCTCGACCAAGATCCACGCACACGACGAGCCCAATGCCTGTAATCTGGGCGATCTGGTGACCGTCGAACAGTGCCGTCCGCTCTCTAAGACCAAATCCTGGCGGGTCTTGGACATTCTGGAAAAGGTGGGGTGATTCTTTGGTAGCTATCGAGGAATAAGACCGTTTGCCCTTCTACGTCGAGTTGATGTTCATGCTCGGTAGTTTTTTCGATACCGATCCTCAGTACCGGGGAGTTACCCGTGCACTATTTGATATGAAGGATGCCGATGAGATAGGTGGTGCCGACCATTTGTACGATGTGATAATGGAATATGTAGATGCTACATTAGGACCACAGCACGAATATGAGAGACCACTTTGAGCGGGGCCGTCCAGGCACACTATGAAAATGTTATTGCATTCACTTTACCGCCGCCGGCGTCGAGAGCATCCTGGGCCCTATGGACCTGCAAAGATCTAGCTCCAGCAATCCTCATTTTAACACGCTTGTCATTTATGAGGCTCAATGTGAGGGTTCGGATTGGTTGGCGTTCATCAAGTTGATCGTGCCTCGCGGGAATTCTTCCTGCGTGCGGTGGCTTGCTCGTAGAGCAGTGCATAGGGGTGGAAGACGATAAAAGGCCGCCTGATGATAGGAGAGAACAAAGAGCAACGTTCTCGCCCATCGGGTGACTCGGGTGCTTCCGTGCTTCCTTTTTCTAGCATCATGTAGTCATGATGGGCTCCCTGAGCTCGATCCTGAATCAGGATCTGATCCTTTCGAGGCGGCGGTGATAGATGGTGATTAAGACAATCGATGCAACCTTTGATGGAGAGGTATTTCGTCCTGAAAGGCTGATTGGTTTGAAGCCGAATACGCGCGTAAAAATAACGCTTGTTCTACTTTGTCACATTACGGAGTAATCCAGTGTTCTATAAGAAACCTGTGAGAATAACATAATCCAGCAGACGATGAGTCAGGCTGAATGTGACAAAGTAGAATGAGGTAGAGCAAATGATTCAGATGCAAACCAATCTGAGTGTTGCCGATAACAGCGGCGCCAAGCGTGTGCAGTGCATCAAGGTGCTCGGCGGCTCGCACCGGCGCTATGCCGGTATCGGCGATGTGATCAAGGTTACGGTGAAGGACGCTATCCCCCGCGGCAAAGTCAGAAAGGGCGATATCTTCAACGCCGTGGTGGTGCGCACCAAGAAGGGTGTGCGGCGTCCGGACGGGTCCGCGATCCGCTTTGACGGCAATGCTGCGGTTCTGCTCAACAACCAGATGCAACCCATTGGAACCCGCATCTTCGGACCTGTAACCAGAGAGCTGCGCGGTGAGCACTTCATGAAGATCGTCTCACTGGCGCCGGAAGTGTTGTAGGAACGGTTTGAATTTGGCAAGAAAGCGATTTGTTTATCTTGTTATCGGAAAATAGGGGATTAGAGCTATGTACTTCTCTGGGTTGTGGATAAACTGGTCGAAGAATTCCGAAATGATAATGTTACAGAGAAAGAGAAACTCAAATATATGCTCTTTATTGGTTGTTATTATAACGGTAGTTTGTGGCCCTATTTTAATAGGGGTGGCATATAAGTATTCGGAGGTGGGCCTTTTAAATTCTTTTGTTGCGCTGGTTGCTGTAGTGGGAGCGCCTATTGTTGCTAGTATCTAATTTAGAAGAAATGATAAGGATTTTATCACAGGTTTTATCTATAGGCATGTATTTTGGTTCGTGTTTTTGTTATAGCCATGCCTGTATTTATTGTTATTGGTGCTCTGGAGGAGGCATATGGGATGGTAGTAGAAGTCAGAGCGAATCAGGAGAGAAGATTTATTCCGCGACACTTGGTTGCGTCGTTGCCAGTACGTTGCTCGCAATCTATTACTATTGGTACCTTGGCGCCAAGATTAAATCAATCGAATAAAGATAGAAATACATAATGATACACTACTGTCCGGTGGAATCATCAAATAGATTCGGTTGGTTATGGGTAAGGCAGTATCGCTTATGGATTCCATTCTAGTAACCAACAGGGCTAGAAGAGTGTTTTCGAGTAAGGTCAGGCTCAGAATCTGTAAAATTGTGTAGAGATCCGATTTGCTGTCAAGTCCTTACAAGGGGTTACGCAACAAGAACAAACGTTTTATCGGATAGCAGTGGATTCATCCCCTTCAACCTCGCCGGAAAAATGCGATGAGGCGTCGCAAAGCTGGGCGATTCCAGGTCGTAGCTTGAAGAACTGTTGATTGATCGTCGGGCGGCTTACATCACTCAGCGCGGCGAGTTTCGAGGACGGTAGATCATGCGTAAAATAGCGCATGATCAGTCTGAATTTGGCTTCCGAAAGGCGTGAGCGCCTGAAATACTGTTTTTTCCTTGCATAACATAACTTTAGCATGCAGTTGTAGGTGCTAAAGTTATCTGGGCCTTTGTTTTTTACGGATTTCTTATATATCAGCTTATTATTCTGTCAAAGTAGTAAAGTATAATACTGCCGGTATCGCACCCATTTTTGAAAGGGAGTCTCATATGCTATATCAACCATGTTGACTATGCTCCTCCACATATTCAGTTAAATATCAGCAGGATGTTAGTAGCTATCGGATCGATATAGTAGCGAGATACAATTTGACCTGGTTTGATGCTGATGCTGGTTACAATGAGAATGCGGTCGATATTTTACCTGAAGCTATTAAATAGTTTTGTAATAAATTTGGAAAACTTGTGAAGGCTTGACGTAGTAGATTGAGCATAGGAAAATGATCCGATTTCTTCAATCTATCCGCAGATTGCGCAGATTAAAAACGAAATAATCTGTGAAAAGCCGTGTAATCTGCGGACGAAAAATACAATCTGATTTTTTGCGACCAATTTGCGTTGATTCGCGTTCATTTACGGCAAAAAATGATTTTCATAGTGTAGCTGAAGAGTTAGAGATCAACACATGCGCAAGATCAGACAAGGTGACGACGTCATTATCCTCACCGGCAAAGACAAGGGAATGCGCGGGACCGTGTTGCGTGTACTCGACAAAGATCGAGTGATCGTCGAGAACATCAACATGGTCAAAAAGCATCAGAAGCCCGATCCCCAGCGCAATCTGCCTGGCGGCATCATCGACAAGGAGATGCCCTTGCATCTGTCGAACCTGGGCCTTTATAACCCGGCGAAGGACGGGCCGGATCGGGTGGGTTTTAAACGCCTCGAGGATGGCCGCAAGGTGCGGGTGTTCAAGTCCAACGGCGAAGTCGTCGACGCTTGAGGTATGCCGTCATGTCCAGATTACAGACAGCGTATCGCGAAAATGTGGTCGGCCAGCTTATGGACAGATTTGGCTACCGCACGGTCATGCAGGTGCCGCGGATCGAGAAGATCACCCTCAACATGGGGGTGGGTGAGGCCATCACCGACAAGAAGGTCATGGAGAATGCGGTCTCCGATCTGCGTCTGATCGCGGGCCAGCAGCCCATCGTGACCAAGGCCCGTAAGTCGGTCGCCGCGTTCAAAATCCGCGAGGGTTGGGCCGTCGGCTGTAAGGTCACGCTGCGGCGGGAGCGCATGTACGAGTTTCTCGATCGACTGATCAATATTGCAATCCCGCGCGTTCGCGATTTCCGCGGCTTGAGCGTCAAGGCGTTCGATGGGCGCGGAAACTACAGCCTGGGTATGAAGGAGCAGATCGTGTTTCCGGAGATCGACTACGATAAGATCGACGCCTTGCGTGGTCTGGACATCGCCATCACCACGAGCGCACCCACCGATGAGAAGGGGCGGGCGTTGCTCGAAGCCTTCAAGTTTCCCTTCAGGACCTGAGAACCCGATATGGCGAAAAAAAGCATGGTAGCGCGGGAAGTCAAGCGCGCTAAGATCGCGGCCAAGTATGCGGCCGAACGCACGGCCTTGAAAGCCGTTATCGACGACCGTAGCGCAAGCCGCGAGGAGCTGGATGAGGCGCTGATGAAGCTGCAGAAGCTGCCGCGGGATGCCAGCCCCTGTCGCCGGCAACGGCGTTGCCGGATAAGCGGTCGTCCCCATGCCGTCTACCGCAAATTCGGCCTGAGCCGTAACAAGCTGCGCGAAGCTACTATGCGGGGAGACGTTCCGGGTCTGGTGAAAGCGAGTTGGTAGCGTTTTTTTATCGCAAACTAAGGAAAATTAACTCGGACAGCTTATGGCCCGCTCTCTACATAGATATCTACTTTTAGATACGACATATCTAAATCCGGATATTTGTATCTGATGTAGATATTTTGGATGCGGCAGTAGAACCGTCTGTTGCATGTTAGGCAACGATAAATATCTCTACATCATAGAATCTTCAAAAAGTGCGAGCAAAAAAAGAGGCACATATGCTTGTCGAAGCAAAAAAGTTAAAGATGGGTTTTTATTCCCATGCTTGATCAACCAAAAAATGTTCAGAAGGAATATGTGTTGGTGAATATTGAATTGGTCGAGACTAAAGTGGAGTGCTTGGAGAAAAAGCACAGAAGTTACTTGAAGCGTCCTGTAGTGCCAGGAGACTTTAATGACTTGGAAAATGGATAAGTATGTTGTGACAATGAACCCTGGTGAAGTTAGATGGTATAAATTTCAAAATCTAGACAAAAAGGCCAGTTGTTATACTTACAAGAGATTCTGCCATGAGGTTTCTTAATGAAATAACCATAGCTCCTATAATTTCAACGATACGAGATATTCCGCCAGAAGTTATTTTGAGCGCAGAAGATGGAATGAAAAATGATTGCGCTATAAATCTTGATCATATCCAAACGGTGTCAAAGGCTAAAATAGATTCTTTTATAATAAAGTTAAGTTCAGGAAAAATGAAACAGCTTCAGCAGCACTTGATTCTGCTCTAGGGTCCCTTGAGTGACCTGAATCTTTACAAAAGAGTGCAATTTGTACACAGCACAAACGAGGGAATGTTTTAATTGAAGAATATTCTAGGTAAGATAAAATTGGTTCATGAGGATCATTTGATTGATAAGATTAAACTGGTTTATTATGGCACAAACGATGTTATTTGCAGCCTGCGGATTGTTAATTGGCGCGAAGCTAGAAAATCCGGATTCTATATATTTAGAAAACCTTAATCAAGGTTATTAATGCTTTGCCTGCGATTGTGGTTGCTGTAAGTGCCATTATCTTAGGTATTATTGGAGCTATTGGAGTCATGTATAAATGTTGGAAAAAACAGAATTGCTGAGGGGAAAATAATGGACGTCGATGCAGTACTTTTGGGCGTCAATCCTTGGTCAAGGAAGGTGCTTCTTTTGCCGGTGGTATTCATTGTTGGTTGTGTGTTATATATAAATATCAATATTTCGGCTTTTCATTCGCCCGATGGCAAGATTTGCGGTCAGCAATGAACGCAACTCCGCTGGTGTTTGCGCGGATTCTTGAAAAATGTTTCACGCACTGTTCGAAATTTCGACGAACGTTTAATACCGATTGTAGAGGACCCTCTTCTTAAAAAATCTCCATAATCGCTCGATCAATTCAGATTCGGCGCATACGGCGGGAGGAAAACGAGCTGAATGCGCGAGGCTTTCAGGTAGTCTTG
>JGI26657J51804_10000170_pt1 | contig 9334 bp, 3 predicted proteins | sample WorMetHERISLAND1_3_FD_51804 | JGI IMG/M metagenome (IMG submission 51804)
CCCCAAAAAATTTTCGGCCGCGAAAATGACCCAAAATACAAGACCAGGAAAGAACTCGGGCTACCACGAATGCCAAAAGAAAGTCATGACTCAATTCAGTATCAAAACATAACGCAATGTCACAGTCATTAATAAGCACGCTTAATGTTCGATATAATGTCTGAGATATATCATACAAGTAATTAAGTAAACAATGAGATACGCAGAGGGTCGAATCAGCATCGCTCCAAAATAGTAATAAGCAATCACAATATATAAACCTTATTCTTAACTATAGTAGTGTCCTCTTGACATCTTAAAACCAAGAGACTAAATCAAAGTTTCAATAAATNAAGTCTTGNCAGTTAACAGTTACAATGCATTTCAATTTCATGACGTAAAAGTATTTCTGAAAAAAAACTAATTACGAGAAATGAATGTTCAAAGTTNTGTAAGCATCGAAATCATCGTTCCGACGATAAATAATTTGTCAGAAATCTGCGTACAAAAACAGAATATCAACAAAAATAAGAATAAGCTGGTAGCTATTTGCCAGACACGGGCACCAAATAGCTCCAAGAAAAATAAAAATAATCAGCGCACGCTACAGATAGGCAAGTAGAAATCAACGTTCGGACTCCGGAGACGTTAGCCTGCAAAGCGTCGACCATAGCGGGTCGTTGCAAGTAGTTGCATGCCTGTACGAATGTCTGCATAAGATGTCTCCGAAGTCGATTGAGCTGTAGCGAGGACGAAAACTGAATAAAACACGCACACACTTCGACGGCAGATTACATGAATCACAAGATATCACTATCTAGGGAAAAGCAAACAATCACAACGTAGACGGATCATAAATCAAAATCCCAAAATTTGAATAAGCGTCAATCATCAAACTCAGGTATCCTCCTAAGTGAACTGTGCAAGATCCTCCATAGGATACAATGCAGGGGCAGAGGCATTCGGCTTTAAGTCGGAGAATTTAATATGTCCGGTAGTCGGTAGATCAGGTCCACTATTGGGGAAAGGGGTGACCGAAACCAAAGACGAACCATTCGGACCTTTCGAAACCAAAACGCACCAAAATGATTTACGAAGTACCTTACGAAGAAAGGAAGCCTGGCGCCAGTTTAGACGGACAGACATTGGCAAGGTATAGTGTTCATTAGTGATGGACGAGAAAATGTCCAAAGTAGTCCAACGAATAAGCAAACGAGGCCACAGACAACCGTCGACCTGTAACGATTGAACGAAGTTAGATGCCGAAAAGCGGTAAAAATCAGGTTCCAACTGCAGTGATTTAATCCAAACCTCACAACCCGAATTGCCACAACCAATCTGCATAACTAGGTCAAATTGATAACGGGACTGCTGACGCCGTTTAAAACCTTTGATCAGCACAACCAGCACAATAACAATCAACAATAATATAACCGTGACATCCAGGGTAAGATCCACCGGAACAGAGACAAATTGAAATATGTTCGTCTGATTTGCCGGGGTAACTGTGGAAGAAACATAGATCAGTTCACTTGGGATTGAATGAACACGCGGCACCAAAGACATGGCAGTCACTGAGGCCGCCAACAGCTTCAATTTATAAGTCAAAAGCACAGCCATTCCAAAACTGAGAACCGACAAAACAGCAACCAGAACAAATCCCCACGACTTCCAACTAAAGAGTGAGAAATTTTGTTCAAATTCGCCACTAGCATACGACGACCAATCATTAACCATAGAGTGAGCAAGCGAGGCATACGCAGTTTGATCATTTCTCGTCAGGTTCACAATTTTCGCAAGGTCAAAACGCGCCTGTTTGTCGCGTTCTAATTCATCTGAAAAGTCGGCTTCGAACATTTTCAGTTTGGGTATAATAACGTTCATAGGATTTTCTAGAAGTGAGTTCCCATAAATTTCAGACAACTGAGACTCTGCGAAGAAATGCTGAAGTACTGCAAGGTTAACATTATGCAGTACAACCGGTTTCCTGTGCATATCGAAGCATCCCTCCTGCCTACCAGGGACAAAAATAGAACCACTTACCAATCCGCATCGGCACGGAAGTGTAACGCGGCACGTGGCCTCGCAACTTACGTTATGTTCCGAACCGTTTTGGCACCGAATTCTGGCATGCGAAATGCTAGTCAAGAGAATATGATGTCTGTCTAAACTCAAAACCTGTGGCTTGACTGCATGCGTTACAACAGCAAAGCGACACCGGCGAGGTACATTGTTTACCTCATTGCGCAGTATAAGCAACGCACAACTAGGCTGCGCTGCAACCTGGAAAGCAGCTGATACTGCATCATGCGCCTCTTCCATAAATAATAATTTGGTCGGTGACACGGTGGGGAGTGCATCAAATTCCAGAAAGTATGATGATTCGGGGTGAAAAGCTAAAAATCTCGGGATATCTGTCAGAATCGTAGCATGTTCAGCACTGTTTGGAATCATCAAAGGAAACGTTTGAATTTTGTAGAGATACAAAGGCGTCGGGAGAACCCCCAACGGTATAGCCAAATGCAAAACAATGTTGTTTCCGTCACGTGTAATTATATAGTTATGCATTTTGTAGTACGACCGAACTCGGGGACGCAAAATTCGTAGCTCAACGCCTGGCATTTGACGAAGACTTGCGTCTATCGCGGACAAAGCCCTGTGAATATCCCCGGGGGAAACTACACTAGGACTTAGCAATCCGTGACTTAACAGTTCAAGACCATTCTGAAGTTCATTTAACGAGTTCAAGAGAATCACAAAGTCTTCTGCACGGCCAAATGCTCGAGCTAATAGCGAACTAGCTCTTGCAGAAGCTGACATATCTGCAGCTACACTCTGGTATAATTCGTGAATGGCTTGCTTTTGTGTAGAAACCATTTCTTTCATGTTATCCAAACGATGATTTACCGCGGCGCCATAACTGGCTAACCGACCCTCAGCCTGAGACCATGCACTCGCCATAGCGTGTTCACGACGTGCCAACTCCGCCACTGTTTTCCTCACACCAAGGACATCGGAATCCCGGGCTAAACCGAACAAACCATGTTGAATTTCGCCAAAGAAGTCAAATAATCCGCGCGGAGCACGTCCATCTGTCCTGTCACCGTCTCCTCGTGACAGTTCGGGTAATAATCTATGAATATGCTGTATTGCACTATCAATTTGCCTCATAGACTTCCCACTCACATTGTAAAGAAATCTGATCAAATCGATCATGTGTGAACAACCTGTAGAATCACCAAAATGTGAACAGTCAACATGTTCAACATTCAGCATCGATGCATTAATCTCAGGAAGCTTTATAACAAACGCTTGCCACCACACATCGGTGACAATGTCAATAGTATCAATGCGTTTGAAAGTAACTCCGTAATTTAGACGCATAATATTCGAATCACTGACTTTTTCGCATTGGATCGTCGGCACCATAACGTACAGACACAGCCCAAGGAACCATATCATGACCCCAGCACGACTCAGTCCTACAGAAAGAACAGAACAAGCCGAAAATGACCGAATTGATTGAGCGCTCAATTTAGTATTTCATTTCAACAACAAATAAAAATAATAAATTCCGAGTCATGAGCCGCGGCTGAAATCTAATATTTCCTTTTACGCCGTCTCTTAGGCTTTTGGGCCTTCTGCATCCAATAATGGTCAATCGCGGCGTCAGTAATATCGGAACTCGGAAGCCATTCCGTCGAACCATCTCCCCATCGCACTTGGTAAAAAAAACATTGCCGCGCTTACGATGGCGTAAAATGCCTTGAATTTCATGCCACTCGCCAACCAGTAAGTCAGTATTCTGCTGCGGTAGTGTACGCGGCTGCGTACACTGCTGTGAAGCAAGCCCAGGTGCACTCGTGCTAGTCGTCGACTGCTGCGACGCCGACGAACTGTGTTTACAACCATCGCTGCTCACTGCACCGTCGCTCGCAACTGGCAGATGTATAGCATCAGCGGTCGACGCACCGCCGTCGTTGCAGCTGTCAGTATCACTCAATGCATCCGACCCTGCAGTAGTAGAATAAAAATTGTCCCTAGAAACGTCATAATGGCGAAGTCTGTTTGCATGCAACCACGAACCTAATACTTTTTTAGACTGACAATCCTGTAACTGATAAATGTGACCTTCAGTGTTCCTATTTATAATAAGATAAGGTCCGACATATTTCGGATTGACCTTATGAGAAAGCTTCACACCTTTCGTACTTGGATTAAAAAGCAATACACGCTCTCCTATCTGAAAACCAGGTGTTTTTGTCGTTGTTTTAGCATTGTGCTTCTCCGTCGTCTTAACATTAGCCGCCAACTGATTCTGTCGAACCCTTTCACGTAACAGTTGAAACTCAGGTTCCATTTTCCGCAAATAACTTTGCACACTTGTGGGCAAATTTGGAGAAGGTAATAAAACATTGTCAATCGCTGTCATCGGCTCCTGTCCAAAAACAACGCGATAGGGTGAACAGCCAAGCGAAGAAACCACAGAAGATCTAAAAGTATAACCAATGCTGGACAACAAATCCGGCCAATTTTTATAACTCTCACAACGTGTTCTCAAACTGTTCAGTATATTTTTGTTATAGGCCTCACACCTGCTGTTTGATTGAGGGTGTCGCGGTGACGTAAACAATTGCTTCACACCGAGTAGTCGACATAATTCGGTAACCAGCTTAGATCTAAATGCTGAGCCTCTATCACTAAGCAGACGCTTGCATCCATAGACCATGAACAAATTGTCAAAAAGCAATCTAGCTGTTTCCTCTGCCCCTGTAGTTTTTGTTGGTATCAAAATTGAAAACAGCGAAAAACTATCCACGAGAACCATTACGTACTTGAAACCGTCACACTCCGGGAGTCCAAGATGGTCTACATTCCATCTCTGGAATACCGTTCCCTCCACCGGAAGAGTTTTTAACGGCGCCTGCGAACGAGGCGTATCCTTGCCCTTCAGACATTCGGCACAGGTTTTTGCCCAATTAAAAATATCTCGGTACATACCGACCCAGTAGTATTTATTTCGTATAGTACAATAGGTTTTCTCCGGGCCAATATGGTTATACAGCTCGTGGTATTGTCTCAACAGCAACGCTCGCAAATCTGTAGGCACAACTAATTGCTGACTGACAGGGTATAACAGCTGTTGCCGCTTGTTCCTCGGTTCGTACAGGTGAAACAATAAGTCCTCGACAATGCAGTAGCGTTCTGCTTGGAAAACGGTTTTTCTAGCTTGCACATCGTCGCAAGGCAACTCACCGTCTCTGATAAATCGCAGGATCGGCCGACAGTCGGGACAACTCTCCTGCATCGCTCTTACGTCATATTCTGCCGTCAATTGTAAATCTTCGTCTTGATCATTCTCAATCTGGTCCTCTGCTCTTCGGTCCTCATCATCATCATCATCTACAAGACTAATCTCCCACAGTTCTCCNCGTGTTTGCTCCAACTCAGGTGTATCTGTTTGTTCTATATTCATCAGAATTTCATCAAACTTAGCTTCCAACCCTACCTCAGGTGCAGGTAAATCGATTCGACTTAGACAATCTGCAAGTACATTCTCTTTACCTTTCACATGTTCAAGTCTATACCTATAACCACTGAGCAACATATGCCATCGACCTAAACGTCCAGTCACATGTTTAGTCGTATTCAAATACTTCAGAGCTTCGTTATCACACCGTATTAAAAACTCTTTTCCACCACCCAAGTAATCATGAAAATGATTAACTCCTTCAATTATCGCTAAAATTTCTTTTTCGCTGACACTATAGTTCCGTTCCGAGGGTCTCAAACCACGCGCGCCATACTCAATAATTTTCTCTTGTCCATCAATCACCTGAGAAAGATTAAATGAAACTGCCTTATCTGAGGCATCTGTAGTCAAAATCATTTCTTGCGAGGGATCAGGTAACGCCATCACTGGTGGATTGCACAGAGCATCCTTCAAAGCACTGAAACTGGCCTCCTGTTCAACTCCCCATTCAAACAAACTGTCCTTACGCAATAATTTAGTCAGGCCATATGCCTTATCGGCATAATTAGGAATTAGCCGACGGAAGTAATTAGTCAACCCCAAGAATTTGCGAATATCTCTCACACATTTTGGCTGCGGATAATTTCGAACTATGGACGTTTTAGACGGATCGGCTTTCACACCCCCTGCACTAAAAATATGACCCAAATATTTCAGTTCGGTAAGCAAAAACTGACATTTCTTTGCATGCAATTTCAAGTTTGCCTGGCGTAATTTGTCAAATACTATCCGAAGATGGGTCAGATGTGTCTCCGGCGAATCACTACAACAGAGGATATCGTCTAAGTAGCACACCAAAAATGACCCAATTTCAAAGCGGAAAAGTTGATTAAGCGCCGCCGACATATAAAATGGCGACTGGGAAAGCCCCATGGGTAAAACCAAATATTTATAGGCCCCTCTATGTGGCGTCACAAAGGTCAAAAGGTCAGTACAGTCCTTCCGCACCCTTATCTGGTGATAAGCCTGTCTAAAATCGATAGTACTCATTATCTTTACTCTATTTCGAGCCATGACGTCCATGACGTCATCAATCAAAGGCAATTCGTGATACAGGGGCCGACAAATTGAATTCAGCCTTCGCATATCAACACAAAACCGGAATTCACCACTAGATTTCTTAGCCATCACGATAGGGCACGCAAATTGACTGCCATCACTCTCCGCAATCAATCCAGCAGATAGCATGTCATTGATTTGAGAATCCACCTCTTTCCGCATTTCATCATTTAACTTATACGGCCTAGCCCGAAACGGCTTTGCGTCAGGATAAGTTAAAATAGGACATTCCATAATATTTGAACCAGTTAAATCTCGAATACTTTGTGCGAATATGTCTTTAAATTCATATAAAAGGTCACAGAATTTATAAAAGATGTCCTCTGTAACATTTTCGCGATTCAAAGTTATCCCCATATGCGTCAACACTTTGATTTTCTCCCCTGTGGTGACTTTCTTGTCCTGTGATTTATCAACCGAACTATCCGGCTGATATGTTTTGTCATCAATTACTTGTTTTATCGCACTAATAGTTGCCAAACTTAAACCTTTTTTCAACTTGCATTGCCGGTCCGTGGGATTTATAATTCGGCACAATGTTTGCCGATCCTGTGATTTAGGACTAACCACGGCTTTAGCCACCAAACAGCTGTGTTGCGCCATCCTCGCATGAGGCTCGACCAACGCTACAACAGCCGTCTGGGCCGCGAATTTTCGCGGAATCAGGACCGGAAGCAATGCTTCGCTCCGCGGCGGTATTACATAACTTGCCATCGTTCGAAGAACAGCCAAATCCTTCGACTTCTTTTGCATCGGTAAAACGACCAAGCCATCGAAAAACGATACCATCGCCGATTTCAAATCCATCTTACAATCTGTAACTCGCATGAAATCCAAACCGACCAAAGCATTATGATTGAGTCCATCAATAACATAAAACTGATGAGGTACCAAAAGACCCCGCAAACCAACAGTAACCTCAACAGACCCGTGTACTTTCAAATCCCGACCATCTGCAGTGATCAAATTATCCAAATTATTCCCCGATTGTAACACCGCACCAATTTTATCCGCAAAACGACGAGACAAACAACTCACAGCCGCCCCAGTATCCAACATAATAGCCGTTCGTCGTTTATTTATAGTAGCCGAAATCATATTCTTGGGATTCTGATTAGACACATTTGTTGGCCCTAAAAACAAGCGTCTCCGCCCATAACGCTGTTTAGGCCCGCACCCCTATGCACTAAAATTCGGACGCCCACCAGGATTGTAACCAAAAGCAGCCCCCTGCTGTCGTCGAGCAGATCTACATACCTTAGCTAGATGGCCCACCTTCCTGCATACAAAGCACTCCACATTTGCTGCGCGGCAAAACTGTCTACCAGGAGGATGCTTACCGCCGCAATAATCACAGTTGATCGATGTCGGNGCTCGGTTGTTCATCGGCATCCTCCTGTTGAAACCGCGTCCACGTTCTTGCTGCGTTGGCTGCTGCGGTCGCTGTTGCTNCTGCGTTTGACTGCCGCCGAACGACACCCGACGCGTTGAACCTGGTCCTGGAGACGGCGATCTTGACGTTCGAATCTGGTTAATTGATGTTCTGGTGAGTTGATTCGTAAATTTCTTGAGTTCCAGAGTGTTCTGTTCCGCCGCTAGCCGATTCGCGGCTAGCTCCTCCACGACACGGTCGAGTGGTACCGCGGTATGTGCCGCAGCGGTGGCCTGGAACGCTGCTTCGGCCACTCGCGCCGCCTGCACAAGTTCATCGACGGATGTTGGCTGTTCCTGTATCACATGGCCGAGCAATTGCGGTTTAAGTCCCCGTTGAATTGCGTAACGCAGTTGATCTCCCTGGATCCCGACCGCTTTAGCCAATTTTCGCATCGTTGTAACGTACATGTCCACACTCTCCTCCGGCGCCTGGAACCTGTTCCACATGGCTGACGCTTTCTGCCATCTCAGAAGGTCGGAATCTTGGAAACGTTCTTTGAATGCCGTGCGCATCGCACCCCAATTTGACTTTTGTGCATCAGTCAGCGTATCAAACCAGTCACTCGCATTGTCCCTCAACAATACCGCCAACAAATTTAGCTTCTCCCTGTCCGGAAACCCACGGTACAGAACGTATTTTTCGAACCTGGACAGCCACGCCTCTCCATCGTCACCAGACATACCTCGGAATGGTGGCGGAGCCAGAGTGTTCTCATAGCCAGCCGTCGCTGCCATCGTAGTTGTAGTTGTCAGTGACATCGCTGTAGCTGTGACTGTTGTTGTAGCTGGGGTAGCCTCTGTTGTGGTTATCGTTGCTGCGGGTGCTGCAGGTGCTGCGGGTGCCGTGGTTGCCATAGCGGACGTGCCCTCGCCAGGGTCATCCATGGTCGGTGCTGCTGGTATCGGTGGTGTAATCGCTGTCGCCGCTGCCGTCGCCGCTGCCGTTGTCGTCGCTGCCGCCGACGTAGTCACTGTCACTGAAGCACTCACTGTCGACGCCGGTTCGAAGACATCCGATGATGTCTCCGACGATACCGACGCCGCTTTACGTTCAACTTTCGATTTTAAGTTCGGTGCCACGTAAAGGGCAGACGTGGACGACCGCGTCGACTTAGCCGGCGGCTTAGCAAACGGACTGTTTTTCGGTTTAGACGACGACGCCGATGACGACGACATTCATCGTTCTCGCGAGTAGGTTAACGGTCGTTGAAATTCTCCACCAAAATGCGACGGAGCTGGTTAACAGGATAACACGAACATCGGAGGAACAGGGAAATAATCTATTCAATTGAAGTTCACACAGAGCACGGATAAAGCGATGCGATGCGA
>JGI26657J51804_10000173_pt1 | contig 9275 bp, 10 predicted proteins | sample WorMetHERISLAND1_3_FD_51804 | JGI IMG/M metagenome (IMG submission 51804)
CGCCTTCAGGGCTTCCTCTGCATACCCGGCAGCGGCTCGCGCCTCCGCAATGTCGCGAAGGGCAACCATGATCAGGCGCGGATCACGTATCCGCGCCGCCGTGGACATCGCTTCCTGCCCCAGGCCGGCGCGCGCTTGGGCGACAAGAACCTCGCCCAGGGCCCAATCCCTGAGTTCTGGCCGGAAAACGGCTTTGACGCTTTCCGACGCCTCGTCGAGCAGACAGCGCACCGTCGGCTCGGCAAAGCAGGTTGACGGGTCGCGGGTGGGGTCTGCCCGTTCACGGTTGTCTTCGCTGACCAGGTCGCGCGTTGCCGGATGGGCGAGCAGGGCCCGGCGCGCCTTGTCCTTAGAGGACCGGCGCGCTTGATCCAGGCGTTTGAGCAGCGACCGCACTTGGACCGCGTTATTGAGAAGATCCCAGAGCTGGCGGCTGACTTTGCCATCGACGCGAATGCCGGCGTTCTTTTGATAGATCCGGATGGCGGCTTCCGTCTCTTCATTCAGGTGGCCGTTGATGGGGCCCAGGTAAAGGCCCATTTCCGATAGAGCCTTCTGGACCCGGATTACGGCGTTGCCCGATTTGCGCTTGGCTGGTTTCTCCGGTGCCGCTTTCGGGGGCTCCAGACTATCCGGTTTCGCGGCGATCTCGATAGCGGGCACGGCGGACGGCGCTGCGATCGAAACCGTCGCAAATCCGGCCGCCGCCAACAGGAACATGCCGGCGGGGAGATAGTGAACGGTCCGCAGTAGTGGCGATTGCATGGTTCGATTCTGCGCCGCGTAGAAATCGGATACAAGCCGCGATTGGACGCGCCGAGCAGTCCTTGCTTCCTGCACCGCTCTCACTTAAACAGCTATCGCGAGATCGGGGCGGTTTGATGGCAGTCTATACGGAAGTGGACGACGCGGACCTGGTGCGGTTCGTTGTAGAATACGATATCGGCGACGTACTGTCCTGTAAGGGGATCGCCGAAGGTGTCGAGAATTCCAACTTCCTGCTTACCACGTCCACAGGTCCCTACATCCTCACTCTCTATGAAAAACGGGTTCGTCTCGATGACCTCCCGTTCTTCCTCGATCTTATGGACCATTTGGCGGTCCGCGGTGTCCCGTCACCGCGCCCCGTCGCCGCCCGCGACGGCACCAGGTTGCGGCGCCTTTCCGGCCGATCCGCCGCCATCGTCACTTTCCTGGCCGGTATGTGGGTCCGCAGACCGTCACCTGATCATTGCACTCACGTCGGTCGTGCCTTGGCCGAACTCCACCAAGCAGGCGCCGACTTCGATATGGTACGCAAGAACGACCTCTCGATCGATGATTGGCGGCCCTTGCTGGCGAAAAGCGCGGCCCGCGCCGACGACGTCCGACCTGGATTGCTGGACGAGTTGAACCGCGAGATCGAATCCCTGGAAGCCGCATGGCCGAGCGCCCTCGAAACGGGCGTCATTCACGCCGATCTGTTTCCCGACAATGTCTTTTTTCGCGAAGGCCGTTTGTCGGGCATCATCGATTTCTATTTCGCCTGCACGGATGTTTTCGCCTACGATCTCGCCGTATGCCTGAATGCCTGGTGTTTCGAAGCGGATCGCAGTTTCAACATCACAAAGGCCAATCGCCTTCTCGGCGGATATCGCCAGGTTCGCGATATTCCGGCGGAAGAAATGGCAAGTCTTCCGGTGCTGGCCCGCGGCAGTGCGCTGCGGTTCCTATTGACGCGCCTTTTCGATTGGTTGAATACGCCGGAGAATGCCTTCGTGACCCCTAAGGACCCACTTGAATATCTGGAGAAGTTGCGGTTCCACCGGTCGGTCAACGGTCCGGAAGACTATGGGTTGTAGGAGGAATATACGCTCAGGTGATGACCGGTAAGAACGACGAAATCCACATCCATACGGACGGCGCATGCTCCGGAAACCCGGGGCCGGGCGGCTGGGGTGCATTGATGCGTTGGCGGGACCATGAGCGGGAACTGTCCGGCTCCGAGGCCGATACGACCAACAACCGAATGGAACTGACGGCGGCGATTCGCGCCCTGGAAGCCGTGAAGCGCCCGGCCCGGGTGGTCGTCCACACCGACAGCACCTACGTCAAGGACGGCATCACGCGCTGGATCCACGGCTGGAAGAAAAACGGCTGGAAAACGGCAGCCAAGAAACCGGTCAAGAACGAAGACCTATGGCGGCAATTGGATGCGGCCCTGGCTCCTCATAAGGTCGAGTGGCGTTGGGTCAAAGGCCACGCCGGGGATCCAGACAACGAGAGGGCCGACCAGTTGGCCCGGGAAGCCGTCTCTCGCTCGGCGAGTGATGTTTAGCCGCTCTCGTTGTGGTTCAGTCGAACCAGTTGCGCCAGCCTTCCCAACCGGCGACCCTTTCGGCGATTTCGGCATAACCGGCGTCTTTCGGGTGGACCCCGTCGTCACCCTCGAAGGCGCTATCCCAGTTGCCGCCGCCGGCGAGCGCTGTGAACAGATCTAGGTAGGGTACATCCAACTCCTTCGCCAGGTCGCCGTAGGCGTCGCTCAACCGGGCGGTGCGGACGGAGGCGAAGGAATATTCGATGCCGCCGCCCAGCCGCAACGGCTGGCGTTCGTCGTCGACCGGCGGCGGGCCGATCCATATGGTCGGCTTCCAGGTCTTGGCCTCCGTGATCATAGTGCGGGCGATTTCCAGCGAGCGGTCGTGTTCGACCCGTTGGGCGCCGGTTTCGATGGCCGAATCGTTGATGCCGAAAGAGAAGACCAGGGCGCCGGGATGGATTTCAGGTAGCCGGGCTTCGCATTCGGCCCGCCAGCGCTGGCGATCATCTCCGACGTGTCGGCCCGTACACCCAAATTGTAGACCGTTACGTCGTGACCGGCGGCGCGTTCGCGTTTGGCGATGCGGCCGGGCCAACCCAAATACTCATCATCATTCGTTCCCAGCGTCAGGCTGTCGCCAACGAAGCATATCCTCAACACGGTCATGGTTCGGACCCCTCGGTTTCCGCGAGCAGCCGGTCGAGACAGGCTTGCCGCCCGGCTTTGTAGTCTCCGTTTTCCCACCACACCTCAACTCGGGTCAAGAGTTCTCCGATCAGCGGTCCCTCCGCAATGCCAAGCGCCCGAACATCCCGTCCGGTCAATGGGAAAGCCGGCGGTTGCCACGTATCGGCATCCTCCAGCATGCGCAGCCAGCTCTCCTTACGCTCTCTGGGCAGGCGCGGTTCCGCTGCCATTTCGTGGGCCCAGCCAAGTAAGACGAGATCACGAAACAACTCCGTGCCTTCATGTCGCAGCAGTTTCTTTTCAGCAAGCGTACCCATGTCAGGAGAAACTGCCGTTTGAGGCGCATGGAGGACGGAGAGGCGCGACTTCTCCCGGTTCGACAGCTTGAGTCGCGCCGCCAAGGTATCGATATCCGCCTCGACCCCATCCAACAGGGAAGCGAGATGGCGGACTGCGTCCGGCGCGATGGAACACAGGCTGGTCGCCCGTGTTTCCAGCCAGTTGACGAGCCGAAGCGTGTTGATTTCGCCGGCCTCGGGAAGAACATGCTCGAGCACACCTTCGCCGCGCATGCGGATGACGATGTCCGCCGGTTCGGGGACAATGAGGATCTTGAACAACTCACCCCTGATTCGCTCACCCGACAGGTTCTTCAAGCCTTCAGCACCAGCCCGGCAGGCGGCGAGCGCATCCGTATCGATGGGCGGGCGGCCGAAACTGCCGTAGAACCGGAAGAACCGCAGGATCCGCAAGTAATCCTCTTCGACCCGCTCGCGGGCCAGGCCGACGAAACGGATGTGTCCGTGCGCGAGATCTCCGATACCATCAAAGGGGTCGAAAACGTCGCCATCCGGGGTCGCCGACAGGGCATTGATGGTGAAGTCCCGGCGTTTGGCGTCCTCGACCCAATCCTCCGTGAAAGCAACCGTCGCGTGGCGACCGTCGGTCTCCACGTCCCGGCGCAGCGTTGTGATTTCGAAGGTGCGGGTATCGGTGACGGCGGAAACGGTTCCATGATCGATGCCGGTCGGAACCGCACGGATGGCGGACGCGGTCAACAGCTCGACGACCTTGTCGGGCCGATCCGGGGTTGCGATGTCGATATCGCCGACCGGGCGCCGGGCCAGCGAATCGCGCACACAACCGCCGACGAACCGCACGTCCGCGCCCTCGGCAGTGAGAGCGGCGACGACAGCCAACGTGTCCGGTTCGCTCAGCCACGCGTCAGGGGGCAATTTGCCGGTCGGGTGAGAGGCATCGGGGATCAGGGACACGACCGGCCTCCCGGCGGATTACTCGAACTTCGGCGGCACGATTTTGCCATCTTCCAGGCGCGGTGACTGATAAGTCCCCTCGCCGGGAGGCGCGCCGCCGGTTACGGCGAAGAAGACGAGCGCGATGAGCATCAGCGCGATGCCGGCGGTCAAAGACCAAAACAGGGCGCCGCTGCGAATCTCGGGTATTTCATCGCCACGTGCCTTCGAACGATGTCGAACCACCCACATCCAGCCGAGGTAAACAAGTGTCGGAAGGATGAGGGGCAGCAGATATTGAATGATAATCCGCGCCATCTTCGCGTCAGTTCTCCGTTAGAATGTCGTACAAATTGACCAGCATGCCGGCCGTCGCACCCCAAATATAGTGACCGTTGTAAGGCATTGCATAGAACTCACGCTCGACGCCGCGTATTTCGCGGGTGTGGCGTTCATGATTGCTGGCGTTCAGGAGAAAAGGCAACGGGACTTCGAACACTTCTTCGACTTCGTGCATGTCGGGAGCGATCTTGAACGGCGGTGTCACCAGGCCGACGACCGGGGTCACGGAGAAACCGGTGCGTGTTCGGTATACATCGAGATGGCCAATGATCTCGATATGACGGCGATCGAGGCCGACCTCCTCCTCGGTTTCGCGCAGCGCCGTCTCCTCGGGTGTGCGGTCGCCCGGGTCGACGTGGCCGCCCGGAAAGCTCATCTGGCCGGGATGGTGTTCGAGGTGCGCCGTGCGTTGCGTGAAAAGGACGGTTATGCCTTCGTCGCGTAAGACCAATGGAACGAGGACGGCGGCCGGCGTCAGTTCGGTGGCGACCCCCATGTCCGGGTTGAGATCGTGGTCTCCACGTCCGGTATTCGAATCCGGGACGTGACCGCTGATTTTTTCGATGATGTTGTTTAAATCCATGACCGCGATCTTGTTATTCGTTGTTGTCGCTCAGTTCTCCGATCTCAAAAAAGACGCCCTTGGACCATACACCCATCACGATAATGTCATCACGCTCGTGCTCGACGCCCAAATCGACAAGATCATAGAATATGGAACGTGTAATTTTCGCTTCGAGGTTCCCATCGATCACAGCATAGGGGGCAGGCTCGCCCGTTTCCCGATTGATTTCTACCCGAATCGGGTGGTCCGCGTCGACAGTCACGAAAACGTCCAGATTGGTGCGCAGTATAATTTCCTGGTCGCGGTCCGGATTGCGACATTCCATGGCAACCGCCAAAAACGGCGCATCTTCGACCCGGACGCGGCAGGCTTCGGCCGGCGTTACAAGCCAGTAGCCGCCGCCGTCGTCGCGCCGCAGGACGCTGGCGAACAACTTGACCAGTTCAGGTCGGCGGATTGGAGAACCGTTGTAGTGCCAGTTGCCGGAACGATCGATCCGCAAGTCGACGTTCTCAAGCACGCACAATCCGGGTGGCGGCACTTGGGTGTCACGGGGAACACTCCTTTTCCGGGCGTTCCGCGATAATTTACTGAGGACCGGCTCGCTTTCATTCATAATCACAACCATATTAGGATGAACCCGGCCGGTAGAAAAAGTGGAGACAATAACGTGAGTGTGACCGTGCAATCCCAGGACGTTTCCAGCGCAACCAATTCCGACGATCTGATCGATGCTGTTGACCGTTTGGGCCGGGACATGGCCGCGGGCCGCGCCGGGATCGGCGCCTTCATCTATGGCCAGGATCGGGTCATCGAAGAGACGCTGGTCACCTTGTTGGCCGGCGGCCACCTGTTGCTGGTCGGTGTGCCCGGCCTCGGCAAGACGCGCCTCGTCGAGACGATCGGCGCCGTTTTCGGCCTCGACACGCGGCGCGTTCAGTTTACGCCGGATTTGATGCCCGCAGACATCCTGGGTTCGGAAGTGCTCGAGGAATCGGAAAGCGGGCGACGCTCGTTCCGTTTCATCCGCGGCCCGGTGTTCTGCCAGCTCTTGATGGCCGATGAAATCAACCGGGCCAGTCCCCGTACACAGTCCGCATTGCTCCAAGCCATGCAGGAACATCGCGTTTCCGTGGCCGGGGAGTATCATGTGCTGCCGACACCGTTTCACGTATTGGCGACCCAAAACCCGTTGGAGCAGGAAGGCACCTATCCGCTGCCCGAGGCGCAACTGGACCGCTTTTTCATGCAGGTCGATGTCGATTATCCGGATTCCGATGCGGAGCGGGAGATTTTGATCAACACCACCGGCGCTGAACAGGGGCAGCCCGAACGGGTCATGGACTCAAGCGCCCTGATCGCCGGGCAGAAACTGGTTCGCCACGTGCCGGTCGGCGAGAGCGTGGCCGACGCCATCCTCGAATTGGTTCGCGCCGGGCGCCCGGAAAGCACGGACATCGAGGACGTCCGCAAGCACGTTTCCTGGGGGCCGGGACCACGGGCCAGCCAAGCCTTGATGCTGGGCGTGCGTTCGCGTGCCGTGATCGAGGGCCGTTTGTCACCAAGCATCGACGATGTGTTGGCGCTCGCCCATCCGATCCTTCGCCACCGCATGGCCTTGACCTTTACCGCCCGCGCCGAGGGCGTATCGCTCGAAATGATCATCGATAAACTCTGCCAACGCATCGCCTAACCGCAGGAGCCGCGAGATGCCGGCGGACCGCGCACAGCCAAAAAACAAGGCGGGAACCCACCATCAGGCCGAGACCCTGGCCGCCGAATTCCCGCCCTTAATGGTCGCTGCCGAACGTGTCGCCTCGACCGTGTCCCAAGGCGTTCATGGGCGCCGCCGGGTCGGCCAGGGGGAGACGTTCTGGCAGTTCCGCCGTTATCAATTCGGCGATTCGACGCAACTCATCGATTGGCGCCAATCCGCCAAATCGCAGCCTATTTACATCCGAGAGACGGAGTGGGAGGCGGCACAGACGGTCTGGTTGTGGCGCGACGGTTCGGCGTCCATGGAGTACCGTTCGATTCCGGATATTCCGACGAAGGAGGAGCGGGCCGATCTTCTCGCGCTGGCGTTGGCCTCATTGTTGGTGCGCGGCGGTGAACGCACGGCGCTGCAGGAAACCGGCATGACGCCTGGGGCAAGCCGCGCCGTTTTGACGCGCATGTGGTCGATCATTGAAGGCAAACGCCTGCCGACCGGCAGCTTGCCCAGCGTCGAGCTGTTGCCGCGCTACGGGCGGGTCGTCTGGTTTGGAGATTTCCTGTCACCGCTCGATGAGGTGAGGACGGTGTTGAACGCTTATTCGGACCAGGGTATTCGCGGCCACATCGTGCAAATTCTCGATCCCGCCGAAGAGCTTTTGCCCTATGAGGGACGGGTTCTGTTCCAGGGTCCGGAAGACGACGACGGAAACGTTTTGGTGGCGCACGTCAGTTCGGTGCGCGACGATTTCCGGCGAGAGATAGAGAACCACAAATCCGGCCTCCAGGCCTTGGCGCGGTCTCTTGGGTGGAGTTTCATGAGCCACCGGACCGACCACTCGCCTGAGACCGTCCTCCTGGCGCTCTACCTGAACCTTTCCGAATCGGTCGGGGGATAGGCATTGTTGAGTCTCGGCCCGCTGTCTTTCGCCGCGCCTTGGGCGCTTCTTGGATTTGTCATCCTGGCTGCGATCTGGTGGTTGCTGCGGCTGTACCCGCCGGCGCCACGGCAGATTGCCTACCCGCCGGTGCGCATCCTGCGCCGCCTGGCTCGGCGCCGCGAGACGCCGGCGCGGACACCCTGGTGGCTATTGCTCCCGCGCCTGGCGATCACGTCGTTGGTTATTCTCGCCGCCGCAGACCCGCTGATTAACGCCGTCACCGATCTCAAGGGAAAGGGACCGATTTACCTTATCGTCGATGACGACTGGGCGGCCGCCAGGGATTGGCCGTCGCGCCGGACGATGATGCTGGGATTGGCCGATCAAGCGGAGCGCGAGGGCCGGTCCATGGTTTTCGTCCCCACCGCACCACCGCAAGCCGGAGTCAAGAACGACAGCCTCGAATTGCTGACACCGGCAGCCGTTCGCCAGCGGATCGAGAGTTTGCAGCCGAAACCCTGGGCGACCGACCGCGACGCCGCAATGAAGGCGCTCGAGGCTTTCGAGAAGCTTAATACGGAGAGGCCAGGGGATGTTTTTTGGGTCTCCAACGGCATCGAGGAAACCATACCCGACGGGGATGGCGTCGCCGCCGAAGGGACGAAACTCCGCGCCCATCTGCGCGCCCTGCAGCGGCGGGGCTCGACGGTCCTGGTTTCCGATGGTGCCCAAGCGATGCCCTGGGTCTTGCGTTTGCCGGAACACGACGGTGAGCGCCTTTCCGTGACCGTCGAGTGCCCGGCACCGTCGGGGCGGGCTGAAATTGGAATCAGAGCGATCTCGGGAGACGGGCGCTTGTTGACGCGTAGCCGGCTAGTGGTTGAAGAGGGTGAAAGGAGGGCGGTCGCCGAGATCGACATGCCGCTGGAGTTCATGAACTGCCTGGCCCGGCTAGAGATCGAGGAAAGCCGGACGGTCGCCGCAACGGTCCTTTTGGACGAACGCTGGCGCCACCGGCCGATCGGACTGGTTTCCGGCGGCGGTAGTGAACAGGATCAACCGTTGCTGAGCGATACCCATTACCTGGGCCGGGCCCTGGGCCCGTTCACGGAAGTCCGCGCCGGCACGGCCGGCGACCTCTTGAAGCGTGAACTCGCCGTCCTGGTCCTCATCGACCCCGGTAGCTTGGGTGCCAACGAAGAGGCGCAAATCGTCGATTGGATCGATCGCGGCGGCGTGGTCCTAAGGTTCGCGGGCCGTCGTCTCGCCGAATCCGAGGCCGGCAAGGACGACAAGCTGTTGCCGGTCGAGATTCGCCGCGGCGACCGTATCATCGGCGGAGCGATGTCATGGACGAAGCCGGAAACCTTGGCGCCTTTCGACACGAGCAGTCCCTTCTTCGGCCTGCCCGTCAGCCGCGATGTGAAGATCCGCCGCCAGGTTCTGGCCCGGCCGTCCCTCGACCTGGCGGAAAAGACCTGGGCCCGACTGCGCGACGGTACGCCCCTGGTAACGGCTGAACAACGCGGTCG
>JGI26657J51804_10000192_pt1 | contig 8934 bp, 4 predicted proteins | sample WorMetHERISLAND1_3_FD_51804 | JGI IMG/M metagenome (IMG submission 51804)
GGGACACATGTACTCGGTGTAGCTAAATACGGTACCGGCCCGCTGTAGCTAGGGGCCGCCATAGCTAGGGGCTGTGGCATAGGGTTCGGGTTAGGGTTAGGTTTAGCGTTTTCGTTCATTTATTGCTTTATTTCATAATTGCTTTCATTGTAGGATAGGGTTAGGGTTAGGCCCCTAGCTATGGCGGGCTGAATCGCTAAATACTGCTCCGGCCGCCAGAGCAGTGTACAAAAGACTGACCACGCAGCTGAAGCAGTATTAGCCTATCAATTGAATTCAATCAATCAATCAATCAATTCGTCNACAACTTAGCGATGTTTTCGTATAAAAAAGCAACTTGGCATCAAAATGGTATAACATATTATGCATTAAAAATGTGTAATTAGTACACGTGTCACGTGTGANGTAATTTGCGTGTATTGATTACATGTCTGTGCTTACGAAGTTATAACATCTATTTGCATTTGTGTTTCTAATTTATAACTTGATTTCTTAACTGCATTTTGACTGTCACTTGGGCTACTGACTTATGGTAACAGTTTCATTATTGCTTCGTATGCCGGAGCAGTGCTGAAGGCTGTTTTGGATCCTCTGCAGCACTGTTCTGGCGGCCGGAGCAGTATTTAGTCACACCCCATGTACTCATGTAGTTTAGGGGACCAGTTTTAACTAACACTGTCGCAAAACAGTACTAAATATTGTATAATTGTGCAGTAAGCTGTCCTAGAAGGCTAGAAAGTTTTAAAATAAGGCATATAGTAATATTTCATATTTCTAACCCTCATTCTAACCCGAACCCTAACCCCACCCCACCCTAACCATGCATGGTCCCCTGAACTACTCTAGCCCACTAGGGGACACTAGCGTTAGACGGGACTATAGTGTAGTTTAGTGGACCACGCACGGTGGCGGTTGGTTTACGGTTAGAAGTATGAAATATAACCACATAATTTATTTTAAAACTGTCCAGGACAGCTGACTGCAAAATAATACAATATTTAGTACTGTTTTGTGACAGTGTTAGTGAGCTATATCTACACCGTGTCCGGAAAAAAACGGACCAATAGTATTTTAGGCATATCTTCATGAAATATAGGTCGATTTTCAAAAAAACACCTGCCCAAATGTGTGTGTGTGTTCGCCTGTGTGACTGTGTGTTTGTTGGTTGTGTCGGTTACAGAAGCTAAAGCTGACATATGGTGATGAGGTTGCTATGGATATGAATGCACGCAATGATCTCATTAAGAAATACTTCCAACTTGGATTGACAGATCATAAAATTGTGCAAACTCTGCATCAGTCACATCGAATACCTATTACTGAGCGCCATGTGCGAAGACAATTAGTGGCAATGAACTTACGCCGACGCTGCTATGGAAATTTGGAGGACACAGTGGCCTTCATTTCGGATGAACTGCGGGGGTCAGGCAGGTTATCGGGATATCGAATTATGCATGAAAGATGTAAGCAGCATGGTTTGACAGCAAGAAAGGAAGATGTTCGTTTGATTTTGCAGGAGTTAGATAGTGAGGGTGTAATGACAAGACGTGCTCGACGTCTTACACGACGTCAGTATTGTGCTCCCGGGCCGAATTTCATTTGGCACTTAGATGGGAACGATAAACTGGTTCCATATGGGATCGGAATTCACGGCTGTATAGACGGATTTTCGAGGAAACTGATTTGGCTAAATGCTTACATTAGTAACAAGGATCCTATGATTGTTGCCAATTACTTTGTCAATGCCGTTATTACCAATGAAGGCTGTCCACGTATAGTTCGAGGAGATGCAGGCACTGAAAACGTGAATGTGAAAGTCATTCAAGAATGTTTGCGTCGCAACAGCTCCGACAGTTTAGCTAACAGGTGTTATATGGAAGGTGCAAGTACAGGTAACCAACGTATCGAAAGTTGGTGGGGGTTCATGCGCAAGCATTGTACACAGTACTGGATGGATTTGTTTCAAAGCATGCGTGACTGTGGAGAATTTCAAGGGGAGTTTCTTGACAAGGAACTGATTCGATTCTGTTTCCTGCATTTGATCCAGGCAAGCATAAAATTATTCTACCTACAACTGCTACAGCTGTTACAACCAGGCCTACTGCAGCTACAAATCAATGGAGTTAACTGCTTAAGCACTTAATTAGTTTTTTGGTACTTAGTAAACTTATTTGTTAAGTATTACAAAAATGCTGATTACGACTTATACTTAAGTACACTTTATTGGTATTTAAGGCCAAGAAGTATTTAGGTACTTGCATAAGCACCTTACTATTCGTCAATACCAATGTCGGTTAATGATACAGGGTGTCCCCATAAAATCACCACTAAGGCTTTTTTCAATATTTCAGTAATGAGTGCAATGGCATGGATGTGCTCCAAATTTCACCAACTCATTTTTAGGTCCTCTCCGCCGAGATGACCTTGTAAAACCGGTTCCGATGTCCCTCCGTCCGTCCACAATCAAACTCATTCCGGGCTATTTTTTTCATTCCTTTCTACGTGTATGTCCCAGTCTTCATTCAGTTGGATTTATATTTCAAAAAGTTCTGCACTTTTAACCTCCACAACATCCAAAACTGATGTGTTCATTTCAGCGGGTTCAAGGCAACATACAAAGTTGTCATAGTTGACTACTTTCATACTATTCTTAGCTACATTACATGGAGGTATATGGCTACATTTATGCACAGTGAGTTTTAATAGTGGTTGTCAGCAACATTCACACAAAATCTGCGTCGTCCAGTGCACCCATTATGGAAATATTAAAATAAGTCACAGGGACCAATTTCATTGGGACACCCTGCTTATTGTGACTTGGATCGTCACTAGCCAACAGACTACCGGTACCAGGTAATTAGCTGAAAAGAGTAATTTACTAATTGACTAATTGAAACTGTTTCAGTGATGTCGTTACAGTTAGTGTTTTCGAAGAAAAACCACCAATTCATTCTTTCATACCAGTTACATTACATGGGCTATTTTTTTATTCGTAACTGATAAGGACACTTCGTAGTCATCATAGAGCACAGTAGATTATTTTCCACTGGAATTTTTTGTTTATCTACTTGGATGATGATGAAAAATTAAGGCAGCTGTCTCTTGATTGGTTTTTTGTTGTCAGATCGTACAGTTCGTACCGGTACTGTATATGCTTACATTTGCTTGGAATTTGTTTGAGCACTTCTGTCTGACTGCTATTTTGTCATTCATTAATTTTGTTGTGTTTATAAAAGGATTTTTTATGTGACTGTTATTCATTGTTGGAAGATTTTGCATGATTGTTCAATGTCAGTACTTGTATGTTACTTACGATAAGTACTTTTCCACTACTGGTACTAATTTAACTACTGTAGGCCGTGCTGACGGCATCACTGCTACAAACAGTATTTGCTTACTTGCATCCTGAATGTGTCTCAGACGGAGCTGGATGCTGTGATGGATGCATGGGACTCGCACAAAATCCGTCCGTCAAGTAATCCTGTGGTCCCAAGCGGTCGTCCTAACATCATGTACCATATACCTGCACTGTGGAGTTGCACCGACTATAAAACGGCAGTTACGCAGGCCGACCTGCATCTTTGTGCCAATAGCGGACTGACCAAAGTGCGAAGCAGCATACCATGTGACGATGACGTTCATCAACTTTGTACTGCAATAATGCGCAGCAATAATCTCGTTCTACCTACTGACGGCGCCTCTGCAGTTAATTTGTTCAAAAGACTCAAACGGCATCTGCTGTTCATTCTGTAAAGTGTACTTTGTTACCGCGCAAGGCCATGCATAGTATACCTGTTATTTGCTACATTACACTTTGTAGTTTTTACTGAACGCCATATTCCCATTTAATCTCCAGATCACATAGACGAGTTGACTGTGCGACGAGTTTGTTGACAAAACCTTGAGTGCATTTATTTCGAATAGACATTCGTTCTTGTCATGTTTTGTTACTGTTACATAGTAAACTATAGTAACTAGTAATGTACAGGGTGTCCCAATAAAAATGACCCCATACAGTTTGCCGTCATTTACATAACCGTTAGGGATTTCGGGGCCAAAGTTTTTTTTGCAGCAGTACACTCCTAATACTCATAATATTGTACACCTTTTTTTATTAATGTATCATACCTGTGCTGATATTGTTGTCATTTTTATCGTTGGTGGTCTTTCTTTTTTGCGAGTAAAAGTTTTAGCACTAGCGGTTACGGCAATAGCGGTTACGGCAATAACGATAGAATATTGTGGGAGGTGACACCATTCAATTGTTCATTGCGACACTCTGTGCAGCAGGCCTACTACAGTTGCACTACACCGTGGTCCATTCAAAANACAGGACATTACATGAAAAATGTATAATCATTTCAACAGCCGTGGTGCACATGCCACTGATAATTATAATCAAAATTGCTCAAAAGTTCAACAAATGCAGTTACCCATTCCTTAAAAAGTTGACAGAAGATTAAAACATTTTTGGCATTTTTATGCATGCAATGCAATCTCTGCAGATCTTTCACTTTTTGATTCAGAGACTACAGTTTGAACATGTGACTATAAAACGAAGGCTAAATTCGTGGTTCACACTAGAGCCCCTAGCCGCCGCTGTAGACTTCATAAGCCGTAAGCCGCCGTAGAATTTTATCAGCCGCGCCGTATTAAAAGAAGTGTATGCTGCCGCCAGCCGTAGTGATTTTGCTCGCCGCAGCTTATGACACTTAGGTGCTAAAGTGACGCACACTTAATAGAGCCCCTGTTCAGCCCAACAAGTAACCGTATTATCACTTTTTAAGTTTTTATAGCCTAAATTTTCTTCTTACCTGTGACACGAGGCCATTTGTTGGACAGAAATGTGATTAGTGTGATGCCTGGAGCATTTTTATGATTAGTACACACTACATGTACCCATATTTGGGGCAACATTAAAAATTTTTACCCTTTGACCTCTGGTGACCCAGATATCAAACTGATTAGCATAAAATGCATTTTTATTGATAAAGTAGTTCATAAGCGAACAAATGAGTGGCATTTGTTAAGTTATGCCATATAGTTCCAGAGTTATTGCAGTTACATTTGCTCTACCCCTAAATTGGGCGCCCGATTTTAACACGATCACTAACTTTCAAATGCAACTTTCTGCCCTTTGACTGTGAATCCCAGCTTTGCTAAGTTTTTTTCTGTAGCTATAGGGACATACATCTTTCAAAAGACCATAGTGAGCCCATCTGTCACACGCTAAATAGCACAAATAAGCAGTGCTAGTGGGCAGGGCGTCACCAACATGACATGAATAATTAATGATTTACACCATAGCCGCCATAGCTTACGCCGCCGCCGTAGAAACCACGGCTAGCCAGCCGTAGTGAGTCATAAGCCAGCCGTAAGGGCTTACGGCTACGGCTAAGGGCTCTAGTTCACACTCATCCTCGAGTCCGGGGATTTTTTAGCTGGTAATTCTGTAATTTGTGGATAGTTGTTGGAATGATGAGGATTTAGTGAGTACACTATAGTGACTACTGACTGGAATATACGCATTCACTTTACATGATTTAGAAACAGTGTCCGGTATGTCAGGCATTTTAATGTGGTTTCACCTTGATTGTATGCAATTGTAGTTATCGATATGTCACGTAATGTGTAATGATATGAACTAATGTCGCCATTTAGTGTCTGAAAATAGAAATCGGGAGCCATTCAAAGTCCTTGAATTTCATTTTATGACTACAGTGGAAAAGCCTGTAAATTTCCTTCCTGTCGACATTTAAGCTCGTTTGTGGTGTCCCGTAGCGCGACAAATGCTACCACCATGCTACAAAATGCATCAATTTCGCACCCCCTCCCTACACCCATTCCTGCTAGTGGCCTTTGACCACTCGACTCCCACCTGCTATAATGTGGCAATTCTCACAGTGGTTGAAGTTAACACGATAAAGCACTGCAACATCAATGACAAGAGGCATCATGAAACGAAATACCATAACTGTGTCAGAAATTGAACTGTATATTGTCTGTAGTATATTAATTGTCGCCTCAAGCTTTAAAAAAGTCTCAGCAGCATCACGGAACTGACTGTAGTGTTAACATAATGAGGTCAGTGATGTGTTTAGGTTCTGCACGAGTTGATATCTAAGTAGTAAATAATATGTGCAACCACGTGAAACAGTTATGATGGATGCACTGTAATTAGTTCCATAATTATACTGCAGATTCAAACTTTCCCAAATCCGCAACACTCTGTCACGGCTCGGGAGATGAGTGTATTGAATTCAGTTTCGGTAACTCCTGTAGGCAACCACAATCTAAGGCCACATGTCGATGCATAAGGTAAACGTCCCTTTTCTTCATAGAAACCGACTGACAAGGGTTTGTCGTCCTGCTGGTTCTCATCGCGAATGCTAGGTGACTGGAATCCCGCTGGTGGCTCACTGTCAGCACCGGTCCAAAACGAGCACACTTGTCCAATTGTCACACCATGCTTCTCTGTCAAACAGTTGCATGCAAGGTTACAGCAGCAGGCATAATTATTTTGCATAGGCATAGCCGGGCAAATGTCTGGTATACTAATCACCATGTGTTTGTCTGTGTCTGTCCGTCCGTCACGCTAAAAACTTATCTCCTACACAGATTGACTTTGTAGCATAACGGCTAAGACACTTTCCCCGCGGCCGAGAGGTCGGGGTTCCAGTCCCGGCCGGCGTACTATGAAGTATCAACTGTGGGCAAGTTGATAACACCCAGTTGCCTGGTGGTTCGGCTTAGCGGTAACGGTCGNCACTCTGCGCCGAGCCCGGTTAGTACTTGGACGGGCGACTGTCTGACGACAGGTAACCCTTCTAGGTATGAGACCAAGCCGCCAGCGACTCAGCCTACTACCCGTCGTGGGACGGTAAAATNAGTATCAGCCTCCGGGCTGAGTAATAGTGATGGCGACAATGGTGGGTGTAGTATTGTAGCTGCCTACCGGCGAACCTACGGGTCAAGCTGGTCAGCTTGGTTGGAAGGTTGGCGGCCACCTGGCGCTCTGCTGCATTCATCGTGCGAACCGTGCCCGCGCCCTTGTAATGGGACTCTCATGTTACGGCACGCTAGAAATTGTCCTAGCTATTGCTATTACAGTACTATTACAGATTTCGGTTCAAATTGGTATGGTATATATGTTACAGGCATTAAGTGAAACCAGGCATTACACGTAATGCCTGAAAATTTCAGGCATTACACGAAATGACTAATTCACTCAGTCATTACGTTTAATGACTGAAGTCTCTAGGCATTTCGCATAATGACTGAAATTTACTGTCAGGCATTTCACGTAATGCCTAAATGCCACGAGCGTGTTTATTTACAGATCTGGAAGATCAATTTCAGTACAATTCACACCAATTGAACTCAAATTACAAGTATCAGCTGTCTGTCTGTCACACACGAAAATAATGCAGCATTTTGCTTGTTTTTGCAAGACAAACTGTTATGGAAACAAGTATTTGAAAAAGATTTTAAAAATACATTAAAAGCGCACTATGATACGAACAAAGTTACAAATTTCAACTGTAAAACTAGCATGAATGCCATCTTAGTTTATTAGAGTTATAAGTCACTGTCTCTGTGTCACACACCGGAATAAGCTTAATGCAGCCATTTACTTGTTGCTTCAAGGCAAACTGATATGATATGATATGATATGATATATAGTTTTAAGTGGATAGTGCAACAGTGCACCTCAGTCACTTTACAGAGTCAATTGTGAGGGAATGACAATTTAACCCTTCGACAAATTGACCCCAGACCCTATATTGAAAAACTGGTTTCAAATTTCTAGACCAGATTTCGTGACTTTTAATATATATTTATTGCCTTCAATCTGGCACACTTAGTTCATGTTCATGCCGATAGGGGGCGCTGCTATTGAGACGTTCTCGACGCCCCCCCACCCACCTCATGTCGTTGCCATAATAATGAGCTGTAAAACCTTGATAGTGATTAGTGATTTCGAACGTAATACGTCTGTAAAATTGAATGTCATCTCCATACCCATTTCTACATAATTTAAATACGAAATGACAAATCGACATGCTGACCACTTGAAGTGAAATCCGTTTTGGTAGCTTTAATTACTGCATTGCGATANTGTGGGTTTGCGTTACATTGAGTCCTTTGATGAACAAGAAATACTTTAGACTGAGACCAATCTAATTACTCCTCGCACATTATTTTCTCGGAGTTTTATTTTGACTCCAGGAATGTTGTTCCAGATTCAAACGCAAACTGGTACAAAACAACTGGCGCCAGAAATAGGTTTCTATCCAACGCCACACGTGGACGACCGCCATATTGGCCTTCCAGTTAGAAGTAGCGTATACGATCTGCTGACCCAAAAGACCCAANCAGAACATGAAAACCCAACCATAGAAAAACGTATTCTCGAACTATGGTGTAAGCCAATTTAGCAGAGGTGAAAACTGAAAAAAATACTCCTGTAGTCAAGATTGCTCAAAGTGTATTTGCGGCTCATGCACTGTATGTATATAATTGCGTTTGGAATTATTTGCACTACAAAAAAACGGACACAACATCATAAGTAATAAAGCATAAGAAACAGAGTAATTATTGTGGAAGGAGCGACCGCGACATCATCCTTTCGGCCACGTGGTTACAGCATGGCGGAGGCGACCACCCAGTGCCCTTGCGGTTCCGATGCCTATTGCTGAAGACAAGGTTCTAAGTAATGGACAGAATAACAATTACGGTAGACAATGACTGTTTGCCACAGACTGAGCTGTTTTCTCTGCTTACCTTCACACTCCTGTAGATACATCTCAAAGAAGTACACAGTATCTTCCTCATCACGGCGCTTACGACTGCCGACATCAGAAAATGTGATACAGTACAGTTTCTTCAGAGCCTGCGGCGTGAGTTTGTGGCTGCTACTGGCTGTCATAAGAT
>JGI26657J51804_10000196_pt1 | contig 8873 bp, 9 predicted proteins | sample WorMetHERISLAND1_3_FD_51804 | JGI IMG/M metagenome (IMG submission 51804)
ATTTATTTCTTACGAATGTGTCATCATTATATACATTTTGACTCACGCTGTGGCATCGCGAAAAACAGAGTGGCATCCCGCAAAGATGCCACAATAATCGACGCCATATAACCTGATTCGTGTAGGTTTCGGGTCGAAATCGTTCTGGGAGAACGATGCCAATACGGAGTATTATGGCATGCACTCCATCAGCCGGCTAACTGCGCAACTTCCGGCGAAGATGATCTGGTGCCATATCTATGTTCTATGCTTGCCCGATTTTTCTGTCATATCTATGTGGGTGCATGATATATTCTTTGCAGTGCACGTTTCGTTTGGTTGGANGTTTTTAAGTTTTTCATTAAAAAGGTGAGATTTAGTGGGTATTTTGCATATTTGGACGAATAGTCGATGGCAAGCCGTTCTCGGTAAGCGTTTTGAAGAATTAGTGGCGTTGATTGCTGAGATTGTCAGTTTTGTGCTGGTCTGCGGGGAGATTTGCACCCGTTCCGATTCCGATTCCGGTCCGTCATATCCGAGGGCCGCTATAGCCAAGGTCGGGACACATGAAGATTAGGGGACCAATTTGATAACACTGGACCCGTAAAGTATACTGTATTATAGAACAATAAACTGTTGTAGTAAGTTTTAAGATAAAGTATGTACGGTAGTTATGTTTTATATAATTTTTCTGGGGAGGGGCCGAGCCCCCTCCCCAGACCCCACCCCTTTTGTGCGTGGTCCCCTAAACTTCACACTAGCCCAAAGGTCCACTGTAGCCGAGGTCATAACCCTAACCCTAACCCTTGGCTATAGTGGATCCTGGCTATACCGGACTTTGGCTATAGGGGCCGACACCCCCGTTTCGGCCTCACGCACAGCGGCCGGGGGTAAAATGCGGACTCCAGTGGTGCAAATTACTGCTTTATTTTCGTAATTTGTTTTGCTGAAAATAATTTAGAACTATTCCCTGTTTATCTCACAATTTTTGTGATTAATGAAGTTGATTTGCAAGTACGGCAATTACGATTATACCAATACTTTTTGACCAGTACTTCATTACAATATACTAATACAAGTCTGTATTCTAGTCATATTTTCAGATCATAATAGCGTTCTCAAGAAATGTTGACCATACTAAAATGTAAAACTCTGTCTCTGTTAAGTGTAACATGATTCCAGCTTTATGATACTTTAGTTTTGTCATGTTAATGACACATGACACTCATTTTTGGTGCGAGAGCAATTTGACATTCCGTGAGTTAATGTTTCATCGAGAAAAAGGATCAGCATTATAGTTAACACTTTTTCTTAGAAGAAATACCAAGATATCCGCAAACATGAACTAGCGACTAACTTCAGTGTTGTCTTTAGTTTAAGTATCTCCAACATTTGCGATAATCTACCAGATAAGAAAAAAACGGTAAAAGCAGTTAACACGAAAGTCAATCCGAACATTACTGATTTACCACCAGACATCTGCAATGCAAACGAATGGTCGTTGCAACTTAATCCGTAGGCATAAGAAATTTTCTGATTAGTGGTCATTTTGATAAGAAAAGAGTTAATCGGACTCGGTTCTCAGCGAGCATCAGAGTAAGAAAAACTGATTAGAATAAAGATAAAATGTTTGTAACGAAACATGAATTCAGCTTATTGTATTTAGCACATCATACCAGCCTTGCTCAACGTTCAGCTCTTTGTCATTTGTTGCATTCATCACAGCTACCACTGATTGCTGTATCTGCATTAGTTCAGTAACTCATACACACATTAAGTCAGCAAATGATTTTTGTCTCATGATCCCATGCGTTGGTGCCAGTTGTAATATTGAGATGCAGTCCTATGCGTTAAGTGTGAATATGTATTATGTCACTGGGTTGTCATGCTGCTAATACATATGACATTACTGAAAATCAAAGCCTAAACTGTTTATGCCTTTCTCATTATGCTTACCACTTAGTCCATCAGTGTGCAGGTGATAACCATGTATGAATTAGCAACAGCTACGGCGTCACTGTGTGCAAATATCATCCACTGAGTCTGAATATCATAAGTCTGTGTTACTGGATATATGAAAAAGAATACCAGTATGACATGTTTTCAGGGGTCATGTGAAGGGCTTACTGCATAAGTTTGCTGTAGTTGTGAGAACATGACCTGACTTGGATGCTTCGTCGTCCGATATTGCCAGTTAGTAAAGCAACCCTTTCGATAACGAAAACTACTGTATATACAGTCATATGGCATCCTGTCATTTCCTGCTAGCAGTCGTGTGACATCCCGTATATGCAACAAGTGCCTCGTTGGCTGCAAAGTGGCAACACAATATACACATAGTGTTTTCGGGGGGAAATAGCAAACTTCTGATCTATGCATCAGCATTGCTCATAGTCATCAGTCATTGTTCATCAACTTGATAGTAGGTCAATAGATAAGATGTCCACGAGCAATGCTGATGTCTATTTCTCTGATATTCATCAATTTCCCAGTGAATGTATATGTCTGTTGACTCATTGTCAATCATTCATTCCATATTCTTCATAAATCATGAACTTGCTATTTCCTACAGAAACACCCTGTGTATATGCTGTTGCCACTTTGCAGCCAACAGGGCATTTGATGTTTATCTGGGATGCCACTTGGCTGCTAACAGGCACAGACAGGATGTTATATTACAGTATCAACAGTAGTTTTTTTCCATTAACTAAAGGGACACTTTATTAAGATACAATATTGGACGACTAAACATCATAGTCATGATTTCATTGAACATTACATGGCATGCTTGGTGACGTTTAGTGCCACTTTACTTTGATAGGAAGTCAACGGATAAGATGTCCACGAGCAATGCTGATGTGTATTTCTCTGATATTCATCAATTTCCCAGTGAATGTATATGTCTGTTGACTCATTGTCAATCATTCATTCCATATTCTTCTTAAATCATGAACTTGCTATTTCCTACAGAAACACTCTGTGTANATGTTGTTGCCACTTTGCAGCCAACAGGGTATTTGATGTATATCTGGGATGCCACTTGGCTGCTAACAGGCACAGACAGGATGTTATATTACTGTATCAACAGTAGCTTTTTTATAATTAACTAAAGGGACACTTTATTAAGATATTCTTGAAGAAAGCCTTGATAGAATTTGTCCTAAGGTACACCANAGAAGACTACCATGTATAATAGTTGGAGATATCAATAGTGACCTCCTTANATATTCAGAACATACTAGTACTAGAAGTTATATTGATAAGCTCATATCTAATAACTTCATTCCAGCCATTATAATGCCAACGAGAATTACTGATAGATCGGCCACATTAATTGATCATATATATTATTCTACAGGTAGTTATAAGAATGATAATAAACTAGTTAAGACCGGTAATATATGGTGTGATATCNCTGACCATTTACCCAATTACATATTAATAACTAATAATGAAGAGAACCGAGATAAACAACAGGCTGATGAGTTACCATTAATTCGGTTATTNTCAGATAAAAACATACAAAAGTTTAAGAACGAATTAAGTTCAGTGGACTTGGTCTACTGCATATAATAGTACAGAATGTGTTTTAAAGAATGACTGCATGGACAACTGGACATATGGAACACTGCAATATCGTTTGCAGAACGGCGTTTATTAAGCATTACAATACTGTTGAGGAAGGAGGTTTTATTGGTATGGCAGCCAATTGGCTGGATTACAATTTATCTCTTATCTTTAAAGTTTCTGACGGATCATTAACATCAATAAATCAGTCATTTTAGTGTCGAAGTTAGTTGCAGTTGTAGGTAATTAGGTGATTACACAATATAGATTAGGTGGCAGGCGTAATATTACTTGTATGCGGCATACATTTCTTGTAACAGTGAAAGAATGATTAAAATCGGTGTACCGGTACTTTCTTTACCGAAGTTAGCGCAAAATTAAACCGGGGTCTCACTTTTTGGACCACCTTGTAGATGACGGGCGACAATTAAAAAGCAAGAATTTTTTCGTGTGAAAAAATAGTGAGGAACTAAATGCAAATTCTTCAGACTCCTAACGTAGTAGGCCTGACATACAGAAAGAAGGGGCCCCCGAAGGATTTTGGCATGGGGCCCCCCGATACCTTAATCCGGCCCTGCATGGTCGCTATAAACTGACATCCCTAACCAGTAGAGACTAAGAATCAAAGGTGCAACTAGCTACCTGAAGTTTACCTGGAAATAGACATTATATCAGTGTCTGTATGTCTGTTAATTTCTTGTAGGCTGCAGTTGTTTGAGAAGTTTGTTGTTTAACTCCAAGAGTGAACAAAGCTGAGAATGTCACGAAAGTGGCCTGTAGAATCATCATGTTATAGGTGACTATAATTATATTGTCTCTTCCTGTGTGTCACAATGTGACTTGAATTTTTACCACGCTGTGCTATATGCAGAGTGTAGTATTGCTAGGTTAGTGTCACTGTCTTGTCTATGACATTCAGATATCATGGTCATGCATGCTTTTTGTAACTGCCAGTTCAGATTTCTTTGTAAATCAAAAGGCACCATGTTGTCTATCCAAGAATTATGTACGATAAATGCTGTGCATTGTGTATATTGTATATTGAATGCAATTTGGAGAATTGAATCATTGACTTACTTTTCTGTTTTGCTGTTGTAATGTGTTAGGAAAAAGAAATATGGCCAGACTGATGGTGTCAACTTTGATCTCACTTCAGACAGTGTGCATTTGGAGAAGATGCTTATCAGTGACAATATTGGTTAGATTTTTTTGTTGTTGTTAACTGCACAAAAATCCAGAGATTATGAAATAATTGATCTTACAGCAAGTGTCAAGAGATAAAATCACACTTAGATCTCTGCAAGCACTTTGTGTATATTTTGTTGCCACTTTGCAGCCAACGAGGCACTTGTATATACCAAATGGCACTTGGCTGCTAACAGGCACCTACAGGATGCCATGTGACTATATATACATCAGTTTACATTAACTAAATGGATGCTTTATTAAGTAACAATATTGGACAACGAAACATCATGGTCATGTTTTCACTGAACATAACATGGCATGTGTGGTGACGTGTACCATCACTTACCGATGTTTTGCAGTAGGCTAATCAAGGGAGATGATACAATGTAATATAAGTACTACTGAGGAAGTAGTATACATGACGAAAAGTGTTCAAGAAGGGGAGACATGATACTTGCTGTAGGCTAATAACATTGAATATCTGAGGTCATGGATGAACTGAACTAAATTTTGAAGGTTGTGGGTCAAGGTCAAGGTCATATCAAGGTCAGATGTGAAATATTCGGGAACCATATATCATAAATGGTTAGAAGTAGCACCATCACTTTTGAGGTCATGGCCAAGGTCAGGGTTATGTTCACAGGCAAGGTCAAGGTCACTTCAAGGTAAAATATTTGAGCAAATTATTGTCNGTTGGCGGAGGCATCCACGTCGATGATTCAGCGTTGAAGGACCTTCTAGATTACTATATAGTTTTGAATGTCTGAGGCTTAAATGATTGAAACCCAGAAAAGGGGCTGTGTATTGATGAAATTGCAGTTGCAGATGGAACCAGCAAGTATACGTGTTTTTCCATGATAGTGAAAGCATGTCGATCTGTAGTGTATGTATGTGGTTTGAAGGATATGGCGTATTTGCCAGGAAGACATTCTATGCTGGAGAGTTTTTGCTTGAGTATGATGGGAAGTTGGTTGATCCAGCATTTGCCAATGAGCAAGTTGACCAGACTTACTTTTACTACTTCTCACTGTCATCAAAGCTTTACTGGTAAGCTACTAAGCTTACTTCTGTGAGACAGTTTGATTCAATTGTGATGCAGAGTTCTGCTAGGCAACAAATCGTACTCGTCAACCATACGTGACGGAAGCATTTAAGAAGTGGGCGGGCCAAGGCATGGCGTCAACCACTGGCGTGGCCAGAAATTTCCAGTAGGGGGTGTTGCCATGGGGTCTGAGTATAGATGGCGAGCGGTGAGCACGAGGATATAGGGTTCATAGGGCGAAGCCCCTCTGGGTCCATCCAGGAGAGGTCAGGGGCATGGCCCATACTAGCACGTGATCTTGGAGTAGTGATCGACAGTGGTTTAACGATGTCACATCACGTCACTGCCGTCTGTCGCTCAGCATACTACCAGCTTCGTCAGCTACATGTGATAGCACATTCCTTGTCAGACGACGCCGCGACGACGTTAGTACAGGCCTTCATTTCATGCCGCCTGGACTATTACAACGCTCTACTGTCTGGCATCTCTGACGCCTTGATTCAGCACCTGCAGTCGGGTGCAGAACTCTGCAGCGCGGCTGGTTACCGGGGCTCGTCAGTGAGACCACATCACACCGGTACTGAGACAGCTCCACTGGCTGCCTGTAAGGCAGTGAATTGACACCTTCGGTCAGCGGATGTCCACACTTGTGCAGTTCCTCGGACACAGACACGGCTAGGCGATAGGAGTTTCGCGGTCACTGGACCTCGGCTGTGGAATAATCTGCCGGTTGAACTTCGACAGCGAGACATAGGCTTGAACGAGTTTAGGCGACTACTGAGACGTTTTTGTTCCGCTNGGACTCGGCGCACTGTGACTTATTGCTTAGGCACGCCGTGTATAAGCACACTTACTTACTTACGTACTTACTTACTTACTAGAGCTGAAAAAACTGTAGCATTTTGGTATTTGCAGGAAAAGGCAAATCTGTACTTTTTTTTACTTTTTTTAGGAATTTTGCAAACTCAGAAAACCACAGGTATTTGCTGATATTTACTATAGGGCTTAGTGACATCAGCCCCCACCCCTTCAGTTTTCAGTGTGTCTATAGGCAGGGCTATCCATCTCTCCGAAGACCATGATGTGGATATTCCCCTTAAAATATCACAAAATTAATGGGCAAAAATGAAATACAAAATTTTTATTGCAANTTTTTTATTTTATTTTTTTTCATGAACATGTGCATGATTTGCATCTCAGTTTTTTTCAGGATGCAGGTTGTATCCATGCAACTATGGAGTGGACACCCTTGTGTTCATGGCAATGACAACAACACTACTGTTGTCCTAACTTCCATTGTCACTTATGAGATGGCGCTGCTTTCAGCATTTCACGTCACACAATTGCAATTCTTTTCCCAACAAGCAATATAACATNGCGTCCCTAATCTAATGTGAAGAGCACATTCAGAGCTAGTTAGCTGTAAGCGTAGGTTTTCTGTGCTGGACTTGCTGTAGAGGCTATGATACTATCCTGAATTTCCACTGTTGGTTATGATGCTATGTATTTGAGGCCAGGTGACTGATTTATTGACTCAACAAGAGAGCAACTTTGTTACACAATTCCAAAAAGTGGCCAGACCACGGCCCACCCGGCCCATTGGCTTCCACCGTCAGCGTCAACTAACAGAATCCACCAGTGATTTCTTCTACCAAGACATACTCTCGACTGAACTAGAATGTGATGGACAAATGGACAGACAGACTGACTAAAGTTCTATGACTTATATTCTGAAGACTATAGTTTGAGCGAAAAAAAAGGACCTTGAGTAAGCAAGCTTAGATATTACTATCAGTATTATATCCAAGGTCCAACAAGTTCACTGAAGGTACACATTTTTGCTAATTTTATGTATAATAATAANATGGGACTTACCAATGCTGTGTGAATGTGGAAGCTTTTTTACATTTATTAGTTAAAATTAAAAATGTTGGCGCTAAAGTTGCTTTTGATTTTAGACTAATTTTTATATATGCATTCTATCAGTGTTCAAACCATTATGGCATGAAATGGCCTATAATGTGCTGTTAAGAAACTACTCACTCACTCCCTAAATTTGCACTTTATCTGGCTGTTACAGCATTGATGCGTCAGCAAGTCAGCGGCTTGGGAAATATGTTAATGACTCTCCCACTCGATTTGCGAACTGTGCACCAAAGGCAGTATTAATTGACAGCAAGCCACGTCTCTTGATATTTGCAACTAAAGTCATCGAAGGTGGCACTGAATTGCGCTACAATTATGGAGGAGGTGATCTGTCTTGGCGAAAGGTTAGCCTTGTTGTCAATGTTTCAAATGTGTTTCAGCACACTTCACAAGAGGCATGTTGTGGATAATGCTGTTCATTGTCTAGCCACGTCATAATCATAGGCTGCAAGGCTGTAGGACAGCCATTCATTACAGTTCTGCTTATGGTACATAAAGGCAAAATTTTACTGTCTTGGATTGTACTATGAGCCTCTGTAAAACCAAAGTTTTTTTGGGATATTTCAGAAATATGGTTGCAATCTTGGTGGCTGAACAAATGGTTCCAGACATTGTACTGTAGCATTTCTGGAAACTTGAAAGTCAGACATTAGNATGCTGTAAAGAGTAGCTTACAACTGATAGCCAAATGGAAGCGATCCGGGGATCGTATGCAGTGCACTGCCGTAAGCTACTATGGAAGTAAGACCTAGTTTGCAACTAACTACTTTGAAACTAACGACTTGCCCGACCGCATGCACCTTACCATCGTAGAACAGTGTGGGTGACGTCAACTAATTTGAGCTTTGAAATNTCCTAGCGAGTGCATAACAAAATACATGAATATTCATTTAAGGCTACAGCCATCCTAAATAAGCTTGTGTTGGTGATGCGCTTCATGAGTTACTAGGCAGGAAGCGCATGCAACAGGTTATTCTGCATGTCAAGCGGTTTACGTGTCCACAACTGTATGTTGCGNGTATAAAAACAGACCTTGCAGAGATGATTTTTAAACAAAGATCATATAAGGCATATGGCAAACTAAAATGGGGTGAGTCTGGGAGGGGCACACTTATAGTAGTGCCACTATTTTTCGTTAGTAACGTAGATTTATCTTTACTTTGAACGACTA
>JGI26657J51804_10000201_pt1 | contig 8812 bp, 11 predicted proteins | sample WorMetHERISLAND1_3_FD_51804 | JGI IMG/M metagenome (IMG submission 51804)
ACCCTTTTAGCTATCCCATTAATCAGATGTTGTATCCTCTTTACCTTTAAACAACCTGATAATCTTAATTGTTTCGCTATTGCTTTTATTTTCTTAGCTGTGAGTGTTTTAAGATTGAATCTATTCCAATCGATATCTGTTTTATCTTCCATTTTTTTGTACAAAGAATTTTTTTTCTTACATCAATTTTTAGTATGTTTACCTTATACCGTTGCTGTAATATTTTTCCATCCTTGTGTTTTAAAGCACTGGGTGCAACCTTCAATGCCCTACTCGCTTTATACATCGAAGGATACACCTTAACTTCTCCGGTTTCTAAGTCCATAATTTCGGTTTGCCTTGGTTGTTTTCGTATATTCTTTAAAAAGTCGTATCTCTGATCGGGTTCCATGGGTTTTTCAGGTTTCTGACTCTCTGCATTAGGAATTAATCCTCTTTCGCCCAGTAACGTTAACAGCTCGTTTTTGTTATAATAAGTGCATCCTTTAATATTATTCGCTTTCATGATCGCTTTCAGTTCTGGCAATGACAACATTTTATTTTATATTAAGAAAATTTTTTTCTTAATTTCAAATCAATACACAACCGCCATTTTCTGTCCATCGGATTGGAAGGTCAAGAACCTGTCGGAGATGACCAGTGCAAATGCTTCAGTGCCTGNGGGGATATTTTNAGTGAACTGCGCCTTGATTTGAATATCTAAAACTGACGACTTGAGTTTCTCCCTNTGTTTACTGATATCGAACATAAACAGAGGGTATAGAGTTTTAAAGTCGCTCGGGTTAATGTTCGGATGGNTAATTAGCTCNTCCATACCGAAAAATTTAACTCCAAATATGGCGGCTTCACCATAAGGTCTCGAAAACTGTTGGTTAGCAANGGATATATTATAGNCAACAGCAGGATATCTGGTCGCATTCAGCATCACGTACATGTTTTTCAGATTCACATGGTCGAATATGGATGGGTTTTTAGTTTGATCTCCGTCCTTCTCCGTTTGAAATGCAACCACTATATATCGTGGTTTCTCCGGAGCTGTTTTTACACTGAGCCTCCACGAAAAGCTTGTCGACTGAGGAGCGGTAATCGTGTCGCACTGTCTCATTCTGTATGCTACCGGTAACGAAGCCTTAGATTCAATGGTCTTGTAAATCGANAACTTTTCTGCATCTGCAGGAAGAACATGCGGCATGAACCAGGAAATCTTCTTAAGCGTTACTTTTCCGGCATCGACTGTTGCGGCTCTAAAAATCGCATCGTCGTCTGACTTTCTGACAAGTGTCAGAGTATGCTTCAAACCATACACAATTTTGTCGTAGTCTTCACAGAAACCAAAGATGTGCTTCAATGGGATCCTGAAAGAGAACGTACCTTTCGCGGTCGGATACTGTATGATATACGAGTGTCTAGTTGCAAAACCCGAATTACTATCTCTACTCGCAGCCGTACCTGAATCTTTATACCACAGCTGATTGAGACCTTGTGCCCTGGCGAACTCTCCCGAATATTTCAGCAGTCCCAACATGGTAGTTGCCTGCCCTGGGTGGAAAACGGATTCGATTTCCTGGTTTGATAAGTAATACGAAATGTTACTGAACAAGTGCATTATGCCGTTGTTAGTAAGAGTGACCGCATCTGCATTTGCGTAATTAGTACCATCGGCTTTTGTTAGTTGTCCCTCGAAGACCAAATAACTCTCGCTGGGATGCGTAAACAAATCCTGTAATTCGATATTGATTCGGATTTCGCCGGCACTGTTGAGATTCGTTCTGGCATTAGGTTCGTATTCATGGTGTTCATATTCTTCTATGCTCTCGTCAACAAGAGGATTTTCGTTAAACTTCAATATGTCTGATGTCATTTTTATTCTGGGAAAATAATTTTTTATGTGTTTCATACGATCTTCATGCTATCTTTATTCCCGATCCATTCAACCGTTTCGCTAGGTCTTGAATCGCGATAGCGTGAGTACTAGCATTCGCATTCGCACCACCTTCATTCGTGTTAGCATACTTGCGAATAATTTCCTGTGATTTGGGCGTCAAGATTTTATTTGCTGCTTTTTCGAGTAGCTTTTTTCCGACATCAATTGCAGCCGACTTGGCCGATTCTTTTCCCACATCAAGTGCGGATTTTGCCAGTTGCTTTGCCGTATCACTAGTGAACATTCTCACAAGGAACTTCGCGATTGAACTAAATATTCCTGAACCACCGATAACATATTGTTTCTTGTAACCACGCTTCGTAACTAACATATTTTTTAAACGTATTTTTTATTTTGTTAATGCCGAAATCGTTTTGTACTCCTTCTTGCTAATAGCTTTCTGTCTCAGCAATTCGTCGCATATACTTACTAACTCGTTTCTCACTCCCGTATTACCCGCCATTTTACTGGCCATCAGGAGATCTAATCGTTCGAGTAAGGCATTTGGATCGGATGGTATTACAACGGTCTCAACGGTTCCTCTTCCCTCGTATCGGTCTTTTTTGTCCCATACAGTTTTCAATAATCTGTTCCACTTATAACCCCTGCTAGATTTCGGTCGAATTTCATTNGGGTCGTNATTCTGTTTCATCGAGTTGGTTCGAACCACGATTTCAGCATAATNATCGAAATCATCGGGTGTATATATATCACTGCTGGGTTCTTTGCTGATAATGAGTTCCCACAATCCCGGCGTACCTTTGTACAACTTATCACCCACTTTCAGGTCATTGTCGATGACTTCAACTTCCATATTCCCTATGAAAAACTTACCGTTCTTATCATACAACCCGAATGTTTTATCGACGCCGGCCTTATTAGCGAATTTCCTCAGATACTCTCCCGCGATATCTCCGATGAACATCATCTCTGTATCCTGAAATTCTTCTTCTTCTTCTTCGCCATCGTCACCGTCATCATATGCTTTAATTGAAGGGAACTGTGGAAAGCTTATCGCTTTAGTTAGTTTCTGAGTGATTGGTTTTATCTCACTAACGATACTCTCTGTTAAGGTTTTCTGTGTTTCTGTAATTGGTTTGAATACCTTCGACAGCTCCCTTTGTATATTGGATTCACCCAAGCGTTCCGATATATAGTTTTTCTGTATGTTTTCCTTTGTCTTTAGAAACTGGTCCACGATAAAATCTCTCTTTTTCGGATCGTTGATCTTTAGGAATGACATTTTTATTTAAACGAATATTTTTTTATCGTTATTTCTATCGTTATTTCCATCGTTGTTTTCATCGTTGTTTTCNTCGTTGTTTTCATCGTTANTTTTCNCTCGTCGTATATTCCATATCGTAAACTTTAACTTAGTTTGTTTCTTGTTGAACTTCTGTCTGAGTTCTTCTTTCATCTGTAAATATTTGTCGTATTCTGATACGATCAGCGAGTATTCCTCAGCCGAAATTATACCATCGTTCAGTGCTTTGNAGACATGGCTACAAATGGTGTTTAGTTTGGCTTTCNCCAGGAGTAGNATCTTTTCGTGTTTGTCTGTCTTTACNGATAACGTCTTGACGACCTGACTCCCTATTGTGCCGAATAATCCTGCCGTTCCAAGTGCTATCGTTTCTACAATAACGACCACTGGAGCTTCGACGACCGTACATAAAAGAGTGATTCCAATGACTCCTCCTACCACCATAGTTGAAGCAACCACAACATTACTGACGACACGTGCAATTTTGACCCATCGTTTGTATTTTTTGCTCAATGTAGCATGTTCTTCAATTTCAAGTTCTAGCAATTTCTGTATTTCACTGATTTTCTGAAGACGAAACGTACACGCGTCCATTTTTTAAATACCCAAATGATTATAAATTATACGTATAATTTATAATTATAGTTATAATTTTCTATCACACTACCTGATGTTCCACTCCATAGAAAGTCTTGATGAATATCTGGAAATGAGATAGTCCTGTGTTTCCTTGTTCGGCTGAACGTACGGTCAGTCTATAGGTGCTGTATGACTGGCTCGTAGGAGATAAAAACTCCTGCATTTCAGATCCCAATGTAGTCTCGCTGTTGAGAATGTTAGTAAGTGACTCACTTTCACCATTTCTACCACCGAGTGACCACGAAGTTATCCGCTCTATGTTCTCTCTCAGACCCGTTAATCTGATCTTCCATATTCTAACGGCAGCGGGACAAGTGATTTGTATCCATGCACCAGCTCCTTCACCTGCACTTTGCCATTGGGCATTTTTTGCCGAATTGAATGCAACCCAACCCTCGTGGAATGCGTCTAAGCGTGAACTGGTACTTACGACGAATCCGGTTTTAGAATTTGCTCGTTCCAAAGGAGGAATGTGACCTTCATAATTCAGCAATGACATTTGGAGGAACTTTCGATCCACGTAATTTTTTGATGCGGCTTCGTGTGGGTAGGCGGGTTCGTCGAGGTATAGGATCCTGTTGTCGTTCATTTCGATATTCGCAGAAACCGATATTGTGGGTGGATTATTCCTGTCCCCAATTTGACACACCCTGGTGTTACCAACACGAACCAGTAACCCGTGCGTCGTTTCCAACGTCAAGGGACTTTGATCTTCTGTGTTTAGAAGCGGACTCCGAAATTCAAACCGATTACGTATATGACCTATTGCAAGAGAGAACCTCGTTCCTCTCCGAAGGTAAGTGCACCCAAGTATTCGACTTGTGTCTGTATCGAGNGCGAGTATTAAATTACCGGTCATCGTGTCACCGGATTTGGAGACTTTATCTGCGGCTTCAATTGAATCGACGTACGATTTTGTAGCCACATCCTGATCATCNNTGGGATCGCTGGCATTTTTAAGCNTATGTCCATTCATGTTTATCGGCCCTGTAACCGTATTAGTTCCGTCTCGTCTGAGAAAGTTATTGTTAACGATTCTTAAAGATAATCCTGACCGGCCTGAAACCGGCCTAAAGGAACTTNTGCCAAACTTATCAACTGACATTTTTATTTATGCTATAATTATTTTTTTACAATAGCATGCCGAGAAANGGAATGTCCTTAAACGGGCTGTTGGGACCTAACAGCAAANCCTTACCGTCNTATATATTGCCTTTCTTTTTCACGTATAAGCCGTTGCCTAGACTTTCGAGTCCTTTTCCACTTGATGGACCCAGATAAAGTCCACTACCGTCGGTCTCAATCTGGCATACACAACCACCCTTNTTCAGATACAGACCATTACCGACGAGTTTCTGGACTCCTGTGCTTGCAAGTCCGCTTAATGCACCAACACCCAAGGCTGGTAATACAGTACCCGTTAGAACTGGAATGGCCTTTGCTGCCAAAGCTGCCAGGAGCGGTAAAAATCCCCCTTCCACTTTCATGTTGTGTGCTATTTGAGTCTTTGACATTTTTATCGTTAAGCCTTTCTTCGCATCATATGCTTTAGACAGCATAGTTAATTGTGATTTCGTCAGAGCAAGTATGTCTTCTCCGATTAAATCTTCAAAAGTAAGGCGTATACTTATAGAGTCACATCCNNTTTGAAGTGCCTTCGCGAGTTTTTCTTTCTGCGTGTCTGATATTCTGACTTTCACATTTGTATATCTGCTCATTTTTTGTATCCAAAATAATTATAATTAAACTTCTTTTNAATGAAATCTCAGCGATACGGTCTCTNCACGCAAATTTAGTTGGTTNNCGTTTTGATCTGTAAGGATCGTTTCCATACTGTGAATCGTGTCTAAGGTTATTGGAAGGTAAACCAGATTACCCGGTGTCTCGATTATCTTGTGTCCAGGCGATACGTTTGGAAAGAATGAATAGACGGTAGGTTGAGTTGACCCATTCACATAGCTTCCTGCAATTATATCGATGTTCACGAGAATACTGTTAATGCTCAAGATGTTTACTACGTTTTCGGACTCTTGATAACGTGACGTATACAGACTGTTATTGAATCCTAAAACGCTACTAATCGAGTCGACAGGTCTGAAGTCAACCTGATAGTTATCGGCGAGAATCAGCACTAACTTTAACGTGTTTATATTTGCAGATAGAGTAATGCTATCTGAGTCATTATCTCGATTGTAGTGCCCGTTTTGTCTCATATTAAATTGAATGTAGTCATTGATATCGGAAATTTCGTAGCTACCCTCCGGTATTCGAATATCGAACCATGTCGAGCCCCCATCCGGGGAATATCTAAAATGGTTATTAGTTGGATCTATGTTCGGAAAAGAGTAGTATGTTTCCAGGTTAACCAGCGCTATTTCGTACCGTTTTTTCTTGTTCAGTTGAATAGGAGGATTAAACTTCGTTTTGAACCTTGTCTTGTTATCACTTACTACAATCTGAAGTGAACTCTTTGGTTCAGTATTCAATGCTATTTGTTCGAGAATCGATTCCATTTTTTGATGTATAAATTTTTTATTCTGCGATTAGGTCTTCGGCATATAGAATCTATCGAAACCGCTTCTGTACTTTCCGTTGCATTTGTTACTGGAAAGGTCTATAACGACGAAGCCGTGTGGCATTTCCCAGCTGGCTTTACAGAGATGTCTGAATTCTTCCTTAGGCATATCGATACTTACGTGATCATTGTATATATGGTTGATGTTCTTTAGATCTTGAGGAAACAGACAAATGAAATTCGCATTCTCTCTTATCGTCTGGCGCGGAAGTTTAAAATAGTTTTGCGTTAAATAGAAGCTATCCACATTGCTGTGCCTTCCGCGAATGTAATACTTTTCGCACGTGTTTTGCTTTTCCAGGAGAAGATCGTCGAAGACCATTAGATTCTTTTTTTCAGCATTTAAATCTCTGGGGTCTGGGACATCTTCTGCCGTTTCAAAGAAGCTGCAATCTATGTCGGACGCATAATCTATGTTCTTCGCCATTTCTTCTACGATCTTCGCTGGTGAAAAGTTTAGGTTCATAATCTCGTCTCTACTATTAAATAGGTTGACAATGGCTTCTTTTGGCAATTTTTCCTCGAACGCTTTCTTGAGAATGCGATACTCTGGCTGAAACAGGCTTTTTCCGAAAATGCTCAGNTTATTGTAGTCCAGCCATCCTGGTCGAAGTAATAGATTAAGGAGTAAGGTTGTTTTGCCGCAGGCGGATTTTCCGACTATGAGACCTCTTATGCTTCTCGGTAATAGCGGATTGTTGGATCTCTTTGTTATATTCTCATTCCATGATAAGTCTTCTACATCCATTTTTTAAATATATTTTTAAATTAATAAAAAACATGTATTGTGTTAAGTGTAGAAAAGTTACGGAAACTGATAACATCACAACAGCGAAATGTAGAAATGGTAGAGCGATGGCCAGAGGTAGATGTCGCGTTTGCGGTAAAACAAAAACTCAGTTCATTAAGGGTGCTGGACTTTTTAACACCGTGGTTAATAAACTACCATTTGAACTACATCTTCCTGGACATAATTTCACGGGTNCTGGTACGAGACTCGACAGGAGACTAAATCCTGANGGAACACCACATGCCTGGAGTATGCCAATAAACCGAGTCGACACAGCTGCCTATCACCATGACTTGTGTTACGCAAAACACAAAGACACGAAGACTAGAAACGAAGTGTGNGATAAAGAAATGCTGAACGAACTGGATGGTATTCTAAATCCGACATTGCGAGAAAAAATCGATAGGGCTTTNGTTCGTAAAATCATCAGTAGCAAAGTCAAATTCGGACTGGGTGTTCCGATCCAAAAAAANATCTCAAATGGAGCGACGAATTGGCTGAAGANCTCCATAAATCCGTGACGAAGAAATTCCCAAGAANAAGAGTCTACGCAGATGGGATAGATAAGATATGGGCAGCCGATTTGGTTGACATGCAAAGTTTTTCAAGANACAATAAGGGAGTGAAGTACCTGTTGACTATAATCGATGTATTTTCTAAGTATGGCTGGATAGTTCCGCTGAAACAGAAAACTGGTATCGCGGTTGCCAATGCTTTGGAACAGGTCTTCAGAGAACGCAAACCTGAGAAGCTGTGGGTGGACAAGGGAAAAGAGTTTTACAACAAGGATGTTCGAAAGCTTATCACGANCTACTCTACNGAAAACGAAGAGAAATCCAGTGTAGTTGAAAGATGGAATAGAACGATNAAGGAGCGGATGTTTAAGTATTTCTCNGCGAATAACACGAGGAAATATATAGGCGTTTTGGATGAAATGGTAAGGCAGTACAACAACACTAAACACTCTTCCATAAAGATGACACCGGTAGAAGCCAGCGAGAAAAAGAACGAGAATAAAGTTTGGTTAAATTTATACGATGATCGTATATATGACCAAGAAATAAAACCTAAGTTCAGAGTGGGTGATAAAGTTAGAATAACAAAGAAGAAGGGCTTGTTTGAGAAGGGGTACACGCCACGCTGGACCGAGGAAGTGTTCACGGTTTCTGCGGTTCAGTATACAGATCCTATTACATACAAGATTGCAGATTTGAATGGTGAGGAAATACAAGGCACATTTTATGGGGAGGAATTACAAAAAACTAGTCAGGAAATATTTAGAATCGAGAAGGTAATAAAAAGAAAAGGAGACAGATCTCTGGTGAAATGGGTTGGTTATCCGGATTCGTTCAATTCGTGGGTAGATAATAAAGATCTGATACCACTGAAATAAAGTACAATGATTAGCCGCACGTAAACCTAAGAGTTCGACCTCCCGAAAATATCATTATTTCTTTTAAAATCTAATTTTAACTGATTTGCCCTTATCACACCAGCGATTATTTTGGATCGCAGATAGTGTATTACAAAAAAAGTATATTAAATGATTAATATACTTTACCTTATATATTCCGTGAAGAAGTTGTTTTATTCAGCGAGTTGTCGAGCCGCTATCGTCTG
>JGI26657J51804_10000204_pt1 | contig 8758 bp, 10 predicted proteins | sample WorMetHERISLAND1_3_FD_51804 | JGI IMG/M metagenome (IMG submission 51804)
CTTGCCTTTGCGGACGCCGCCGAAATAACTCTCGTCCACCTCGATCTCTCCGGCAAAGGGCGAGGCCTTCTCCGTCTCCTCGGCAATCACCTTGCGAAGCCAGGCCGCCGTGTTCCGGGTGGACGCCAACCAACTCAGCGGCTGCTCGTGCCGTCGTCGCCGCCACAAAGTGCTCCATCAAACGATCACGCTTCCAACCACTGAGCCGGCTTCTTCTCACATACATCCTGCAATCCTAGCCCAAGCATCTCGCTTAGCCAGGACAGCCCCTAGAGTTTTTGTTCCAGAGGTTGAACGACAAGACCTTTGCGCGCCCGCCGGGATGCGCTGCGGCAGCATCCGAACTTCCTGCGAAATGGACATCGGCGACGGGAACACCGTTGGCCAGCAAGACGAGTCCGGCGACAATCGCCTGGCGCAGGCGACGTCGATAGAAGAAAAAGGCCGTGAGCGTTACCGACGCCAGCACATATTGCCAACGAAAATGGACAAAGACCTCAAGCCACCAGGGCGTACCCTGAAGGAATCCAGCGGCCGTCACCAAAACGAGGGCGACGAGCCCCCATACTGCGATCCGCTCGCTAACCCTGCTCCATCGGCTCATCGGCGGACGCACGCATCTCTGAAATCAACCATTCACGAAAGACCTTGAACTTGGGACGTTTTACCTGCCCCTCCGGGCAAACGAGGAAATAAGCGAAATTAACCGGCAGCGCCAGCTCGAACGGCCGCACCAAATGCCCTTCGTTGAGTGCCGATGCGGAGAGTACGCTGCGCGCCAATGCGATACCGTCACCTTGGATCGCCGCCTGAATAACCAGGTTCGAATGCTGGAAGGTCGGACCCCGATCCGGATCAACGCCTTTGGCACCGGCGGCCAGCAGCCATTTGCGCCAATCGACCCGCATATCATCATGCAGCAATGTGTAATGTTTCAGGTCGTCCGGTCTTTCCAAGGGCGGGCCGTTCTCGAGCAGCGCCGGACTGCAAACGGGGAACACCTCTTCGGTGGACAACCGCTCGACATGCAGCCCCGGCCAATTCCCGTAGCCGTAGCGAATGGCGAGGTCGAATCCCTCCCGGACGAGATCGACCGGATCGTCGCTGGTCGAGATCCTGACGTCGATATCCGGGTAACCGGATCGGAAACGGCCCAAACGCGGCACCAGCCAGGTGGCGGCGAACGAATCCATGGTGGTGACCGACAACACGCCGGCCTGTTCGTGCCGGTGCAACCGGTCGACCGCCTCCGAAACGATATCGAGGGCCTGGGACACGGCCGGGTAAAGCTGCTGAGCTTCATCCGTCAGCAACAAGGCGCGGTTGAGGCGCCGGAACAGAGGCAGCCCGAGGCGCTCCTCAAGGGTTTTGATCTGATGGCTGACGGCCGCCTGTGTGACGTTCAGCTCGTCCGCCGCCTTGGTGAAGCTGAGATGCCGCGCGGCGGCCTCGAAGGTTTTCAGCGAGTTCAAAGGCGGCAATCGTCTCGACATCCATTTTTCATAATAAATTATCATGAATTTATCAAGAGACGGCACCAGCGATAAAGATCTAAAACGCTGAAAAATAGCAATTTTTTTAATTGCATCCATACATTCAAATAAAAAAATCTAATCCAAACATCAAAAAAGATCGTTTGTCCGCAAACGCCGAGTCGCGTACATCCTAGGCATCAAGTTTGATCAACCGTCGCCAATTCGACCGAGGAGAAAGACGATGAACAGCCATACTGATCAGGTGAAACCGGTCTCACTCGGCGGCGTCCGCAACGCCGCCCAGGAAGGGGTCGTGACCCTATTCACCCTGCCCGAACGGGTCCTCGACACCTTGCCCCTGTGGCAGACCCGAACCGAGGAACGGCGGCACCTGCGCAGCCTCGACGCACGACCCCTGAACGATGTCGGTCTTTCCCGCGCCGAAATCGAGCGCGAGGCTTCGAAACCCTTCTGGATCCCCTAGGTGTATCACACGCACCTCGCCGAAGGGGGCGCCGGTAACGGTGCCCCCTTCTTCTTTTGCGGCGATAAATCCACCCGGATTTTACGATCGTGATCCGGATTCCTTTTGCCGGCGAGCGCCAAACGGTCTACAGACCTTGGACACCGCTGATCGAGGGGGAGAGGCGGTTTCGGGCAGAAACGGACGAACGTGGAACGGAATGGCGCAGGAGCTGAAACACTGGTTCGACAAGGATTTCTTCGACGATCTGGGCGCGGCGATTGCACATCAGTCCCCAGGGTTCGATAAACCAAGTTTTCAGCGGATGGCGACGGACGGGCTCGACCGGCTCGAACTGATGCAGCGGATGACGCGCACCGTCGAGGCCTGCCGAACCCATCTGCCGGACGACTACCGCCGGGCGGTCGGCATTCTCAAAGCGATCGCACCCCGCTACGAGGGCAAGTTCCAGGGTTTGTTCTGTTCGGAATACGTCGGCCGCTACGGCCTCGGCGATTTCGATTTCTCGCTCGGCGCGCTGGCTTACTTCACCACCTTCTCTTCTGCCGAATTCGGTGTCCGGGAGTTCTTGATAAAAGACTTCGACCGGACGCTCGAAACCATGAAGACATGGACCGCCTCGGATAACCACCACCACCGGCGCCTGGCCAGCGAGGGGTCACGGCCGCGCCTGCCGTGGTCTTTCCGCATACCGCAACTGATCCGCGACCCGAGCCCGACCCGCCCGATCCTCGAGCGGCTCAACGCCGACGAAAGCGAAACCGTGCGCCGGTCCGTCGCCAACCATTTGAACGACATTTCCAAGGACCATCCGGAAACCATGCTCGACTGGGTGGAGACCTGGGACCGGACCGACCAAGGGACGGGGTGGATCGTCAAACACGCCGCCCGCGGGCTTCTCAAAAAGGGCCATCCGCGGGCCTTCGGCCTGTTCGGTTTCGAAGCGGAACCGGCCATCGAAACCGTCTCCCTGAACGTCGACAAACCTTCCGTCGCCATCGGCGACGACATCGCCTTTTCGTTTACGCTGGGCTCTTTGAAACAACGCCCACAGAAACTTGCCGTCGATTATTCGGTTCACTACGTGAAGAAAAACGGCAAGACATCCCCGAAAGTGTTCAAACTCAAGGAGTTCGAACTGGGGCCCGGTGCCATCGAATCGCTCGGCCGTCGTATTTCCTTGCGGAACCTGTCGACACGCGAACACCACCCCGGCACCCATCACATCGAACTGATGGTCAACGGCCGGTCCGCCGGTATGGTATCGTTCGACGTGACCGACTGAGGCTTAGGCGATGACCCAAAGGAAAATACCTGCCGTCTTCATGCGCGGCGGCACCAGCAAGGGCCTGTTTTTCCGGGCCGAGGACCTGCCGGCCGACCGGGATGCGTGGCACCGGATCTTTATCGATGCCATGGGCAGCCCCGATTCCTACGGGCGCCAGTTGAACGGTATGGGTGGCGGCGTGTCTTCCCTGCCCAAGGCCGTCGTCCTATCCAGATCGAAGCACGAAGGCGTCGACATCGATTACGATTTCTATCAGGTCGACATCACCAGTGCCGTCGTCGACACGTCTGCGACTTGCGGCAACCTGTCCTCCGCCGTCGGGCCCTTCGCCGTCGACGCCGGATTGGTTCCGGCGCAGGGCGACGTGACGCCGGTCTGCATCCGCTCTGTCAACACGGGCAAGGACTACATCGCCCACGTGCCGACCGCCGACGGCCGCTTCAGCGAGAGCGGCGGCTTTGTCATTCCCGGGGTGTCGGGGACCGGATCGAAGATCCGCCTCGATTATGTCGATCCCGGCGGCGCCACGACCGGGCGTCTGCTGCCGACAGGCAATGTGGTCGACGTCATTACGGTGCCCGGTGACGGTGATTTCGAGGCATCCCTGGTCGATGCCTCGACGGCAAGCGTGATCGTCGCAGCGGACCGTTTTGGCCTCGACGGAACCGAGACCGTGGACGCGCTCGAAGCGGATACGGGCCTGATGGGCCGGCTCGGCAAGCTGCGCCGTCTCGCCGCTGTTAAAATGGGCCTGGCCGAAACGCCGGCCGACGCCGCCTTGGGCAACCCTCGCGTCGCCATCGTCGCCCCGCCGCGCCCCTACCGGACCCTGTCCGGCGAAGCGGTCGGAATCAAAGACGCCCATGTCGCCGCGCGGATAACCTCGATGGGGCAGGTTCACCGGGTGTTGCCGCTGACCGGCGCCATGTGCCTGGCCGTGGCCTGCCGCATCACCGGCACCGTCAGCCAGCGCATCGCCGGCGATGTTGACGGCGAGTTGCTGCTGGCCAATCCGTCCGGCGTCCTGCCGGTGAACGCTGACGTGACCCAAGAAGACGGCCTGTGGACGGCAAAGACCGTCACCGTCTACCGGACGGCGCGGGCGCTGATGGAAGGTTCGGTGCTGGTGCCGGCCTGACCCACCCGAAACCCGCGGGACGTCACGAATGACCTCAGGTTTCCAGGGCCGACAGCCACGCCTCGAAACACAATCGCCCCTGGCGGGCGACGATCGGCGCCCAGGCCGCCGTATCGCGCCTAAGGCTGGGCACGTCGATGCCCGGCGTCGCCGCGATCTCGGCGGCATGGCCGACAAACCAATGTTCCAGGCCGCTTCCGGTCACTTCCAGATGAAACTGCAAGGCGAGGAGGTTGGTACCGAGGCTGAATGCCTGGTTCGGGCAGAGATCGGTGGCGGCGAGGTGTTCGGTCCCCTCCGGCAGGTCGAAAGTATCGCCATGCCAATGCAGTACCTGGGTCAAATCCGGTGCCAGATGACCGACCGGGCCGGCGGCACCGGGTTCTGTTAGCGACACCGGCGCCCAGCCGATTTCCTTGCCGCCGGCCGGATAAACCGGTGCACCGAGGGCGCGGGCCATCAACTGGGCACCGAGGCAGAGTCCGAGAGTCGGCCTATTCGCGGCCAGTCTTTTCTCGATCCGTGCGATCTCGGTCGATAGAAAAGGATAGGCCTCTTCCTCGTAGGCGCCGATGGGGCCACCGAGCACGACGACGAGGTCGGCGTCCCAGATACCCGTCGCGTTCAGGTCATCTCCCGGCGCCTCGACGTATGCGACGTCATATCCCCATTCAGACAGGATCGGCGCCAGAAGGCCCAAGTCCTCGAAAGCGACGTGACGGATGGCGATGGCCGTTTTGGCGACACGCGTCATCGAGTTCAGCCGATTTCGATGACGACTTTGCCGGTCGATTTCCTGGATTTCAGGGCATTCAGCGCGGCCGCCGCCTCGGCCATGGGGAAGGTCATGGATACGTGCGGTTTTAGGTCTCCGTCCGCATACCAGGCGAGCAGTTCGTCGAAGGACGACGCGATCAGGTCCGGTGCCAGGGTTCGATGGGCGCCCCAGTAATACCCGATCGCCGTCACGTTCTTGACGAGCAGGATATTGGCCGGGATTTGCTGCACGTCGCCGGCGGCGAAACCAACGACGAGCATACGGGCCAGCGGGGCTGCGGCGCGGAGCGCCGCCTCGAAGGTGCCTCCGCCGACCGCGTCGTAAACGGCGTCGACGCCGCGGCCGTCGGTCAGTTCCTTGGCCCGCTCGCGGATGTCTTCCTCGCGGTAGTCGATCAGATGATCGGCGCCGAATTCTTTTGCCACGGCCAGCTTGTCGGCACCGCCGGCGGTCGCGATGACCACGGCACCCAGTTTCTTGCCGATTTCCACCGCGGTCAGTCCCACGCCGCCGGCAGCGCCTGTCACCAGCAACGTTTCACCCCGGGCGAGTCCGAGCTTATCCTTGAGGCCGATATGCGAGGTGCCATAAGCGATGGGAAAAGCCGCCGCCGTGGCAAAATCCATGGTATCGGGAATGGCGAAAACGTCGGTTTCCGGCGCCACCACGTCTTCGGCGTAACCGCCGTAATCGAGGATGGCCATGACCCGGTCGCCGGGTTTGACCCGGGTGACGCCGGCCGCGCATTCGAGCACTTCGCCGGCGATTTCGAGACCCGGGCTAAATGGAAACGGCGGCTTCACCTGGTACTTGCCGGCGAGCAGCAGGGTGTCGGCGAAATTGACGCCGGCGGCCCGGACGCGGATGCGCACACCGCCATCGGTCAACGGCGGTGACGGCAGATCAGCCACCTCCAACCCGTCGGGCTCGCACCAGTCGCGGCAAATGACGGCTCGCATGGGAACTCCTTGATTCGGACCTGATTTTGCCGGAGGTTAGGCGGTCTCACCGATCGGTACCAGTGGGAAATTGAGGATGCGCGGCTACTTCGGCATCGGCGTCGAACGGATCTCAAAAGTGATGAACGTGGGCAACCTTTTTCGCTCCGCCCATGCCTTCGGTGCCAGCTTCGTCTTCACCGTCGCCGCCAGTTACGTTCGTTCCGAAGGCGGCAAATCGGACACTTCCGATTCGCTGGCCCATTTGCCTTTTTACAGTTTTCCCGATCTCGACTCCCTCCTGCTGCCGCGCGGCTGTTCACTTGTCGGCGTCGAATTGACCGACGACGCCATCGAATTGCCGAGTTTTCATCATCCGCCGCAGGCGGCCTATGTCCTGGGACCCGAACGGGGGTCCCTTTCCGAAGACCTGACCGGGCGCTGCGATCACGTAATCAAGATTCCGACAGCGTTCTGCGTCAACGTCGGCATCGCCGGCGCCATCGTCATGTACGACCGGGTCACCTCGCTCGGCCGCTTTCAGCGCCGTCCGCCCCGGCCTGGCGGACCGGTCGAACCACTGCCTGAACACCGCTTCGGCGGACCGATGCTGCGCCGGGACATGGAGGCGTTCCGCGACGTTCCGCCGACGGAATTCAACGAATAGATTTCAGGGACCGCCTAGGGGGCCTGGACGAAGAACCCGTCCGCCATTCGGATCATGCCGACCCGGTCACCGGCGGCGTTGGTCACATCCGGCGCCATCAGAGGGGAATATTTGGCAGCGGCGGCCCCATCGATCAGGCCGAGCCTGTCTAGGATCGTTGCCATGGCGACCTCCGAAGCCCGTTTCGACCCGTCCTCGATTTTCAGCGCAACGCCAAGACCCTTTTCGGGAACGATGGCGGCGTGCACCGCCTCGGCACCGGTCTTGACGACGAAACGGCCGGGTGCGGCCTGCATGGCCAGGGTGTCGAATCGACCGCGACCGGCAACGTTGTAGGGGTGGGCCATCATCGCCCGGACGATCCGGACGCAGGCCTCGCGGCGCGTCGCGGCCAAACCGGAGGGATCAGCCATGCGCGCCAGGGCCAGGGCCATGTCGGCTAAGGGCATGCCCATGACCGGTATGCCGCAACCATCGATCCCGCGCTCCGTATCCTTCAAGTTCGTCTCGCCCATGGCTTCGAGAACGGCGAGGAGACGTTCCTGCACGGGGTGGTCGGGGCCCGAGTAACCGGTCGTCGGTTCGCCTAGATGGCGGGCGGTCGCCAGGAATCCCGCGTGTTTTCCGGAGCAGTTGTTGACGAGGCGTGTCGGTTCTTCCTGGGCTCGCACGAGTTCGTCCGTCGCGCGCATGTCGTAGAGGCGGTGGGCCCCGCACTCCAGGTCCTGCGGGTCGCAACCGATTCGCGCCAGCACTGCTGCGACTGCGTCGGTGTGAGTGCGTTCACCATTGTGCGAGGCGCAGGCCAGCGCCAGTTCCGACTCGCTCAGCGAATATGCATCGGCGGCGCCGCTTTCGATCAACGGTATGGCCTGCAAGGGCTTGATCGCCGAGCGCGGATAGATATGGCACCCCGTATCGCCCCAGGCATGGATGACGGTGCCGCGCGCATCAACGACGGCGCCAATACCTCGGTCACGGCTCTCCACCAGATCGCCGCGCAGGACTTCGACTACGAATGGTTGGTCATGGGTCATCAATTATCTCTGCCACCGCGGCTGCCGCTTGGCAAGAACCGACACAGCGGGTAAAGAAGGGATCATGAGAATGGCTGTGGCAGTTCTGTCGTTTGCGCTGATGCTGGCCGCCTCGGACAGGGTCCTGGCGGCGCAGTTGCTCGGTACCTACGATGCATGGGAGGCCTATACGGACCGCGAAAGCGGCAAACGGGTCTGTTATATGGGCTCGGAGCCGACGAAAGCGCGCGGCAAGTACAAAAAGCGGGGACAGACCTTCATTTTGGTCACCCACCGTCCGGCCGAGAAAAGCAACAACGTCGTCAGCGTCGAAGCCGGTTACACCTACAAGAACGGGTCCGAGGTCGAGATCTCCATCGGCAAGACTGGGTTCAAACTGTTCACCCAGGGTGGACACGCCTTTACCTATGATTCGAAATCGGATGACGAGTTGGTGAAGGCGATGATCCGCGGTGCCGCGATGACCGTGAAAGGCCGGTCAAGTCGCGGTACCTTGACCACGGACACCTATTCTCTCAAAGGTTTCGCGGCTGCCTACAAGGCGATCAGCCGGGCCTGCAAGGTCTAGAAGAACTGTTGTTGAGGCGGTGCCGGCGGCGGCAATCTCCGCCGGGCGGTTTAATTTTCTGGAAAGCACCATATTTAAGGCGCGATGACTTCTTCTAAGAAAAACCTGGTCGGCCTGGACAGGGCGCAACTGACCGCCGAATTGACCTCCCTCGGTGAGAAGCCGTTCCGCGCGAAGCAGCTTTGGAACTGGATCTACCATCGGGGCGAAACCGATTTTTCGGCAATGACCAACTTGGGCAAACCGCTTCGCGAAAAACTGTCCGAGGGTTACGTCGTCGAGCGGCCAGAAATCGTCGTCGAGCAGAATTCGACGGATCGCACCCGCAAGTGGCTGCTGCGCTGCGAAGACGGCAACGAGATTGAAACCGTGCATATCCCGGAGG
>JGI26657J51804_10000207_pt1 | contig 8709 bp, 9 predicted proteins | sample WorMetHERISLAND1_3_FD_51804 | JGI IMG/M metagenome (IMG submission 51804)
CTTACGGTTGTTGGGGGATCGCTTGGTGGAATTGAAGGTGGTGGAATCGATATTCCCCGAGACCGTGCGTCAAGTGTTAAAAAAACGCCATCAAACCCTGGTAGAAGCAGATGTGGTGCATTCCCGCGCCTGCGAATGCGGCCTTCGTGTGCCAGATGGAAACGGTAAACATTTCTTCATGGCTGATTCCTCAAGGCTTGACCACAACTCTTGAAGAACCCGAAATGGGGCTCGTCCGATTTCGGGTGCAAACAATGGGGCGACGGCCATTGCCTTCGGCGGCCCACGTTCGTCTCCCGGCGCGCACTCCGCGCGGCACCAGGACTCCCGCAATGACTTGACGCCGTGTCGCATGGCCTCGCATTTCGTCTCCACTGGCGCTCACGCGCCGCACCCCGACCAAACGCTCGGCCCTACGCCTACCCGGGGGGCGTCGCACTTCGCTCGGCGCTTACCCTCCCTCGCTTCCCTGTGCTCCTCCATCGACAACCACATTGAGCACCGGCTCACCAAACCAAGAACCCCTCAAACCAACGGGATGATCGAGTGTTCCAATGGCCGCATCGTGGACGTTTCAGACACCACCCGCTTTGACTCTGCCGAGCACCTCAACGATACCATCAAACGCTATGTCCAGGTCTATAACCAGCACATTCCGCAGAAGAAGTTAGGTCATATTCCTCCCCTTCAGACCATGAAAAACTGGCCTCAAAAACAGCCTAATCTGTTCAAAAAACGCGTCTATAATCTGGCGGGACTTGACAATTGGTTATTATTCGGTTGCCCTGGACATGTGGGTCAGCGGAAACTGTCTTTGGCCTGGGCCTGGAATCTGTCCTCCTGATTAGTGATCAGCCCTTTCCGCAGGAGGTCCTGAAGATTCTGGTCCAGAGGGTCTACATGCCGAAGGCCTGTCCGGTCTGGATCGACGAATAGAGCTGGGCCACCCTGTCCTCCCGGATCAGGTTACGAATGGTCGGAGTACCGATTATGATCTCATGGACAGCGATCCGCCCACCGACGATTTCTTGAGCAGGGTTTGTGAAATCCCGCGCGCAGGGATTCCGAGAGCAGGGAACGCGCCATGTCCTTCTCTCCCGCGGGGAAGACATCGATGATGCGCTCGATGGTCTTGACGGCGGAGCTGGTATGCAGGGTCGCAAACACCAGGTGCCCGGTCTCCGCCGCCGTGAGCGCCAACCGGATGGTCTCCAGGTCCCGCATTTCGCCCACCAGGATGATGTCCGGATCCTCACGCAGGGCCCCACGCCGAAGCCCCGGGTGTCCTTATGGACCTCACGCTGGTTGATGAGGCACTTCCTGCTGCCGTGAACAAACTCGATGGGATCTTCGATGGTCAGGATACACGTGGAGTGCTGGTGGTTGAGGTAATCGATCATAGCAGCCAAGGTGGTCGACTTGCCTGAGCCGGTGGGGTTAGTCACCAATACTAGACCGCGCGGCACGTCGATGATCTCCTCGAACACCTTGGGTGCACCAGCTCATCGAGGGCCAGCATCCTCAAGGGAATAACGCGGAAGACGGCCGCCGCCCCGCGCTGCTGGTGGAAGGCGTTGACGCGGAAGCGCGAGACCCTGGATCTCGAAGGAAAAATCGACCTCCAGCCGGTCCTCGTAAGCCTAGCGCTGCTGGTCATTCACACTATTCTGGCACCAACGCCTGGACGATGGGGTGCTTCAGAGCCTGTTCACGATCTTTGGAGTAGCAAGGCCAGAAAAGCCAAGGTAACAAACTGCAAGCTGGTATTGAGCTTTCGCTCGCAGTTTTCCCATCATCTTCGACATTTCTCCAACCAAGCAAACGAGCGCTCGACAACCCAGCGTTTGGGGAGCACGGCAAAAGTGCGCAGTTCGTTTCGCTTGGCAACCGTTACCGTGGCCCCCAGAAGGTTGTGTACGGCATCGGCAAAGGGCTGCCCGGTATTAACCGCAACCGCCACCGACCAGCACGTTCGTCACCGCGGACAAGCTATCCTGATGTTCCCAAAAAACCACCAAGGCGCCTTTTCTGCCGGTGATATCCGCTGTCGTAATGGCAATCGCATGGGGAAGCCCTTGCGTATCCACGGCACGATGGCGTTTGATACCAGATACCTTCTTCCCCGCGTCGTAACCTTTCTGTTCCGCCGGATCTGTATTCTTCACGCTTTGCGCATCAATGATCACGAAGCTGGTCTTCTCGTTCCGACCACGGCTGATACGGACCCGCGCCAACCCTATTTTTTTACGCCTGCTCAAGCAGGCTGAACGCTTCCTCAGAGGGTTTTTAGCCCCATTGTCGAAAGTATTCGGAATTTCCTAGTTTAAGGTCTTGACATTGATTGACAGGATATGCGATGGGATCATAGGAAAATAAGTTGATCAATCTCTATATTGAACTCAGAGACAGCCTCCGGGACTTGGAGGAAAGATTCTATACAATGATCCCTATGTATCACAGGGATTACACGGAAAACTAGGAAATTCTGAAAGTATTTATACACCATCGGCCAGTTGGGAAAATCACCCGGGAGCATTCGCCATTGGCCGCTTTTCAATACATACGCAACAGCGAAAAAACATCATAAAATCAATAAGTTGAGTCGTACTCCTCTTCTTGGCTTGCTCCCATAAAGCTTGGATGGACGCGAACTGCTCTCGGCTTCTGTCACTTAGGTAGGTGCTTCTCATCGCCCTTTCTCCGTGTCAGAATCTCTCTATCAAATAGATCTTAAACAGGTTCTCAGAAGGGGCAGGTCGATGGGGCGCAGATCTCCGTCGACCTGAATCATGGGCGGCAGTCCGGAGGAGAGGTGTAGGTCGGAAGCCTGGTTCTCAACGCTGAAGGTGAGCAGCTCGGTGATGTTCACTCGGCGGTCCTTACTTCTACTTTGTCACATTCAGTCTAACCCGTTAATTTTTTATGGACATTGACGTTCACATAGCGCCCGTTCCGCGGCCATGAGGTTTGCGGGTTGGCGATCTGTTCCATACGAGTCATTTCATCAGGGATGATTATCCGACAATCCTGGGCGGGCAAGCGGCGGCAGATTACCCACTGAGCCGAGGGCATGATGCATGAAGATGTGTTTGATCGGTACCAGTCGATCGACCATCGACAGCCCCGCGCTACGCAGAACGGCCAACGGCGGCACAGCGTTGCTGAACATACGCTTGAATCCGTCCATGGCGGCCAGCATGAGCAGGTTATCGCCACGGCGTGCACGCTCATAGCGCCGCAGCGTCCACAGCCCACCGATGTCCCGGCGTCTGTCCCGAGCTGCGTCGAAGGCTGCCGCGAGGGCCGCCGCGTCCAGGAACCCCAGATTGACGCCTTGGCCTGCCAGAGGATGCAGGGCATGGGCGGCGTCCCCGATCAGGGCCAGGCGCGGCTTCACATAGTGCTCGGCGTGCCGCAGCTGCAATCCGAATGCGGCCCGCGGCCCGATGTCGCCGATGGGCCCCAAGCGACCCTCGCTGGCCACTTCGAGCTCGGAACGGAAATCCGCCTCGTCGAGCTCCATAAGCTCCTGGGCCCTGAATTCGGTGACCGACCACACGATGGAGCAACGACCGTCACGCAGGGGCAGAAAGGCCAGGGGACCCGTGGGCAGAAAGCGTTGCCGGGCGGTCTCCCGGTGCCCTTCCCGTACCTGCACGTTCGCCACGATGGCCCGCTGATCGTAGAGCCATCCCCGGCTTGCGATACCGACACGACTCCGCACCCGCGAGTCATGTCCGTCCGCTCCCACCAACAGGCGCGCGCCGACCCGTTGTCCGTCCTGTAGGTCGAGGAGGGCCAGATCGGTCGTCAGATCGATCTTCTCCACACCGGACGGACACAGCAGGGTGACCTCCTCCGCCTCTTCCAGGCGCTTCCACAGAGCAAGCCGGATCACCCGATTCTCGACGATGTGCCCCAGATCGGGCTCGCCGAGTTCGGCGCTGTCGAAGTAGATACTGCCGCCGCCGACACCATCCCAGACGCGCATCTCCCGGTAGGGGCTCGCCCCCAGCTGCGTGATGCGATCCCAGACCCCGAGCCGTTCGAGGATCCGCTGACTGGCGTGGTTGAGGGCCGACACCCGCAGGTCCACCTCTCCGGTTGGCCAGGAGCGTTGGGGCGCTCGGGCTTCCACCAGGGCGATCCGCCAGCCTTTGCCGAGACAAGCGCAGGCCAGAGCGGCTCCCACCATACCGCCGCCCACTACCAGGATGTCGAATCGGGGGTCCTGTTCAACCATATTCTTTTCCCGGTATCGGTAAATATTTAAGTGGAAACATAACCAATTAGGGTAGTGGTAAATTTTCAACTGATTGCGTGAGCGCCGACAAGCCGGTGCCTACTTCCGACACGATCCGGATCCGCGGTAGGCGCGGGCTTGCCCGCACTCTAGGTGCTCTACACTCGACCAGTTTGAAACTTACCACCACCAATAGCAGTGTGTCGGACACATCACGGGTTGTCTCCCTTCTCCCTCCGAGGGTATCATAAAAGCCCCTCTTCCAACGGGAGAGAGCCTGCCCCGAGCGCAGCGAGGGGACCTGGGGAAAGAGGATCAAAAAAGAAAGGAGGGAGATCAATGAACCTCTCTACTCTGACCACGGACACCTAGTGAATTTACTACAGCCCTGTCCTCAACGGCAGGCCACGTGCAAGCCGCAGCTGATTCACTCCCCCCAGACCTATGAAGCGACGCGCGACCAGATGACGCAGTCCGGGGGCCAGCTCCAGGCACAGCAGGCCCAGATCGCGGGCCCAACGCACCGGGAGCCAGGGGCTGACGAAGATCCGGGCCAAGGCGTCGGTGGCCGCGACTACCGTAGTGTGGTCCCAGCCGCGCAGGCGACGGTATGCGGCCAGCGTCCGATCGCCGCCGGGATCATCGCCCGCGCGTGCGGCCTGGGCCAACACCTCGGCGAGCGCCGCCACGTCCCGCAAGCCCAGATTGAAGCCCTGACCGGCCACCGGGTGCAGGGTGTGGGCCGCATTGCCGATGAGCACCAATCTCCGACCCACCGGCTCGCGGGCGAGCATCAATCTGAGGGGATAGGCCAACCGCCGTCCGGGACGGGTGAAACGCCCCAGTCGATACCCGAAACAGCCCTGCAGGCCGGCCAGAAATTCCCGGTCGGAGCGATCCCGTAGTCCGGCCGCCTCGCCCTCCCGCACGGTCCAGACCACGGAGTAGCGCCCTTCGGTCATGGGCAGCAGGGCTAAGGGGCCGGTGTCGGTGAAGCGTTCAAAAGCGACGCCGGGTCGGGGCCGTTCGGGCGTTACCGTTGTAATCAATGCCTCGTGGCCATACCCGTGCGCCCGCACGGCCAGCCCAAGCCGCTTGCGAACGGAGGAATCACCGCCGTCGGCGGCTACCAGCAAGCGCGTTTCCAGGAGCCTCAAAGTACTGCCGACGGTCACCTCCAAAGCGACCCGCTCCCGTCGGACCTGAACCCCGAGCAGCCGCGCTGGACACAGCATCTCCACCCCGGCCAGACCACCCTGGATGGCCTGACCGAGCCGCCGCGCCGAGGCCACATAGCCCAGGGCCGCCACCCCTTCCTCTCGGTGATCCAGTCGGGTAGAGCCGAACCCGCCCCGGTCGGAGACGTGGACCTGCCGGATCGGTTCCGCCCCCGCCGCGATTGCCTCCCACAGGCCGATACCCTCGAAGATGCGACGGCCGCCCCAGGACAAGGCGATGACCCGCTCGTCATAGCTCGGCTGGGCCTTAGACCGCAGCGGCACGGCCTCCACCACGCACAGCCGAAGGCCGGTCCCGGCCAGGGCGCAGGCCAGGCTACCCCCGACCAGCCCGCCGCCGATGATGACCAGATCGTAGTCGTTCAATTTTCAGTCGGACAGCAAACCCGACCCTCTCTCAGTGTAGAACCTCGTCGAGACGGCTCGCGCGGTGAGGACCCGCTCTGCTCGGACCACTGCAGCAGGGTCTGCTCGCCGGCTTGATCGATCGTTGCTGCACCTCGTCGGGTAAGGCGCCGAATTTCAGCCGTAGCTGGCGTTCCAACACCAAGGCTTCGCCCAGGTGCATACCCTCCTCGCGGAAGCGTTCGGAAAATCGGCTCATGGTCTTCGCCTCGTCGGGATAGTCTCGCGTTGGTATTCGGCCCGCTCATTATTATCAAGCGCCGCATAGATGTCGATGAAGTCCAGGTACTTGAGCTGCTGCTCGGGATGGGCATAGACCTCGACCTTGCGTCCCGCGGGATACTGCATGTTGGGCAGGTTCAGCCACACCACCAGGTTGTCGCTGTGGCGGTAATGCTCGTAGGACAGCTCGCCCATCAGGCGCAGTCATTGGGCCACACCGGTCGCGCGGCGCAGGAAGATGACCACCGGGGACCACGCGCTCGGTCCCCATCAGCTCGGCCAGATCCAGGCAGTAGTGGGCCAACAGTCTCACAGAGATCCGAATAAACTTCCGCTGCATCTTATGCCTGGGCATTGCCCAATAAAGCTTCCATCTTCATCAGACCATTCAACAATTTTGACGTAATGGGCACTTTCGTTCATTGTTGCGTACTCATGAATTTTTTTGTTGCTCTTCGCGTTCTTAATACGGTTTAGCATCCGCTCCGAGCTGGCCTGAGATAGTAATGCGCATATCTTTCGGATGCTCAAAGTTCCTGTGACTCCCTTTATCTCCCCTCGATTTACGAAGCCCACTGCCTTGGGATCCCGAATTAGTTCTCTGATTTTTCGCGGCATTTGCCTTTCGGGTACTCAAGGTTCCTGTTAAGTCCGCATAAGTTGGGGTGAGGAACTATCTCACTGCCTGCCTCTGCACCTGTCTGCTCGCCCGCCGGCAGATAGGGGCAGATCCCTGCACGTAGACAGGCGCTCACACACATTGATGCGGTTCGCGCCGGTCGCTCCCCGCTCCCGGTGCTCACCACATCCTACAATCGGGCACCCAAAAGGAGGACGCCCCCTCCACGACTCAACCCCTTCTGCATCACACCCTCGCCGCATGCGGATCCACATCTCGATCGGCGAGGGATTCCGGGAGGAACTGGAACACCCGGATGCCGACAGCGGTGATTAACAGTGCCACAGCCACCCCACCGACACCGAGCAATATTTCAGGCAGGCTGGTGGCATAAGCGGCAACAGCGCCACCGACGCCGTCATAGAAACCGGATTCGAGGATGGTTTTGCCGGGGAAGAGCTGCATAGGAAAAGCCTGACCGCCGATGATGATGACATACATGCTGGCGAGTCCTCCCAGCACCACCAGACCGCAGGCGGAGGCGATCCACGCCCGGTTCTTGCCCAGCGCCGGATGGAAGAGGATGCCGAGGGGAAACAGACCGCCGGCAAGGATCCAGACGAGCCAGAAGAAGCTGGTGTAGATGCCTCCGTAGAGCAGGTAGAAGGCGACTAGGTCGTAGTGCTTGGCGCCGTAGAGCTTGGTCAAAAAATAGACCAGTACCAGGAGCAGAACGGCGATGACGTAGGTCCCGAGTAGGTTGCGGAGCCGGAACAGTACCGCCTCGCCGAGGGGCCGGTCGTCCTGGTCGAAGGCGAACAGGAGCACCAGCATGAAGATCGCCAGGCCGTAGGCGAAGGACATGGCGATGAAAAGGGGAGCCATGACCGCAGTATCATAGGCCTGACGCGCGACCAGGAAGCCGAAGATGGAGCCGGTGCCGGTGGTGAGTGCCAGCCGACAGCCCAAGGCGATGATACCTACCGGCTTGGCGTAGGGCTTGCCTTTGCGTTCCACCATGGTCCAGAGGTAGACGATGACGATGGCCATGAAGCCGGTATAGAGAAAGATGTTCCAGGCGAAGATGGAGCGGAAATTATAGGTGGTCATGGCGACCACCAGGCGATCGGGACGGCCTAGGTCGAGCACCAGCACCATGAGTCCACCCACCAGCAAGGCCACCGCCAACAGGCTGGAAAGACGCCCCATGGGTTTATACAGAGTCTTGCCGAAAACGCCGCCGATGGAGGCCACGCTGAGGGCTCCGGAAGCGGCGACGATGAGGAATACGGCGAATACGTGAGGAGTGCCCCAGACGATCTGGTTGGACATGCCGGTGACCCAGTGGCCTTCGTGCTCCATGTAGGCGAAGGCGAGTCCGCCTAGGCCGGCGACGACGGCCAGGATGGCGAGCAGGCCCCAGTAGCGCTGGGGAGCGAGCTTCCACTCCCGATAGACGATTCTTTTCATGACTGGGTCTCCGCTTTGAACATTCATCCAATATTCCAATAGGACAGAATTAACAGGATTTTCTCTCGTTGTTGCGAAAAAATGCCACGATAATAATTGCCGCAATTAATATACTAAGCTAGTATCAATATTTCGGCTTTTCATTCACCCGATGATTTCAAAATTCGCGGTCAGCAATGAACGCAACTCCGGTTGGTATTTGCGCGGGTTCTTGAAAATATTTCACGCGCTGTTCGAATTCAACAAATGTTTCATAATGCCGATTATAGAGGACCCTCTTCTTAAAAAATCTCCATAATCGCTCGATCAAATTCAGATTCGGCGCATACGGCGGGAGGGAAATGAGCTGAATGCGTGAGGCTTTCAGGTAGTCTTAAACTGCTTTGGAACGGTAGTAAGGTGCGTTGTCAAAAATGACATAAATGCACACGGCCATGGGGTGGAACGCTACGAGTTGCTCGAACAACGCGATGGTCGAGTCAGCGTTGATGGTGTCGTCACAGCGAACCACG
>JGI26657J51804_10000214_pt1 | contig 8586 bp, 4 predicted proteins | sample WorMetHERISLAND1_3_FD_51804 | JGI IMG/M metagenome (IMG submission 51804)
TGGTGTGTTGACGGTGTAGCTTGGTTTCGGTTTCATGCCATGCGGAAGCGCCATGGCCACTGCACCAATCGACCCAGCGCCAAGTAGAGGTGGTGAGAGAGGAGCTCCCGCTGGTGGGGGAGGAGGTGGAGGTCCTCCAGCCTCGAGCTCCTCAGCTTCACTCACTCCTGGATTCATCTGATGCACAACATTACACAACACTTGTCAGTAGGGTTGTAAATTTTCCGGAAATTTAGTATCAGTAGGAAATTTCTGGTAATTTTCCGGAAATTTTAACACAATATTAAATATTACCAGTAGGCTCGATCCACTATGCATCTTAATGGAACATGTATAAAACAACGGTGAACACAATTAATCATGAAAACTATGCTTCTGAATTGTAGAGTTATTTATTAATAAAATTATAGCGCCTAATGTTTCACTTATTATTTTTAAAACAACGAAAATAGTCATTTTATATCTTCCAGGGGAAATTTCAAGACTCACAACCCTACTTGTCAGTGAGTGACTCAGTGACTGACATGAAAATCACAATCACTAAAGCTGGACACACAACTAAGATAAAACAAGTTTCGTATTTTATCTCAGTCTTATCGCAACTGTGTGAACTGTTGCGATAAAACATTTCCACAATGTTGCAGAAACATCTTAGGCTCATTAGCATATTATGCTACGTGCTTTAAAATATCCATCTTTTTGTTTTGTCTTATTGCAACTGTGCGGACGGCTGCGATAAAACACTGCAATAAAACATTTCCACAATGTTGCAGAAATGTCTTATAGGCTCATTAACATATTACACTACATGCTTTAAAATGTCCATCTTTTCATTTTGTCTTATCACATTTGGGCGGACAGCTGCGATAAAACAAAATTCATCCGTCTCGATGGTGACCTCCTCTCCGGTTTTTGTTTTGGTCTTATCTTAGTCTCATCTCAATTGTGCGGCCAGCTTAAGTCATCTCACTGGCCACGACAGACGACACTGGATATCATAAGTTTTACTCTATCACTACAACAGTCAAGTGACAGGCGGGAAAACGCCTCCAAGGAGACCCTACTAAATTAAGATTATCTTCACAAACATCAAACCAAGTCAGGAGTACGAGTCTGCGACACACGGCCAGTGTGATGTCAGACCTACGGTTACCTTCCCAGCTGCAGAGCATCACCGCCCCTTGGACAGTACCGAATTATACTGCTTGGTCACAGACAGAGGCACATGGGTGTTAACCACCTGCCCAGAGTCACTACCCGGCAATGCGAAGGGCAGGAGTTGAACTCATGATCTTCCGATCACGAGTCCAATGCCCTAACCACTACACTACTGAGCCACCCGACATTTACACATACATAAATCGATTTTGTATTTGTGTCATCAGTGCCAGCACATTGATGAAATGATCAAACAGTCTGCAATGTCACCCCACTACCACTATCACCACCACTACCACTACTACCGAGGACAATCTTTATGGTGCTGTCATTGAGGGAGTTCACCCAGTTCACGCGATGGATGCAGAGCACTAAGAGCAGTGCCAGGTGGCTGCCGACCTGTGGCCCAAGTCTACCGACTTCAGCCATAAGCCTGCTTGTAGACGGCTAAGCTAAGACACTACATCCACCATCGCCAATCGCCATTTATTATTACTCAGCCTGAAAGCTGATATTCATTTTACCATCGCACAGAGGGTAGAAGGCTGAGTCGACTTAGGTGGCTGGCCAGTGGCCACACACCCAGATGGTTTACCTGTCCGTAAACAGTCATCCATCCAAGTACTAACCGGTCTCAGTATCGAATAACTTCGCTGAACAAAACCACTACACTGAGCCGCCACCCGATGAAACGTTAATTATCACAGTGACATTATTATCTTTGAGCTACCTCGCACAGCTCGACGTTTTCCTCCGCTGTGTCTTCCTTCACTTCGGCTTCCTGCCTGTCTGTCACTGCACTATCAAGCTGAATCTGGTCTGCTGTCTCAGCAGCCGAACCATCCTTCATCAGCTTGCCTGGCAACAAACACAACAAAACAGTTGTGATCCTTCAGGGTTAAAAAAGCTTCTAATGTTACTCTGTTCGAGAACATTCTTCACAATAAACAGCATGTACTCTATCAACTGCTGCCGGACAGAACGCAGCCAACCTACAACCTTCGCTCAAGAAAACATGACTGTTCACTTACTGTTATACATTCAATAACTGCTAACGAGTTCATCACTCGTACGTTATACAAAGACATTTATTAGGCTATATCGTTGTTTTGGCCAGTGCGGTCTGTCAACGGCTTATATTAACAGAAATAAATGAATGAATGAATGAATGTAATGAGACGAGTCCTATGACAGAGCCATNGGATGTCACCTGCCACATGGGATCACACAGTGTTACCTGNCACCCGACACAAGTGAACGTGCCCCACCTAACCGCAGCCAGACAGGCTGGTACTCGATTTATCGGTGCCTACCNGGAGGGATGGAAAGCTGAATTGACCTAAGTGGCTGGTTATATACCGAGATGGTGTATCTGCCCACAGACAGTCACCCATCCCAGTATTAACCGTGCCCGGCGTAGAGTAACTTGTTGATCGCAGCCAATGCTTTACCGCTAAGCCAAACCACCAAATGATAAGCGGATGTCACCTGCTAAGTGTAACTATTATTATTATTATTATTCTTATGAAATACTTTCATATATATTTTCTGCCATATACGTTATTGCTAAAGAAAAGAACTAACACATAATATGGCTGTGGCAAGACTGGAAGACACACAACAAATGTGACATCAATCAATCATTCAGTCATTCAATCATTCAATCATTCAATCAATCAATCAATCAATCAATCAATCAATCAATCAATCAATCAATCAATCTGGGATTTTTTATGTGGATTAAGTGGTAAGTACCACTGCCAAAGTCCACTGACGACATTAATGTCCAAGAAAGTTACTTAATGTCCAGGAAATAGCTGGGAAATGATTTTGTGAAGAGAAAAAAAGGTAAAGGAGCGTATAGCTGTTAATGGGTTCCCATCTCAGAGCTACGGGGCGTCACTTGCCATATGGGATCACACAGTTTTACCTGCTACCCGACACAAGTGAACGCAACCAGCTTTAACCCCAGCCAATAAGCTGGTGCTCGATTTACCTATTCCGTAGGGATGGAAGGCTGAGTTGACCTAGGCTACCCGGCAATGCACCGGCCGGGAGTCGAACTCGCGATCTTTCGGTCACCAGTCCGACGCCCTAACCACTACACTACCGAGCCACCCATGGGTTTTCAGCCACTGGCGAAAAGTAGACNGTGACTCAGCAGACATGTATGTTATGTAATACATACATGTATGTTAATTTAAGTAATTAATCATTACATTTTCTAACATTTTTGGTGAATAAAGTTGTGTGCGTGTGTCTAGTGATGTGAAGACACTTGCCAATCATGGAATCCACATCAACTTCAAATCTCTTTGGTCGTCGAAAATCGCCATCAACCCCGTTGTCATGTAGAACAATTTGATGGACGCACTCATCAATTAGCTGGTAATACAGCGGCCTACAAACAGTCACAGTACAGTCTACAGACAGTGTTGAACGCAACGTCCCGCAACTATTCAATTCTAAGCTCATCGGCAATATTATTAATTAGCTCAATTCACGAGCACAAAATCGTGACATAAAAAAGGTGACANATAACACTACAATATGCAACTATTACCAATCAACCACACAGGCAAACAAGCTGACATTTAGAGTGCAAATGTTCCTTAAAAATCATTATTACAGCTGTTCAAATAAAAAACTGAATATACGAGAGTGGAAATATGACAGAATACTTAAGTGTTTTTTACTATATTGTTAAGGTCGTTAATCCCAGATTGTCAGCTTCTGGAAACATGTTAAATGTTTAATTACTTACTTACTTACTATATATGTTAAATATGGTGCATCACATTGTAATATCTTCAAGTGACAACAGGAAGCAAAATACAGCAATCTGAGGAGCAATGTTCTACTGTTAATACATTTCGTTCACATGCTAGAGAACTGTGCTCCAACCTGTCAGCGACGTCATCACGTATCATCAGAAGACGCTGCAGAATCGACAGCAGATACGGCTCGCAAGCTGTGTTGAGAGTTGTTTTGTGCAGTGAGTCAAAGCACTGGCGTGCATCGCTGAATCAATAGCCATTAAGGAAGTAATTCACTCCAAAACAGCAGCTAACCAACACAGCAAATGCAAATTGCTCAATTCAGTCTAAAATCTGCCTTCGTCAACATGGGTTGGTGGCAGACAAGTCATCATTTTGGATCCAGGAACGGGTCCACAATGGCTACGAATGTTGTTGTTGTTCCGGACCTTGTTCTTGTTACCAGATTTTCAAATCCCTAAAGCTTTTCCATTTCTCAACCGACCGTATTAAACTTCGGCTGCTGATAGATTCACCTGGTGTCACTACCTGTCGATTTACTAATCAATTAGAACTTAACTTAAAAATCCGCCACGGTACAAAAATCGGGAATACTGTCAACAATCAGTAGCCGAAGTACAATGACGATCGGCTGAGAAAGGGAAAAGTTTTAGTACTTTGAAAATCTGATAACAACAAGAACCCTAACAACAACAAGAAGCACAAGAACAACGTTCATAGCTGTTGCAGAGGACCCAGGGACCAAAAATAGTCATAGAGGTTTTCTTAAATGATATGCACTGTGCATATTTTATTTACTTACCTACATGTACTTACTTACTTACATAAATCAACAGAGCAATTAATATTTATTAGTAACTGTACGCAAGTTCAAGTAAGTCGCTATGGGCCGCAGATTATGTCCTCGTGTTCAGGACGCCTGTCCTCTGGAGATAACGCAGCATAGCACATTCATGATACAGTTGCTATAAGAATGGACAAATAGAAGTAAGTTGGGTTGTGCAGGGTTTAACGTCCCACCGAACACATTATAGGTCATTTCAGAAACGGGTTTTCTGTAAGGGTTTGGCTTCCCTTAACTGAAGTAAGTAAGTAAGTAAATTTGTAGAGCGCACAATGTCAGCGAGAGACCTGCCAAATCTGAGGCACTAAATTTGTTCTTACGCCTGCCCCCCCTCCATTTGGACATGAAAAAATTATACTAATACTTAATGCAAAAAATATACCAAAAATTTCAATACTTTTAGAAATTCCCGCAGTGAACTGAACTCAAATGAACTGACAAAGGATACGTCATTGACATGCAAACGTTGTCATAGCGACGAGCAAACTGCTCTGCTTCCATATCCTTGCATTTGTGGAACAAACTGATCTGCTTCTGCAGCTCGGAACCGTCCTCAGTCACCATTCTCTACATTTACAATGAAACACACGGAGCTGTGCAAATAATGTCTCCAAACTACAACAGTCAGGTACATATTTAGGGGGCCCCAGTGCCTGCCCACCCCCTGTGGAGACTAAAAATTTTGTACTAATATTTAACGTAAAAAAGTTATACTAAAATAATAGTAAAATATGAACACTTTTGAAAATGTACACCTGAAATGTACCCCTAAGCCCCCTTAGATTTCTAAATACGCCACTGATGGCTCCGAACTAGAACAATGAGGAGCGTATTAAGAGGGGCCCTTGTGCCTGTCCCCCTTTGGAGGTGAAAATTTGTACTAATATTTAATGTGAAAAAAATTTACGATAAAATTTGAACACCTTTGAAAATGTGCACCTGAAATTTACCCCTGGGCCCCCTTCTCAAATTTCTAAATATGCCACTAAGAACAGTAGAAAATGTGCGATATTATAAGCATATTGAAAACATCACAAAAACTTATGATCACATAAATGTCAAACATTAATCATATGCTGAAAGAAATTCTGCAAATTTTATTAGCAGTACACAAAGTAAATTTTAAAAATTTCTCATTAGCAACTAACACTTCATATATGTCATTGAATGCTTTATAAAAACTACAAGTGCTCAGAGAGCGCAGAGTCGCAGACCTCCGCCAAATGCCAGCATAATCGATAATCCAGTGAATCCAGATTTCGGACTTCGGACTCCTGGATCCAGATGGTGATCCGGATGTAATCAGTTAGTCTCTAGGCCACACCCCAGCTCTCCATAAANTTTCATCAAAATCCGTTGGTAACTTTTTCGATAATCCAGTGAATGTGGATTTCGGACTTCGGACTCCTGGATCCGGACGGTGATCCAGATCGTCACCAAAATTGAACTCATTGGTCCCTGTGCCATGCCCTACCCGTCCAAGAAATTTCGTCAAAATCCGTTCACAACTTTTTCAGTTATCCGACGGACAGANAGACAGACAGAGAGACAGACAAACAGACACACCGAAGTGAAAACATAACCTCCTTCGGTAGAGGTAACGATCATTTATGCATTTCAAGCATTAAACACTGAACGTATCTACAAACAACCTCTGAAATTTGAAATATGTCTACAGCCCAGTCACAGAAACAGCACCTTGGCAGAGATTAGTGGTCTGGCTTAGCGGTAACACGTTGGTCATGATCAACAAGTTACTCTACGCAGAGCCCGGTTAATACTTGGATGGGTGACTGCAGGGAGGTATACCACTCGTTATGTAACCAGCCACTTAGGTCAACTCAGCCTTCCATCCATCCAGGGTAGGTAAATCGAGTACCAGCCTCTTTGGTTGGGTTACGCGGGCGCATTCACTTGTGTCGGGTGGCAGGTAACACCGTGTGATCCCATATGACGAGTGACATCCCGTAGCTCTGAGGTGTGTACATGAAGAGCTATATCGTTTAACCCTTTAACCTTACCTGGATTATTTCGAGCAATCCATGACGCACAAACTCGTTGCGCAGGTGAACACGATATTCGCTGTTGTCGGCGAAACAGATCAGAGCATTGATCAACTGGAGGCACGCCGTCTACACACAAACGCATCACCACACTAAAAGACAACTACTCAACAGCAACACCTTTGAACAGTAAAGCCCAAATTCCACTAAGTCGACTTACCCATGACGTCCGTGACAAACCCATGACGTCACTGCCAACTGCCAACGAGTTCATCACTCGTATGTTATACAAAGACATTTATTAGGCTATATCGTTGTTTTGGCCGGTGCGGTCTGTCAACGGCTTATTTTAACAGTAATAAATGAATGAATGAATGAATGTCTCCTTTAGCCCAAATTCCATTACGATGACTTCCCCGAAACTTCCCCATCATGGGTTGGTCAAGGACTTGTCGCAGGCGTCACGGAGAAGTCGGCATAGTGGAATTTGGCCATAAACAAGTACAACAGCAACGATCATAGCCGTTGTGGATCCAGGAACGTGTATTTCATTTCTATTCGCCACCTGTCAACTTTCGGTATTTTGATACTTACTAATTAATTAGGACTTAACTTAAAAATCCGACACGGTACGAAAATCGGGAATGTTGTCAGCAATCAGTAGCCGAAGTTTAATTACGATCAGTGGTGAAACGAAAAAGTTTTAGTACCTTGAAAATCTGATAACAACAAGAATCGCAACAACAACAAGAATAACAACAATGTTGGTAGCCACTGGGGAGCCGTTCCCAGGTCCAAAATACATACAACACACCGATTTCATTCTTACANCCTAACCAAAGTTACAGATTTTGATATTAACTTCATCGAACATTTACTTTCAATTTTAAACTTTAGTTAGTAACTTTTTCAACTTTTCAACCACCGTGAGTATTTGAAGATGAAATTCAACAGATGTTTTTCAACTTTTTNAACTTGCAAGTTAAGCCTAAGTGAATCTTTGAACACTGCTAGAGAAATACTTATTACAGACCAAACTGCTCAAACCAAAATTATCAAGACACTAAAGGGTAGAGGACATACACTTTTTTAAAGGTTAAAATGGTTACTGAAGCATACAGCTCTTCATGAGATGAGTCCCGTCACAGAGCTACATGGCTTCACCTGCCATATGGGATCAGTGTAACCTGCCACCCGACACAAGTGAACGAGCCCCGCTTTAACTCCAGCCAGTAAGCTGGTACTCATTTACCTACCCCAGAGGGATGGAAGGCTGAGTTGACCTAGGCTACCCGGCAATGCACCGGCCAGGAATCGAACTCACGATCTCTCGATCACTAGTCCGACGCCCTAACCACTACACCACCGAGCCACCCAATGACATGACATTATCAATAACGTGAACTAGAAACAATTAGAAAAATTAAGTAATACTAAAACTGCAATAAATAAATAAACAAACCTTTGTCCTCACGTCACCGGTGCCGAGGCGCTGAAGTATCGGCTCAAAACGATCACAGCTGCCCATTTCACTGTGGGACGTGAGAGATTCAATCACCTTAGCATGGCTGTAAACAGACAACAGAAACATGCAAAACAAAAATAAACTGTCATCATAATCTGTAACAAGCATCAACAAATGACAGCGGGCCACATCATAATATTTACACAAAGCAAAAGTCCTAAGTTAACTAGAAAAAAAACTTCATCAAATTACAACCTTGTTATTTTATTGTTGACGTTTCGGCAACGGCTGTTGCCTTCTTCGGAATGGTCTTGATAACTTCCGTTCGCCACCAGATGT
>JGI26657J51804_10000217_pt1 | contig 8552 bp, 14 predicted proteins | sample WorMetHERISLAND1_3_FD_51804 | JGI IMG/M metagenome (IMG submission 51804)
GTATTGGTCGAGACAGGAAAATGTCTTCTTGTAGCGGTTGCCGTCGTACCGCGCAACGCCTCGACGAAACGCACGCATCGGTAAAGAGTCAATGACCTGAGAAAAAACGAGCTTGCCGATGTGCATAATAACCGGGTCCCCAACATCCCCAGAAGGGGGTATTTGGGAGATGCGCGAGGTAATTCAAGTCGGTGACACTCTTAGCGTGGCTGTTTTTCATTTCCTTACAAGGAATTACGCAACAAGAACAAACGTTTTGTCGGACAGCAGTGAGATAAAATGAAAACTGAAATATCACCGGTCTGCCTGGTGGTAGATAAATCAGACAAATCACCATGGTGAGATATACGGGTTAGTCCATCCGTATGAAGACCTTTAACACTGCTGGTCCCATCAGACCGGACAGACCGGACGAGCACTATCACATCCCCGCGCTATTGCGCTGGGATACGGATGAAACCCGACGCTTGATCCGAGAAAAACGCTATTTCGTCCTTCACGCCCCGCGCAGACTGGTAAGACCAGCTGCCTGTTAGCCTTGATGGAGCAGCTCAACGTGGAAGCGGATTACACGGCTCTCTATGCAAACCTGGAGCCAGCCCAAGCGGCACGGGGGGATGTGGCAGCGGGGATGCGGACGATCATCAGCGGAATTGCCGAAGACGCCCGTCGTTATCTGGGCGATCAGCGACCGCGGGAGTGGGTCGATGAGATGCTGCATGGATTTGGTCCCCACGGCGCCCTGCGGAGGCTACTCTCCCGCTGGTCGGAGGAGAACGATTGTGTTCGATCGCACCCCGGAGACGCCATGGGAGGAGAAGGTCTCTGTCAGGGAAGCGCCGTCCGGTAAATACCGGATCGGGGTGGGGTGCGGGGGATGTAATTCGGAGGGCTTTTATTACGAAATGGCGTCTATCCTCCCCGCAGAAGGCAATCGGGGCACCTGAACGCCCCTGCCCGGGGACTGTTGACCACACTGACCGACCGCGAAGCCTTCAGGCCGCTAGTTTTTCTCCGTCTTCGAGCGTGCGGATGAGCGGATAGAGATGCTCGGTCTCACGCTGGAGCCGGTCCATTACCAGGGCGAACATCTCCATTGTTTCCTTGACGAACTTACCATGGTCGCGGATGGTCAGCACCTTGTCCTTCTCCGAGCACCAGTCCTTGACGTAGTGGGAGAAAATCTTTCTGATCTCCACTGATCCTGAGAGGAAGCGATCAGCCGTATTCCTGATATCCCGATCCGAGTAGGCGATGAGCTTGCCGCACAGCTTCTGGTCCACCAGCTCAATGTGTTCCTTGACGCGCTTTTTGTATTCGAAGAACACATCACGGGCGCAAGTGGTATCGCACATGGAGCGATCCTTGACGAGATAGAGGAAGACGTTGGACAGTTCCGTTATCCTGTGATTCTCTGCATACAGCTCGGAAAAGGTCAACATGGCATCGTGTTCTCCCAGCAGAAAGTCCGCTCAGGCGGTTCGGTGACGACCGACGGAAACTTCAAAGACTATACCATTCTAGCAAATGCATCGAGCATTCGCAGTGCGCTTATTCCCCGGCGATCGTCATCCGGTCGATGAGCCAGGACCCGGTGCGGGTGCTGCCGGGGAAGTCGCAGTCGTTCCCCACGGCTAGCAGGCCCCGGAACATCTGCTTGAGGTTGCCAGCAATGGTGACCTCCTCCACGGGGAACCGGATCTCGCCACCCTCTACCCAGAAGCCGGCGGCACCCCGGGAATAGTCCCCGGTGACCGGATTGATCCCGTGTCCTATGAGCTCGGTAACAAGTAGCCCGGTGCCCATCTCCCGGATCAGCTTGTCCTTGCCCAACGCTCCCATCTCGATCCGCAGGTTGTGCACGCCCCCGGCATTCCCGGTGGTCTCCATTCCCAGACGGCAGGCAGAGTAGGCGTCGAGTAGGTACCTGCGCAATACGCCCCCGGCTACCAGGTCCTTCGACGCAGTCGCCACCCCGTCGTCGTCGAAAGGGGCGCTGCCCAGGCCCCGGGGCAGGAGGGGTTCCTCGTAGATACACACGAAGTCCGGGAAGATCTCCTGCCCTAACTGGTCGAGCAGGAAGCTTTCCCGGCGGTAGAGGCTGGAGCCGGTAACGGCATGTACCAGGTGTCGCATCAGCCCGGCTGCAATCCGGGCATCGAACAGGACCGGGGCTTTGCGGGTAGAGATCTGCCGCGCCCCCAAACGGGCTATGGTACGCTCGCCGGCGCGGCGACCGACGGCTGCGGCGGCTTCCAGGTCACCCGCGCAACGGGCGGAGCTCCACCAGTAATCGCGCTGCATGCTCGCGCCTTCCCGACCGACCACCGCACAGCTCACGCCATGACGGGAGCTGGGATAGCCGCCGATAAAGCCGTGGCTGTTGCCGTAAACATGGACCCCGGTGTGGGAGGTGACGTCGGCCCCTTCCGAGTTGACGATGCGCGCGTCTGCAGTGCGGGCAGCTTCCTCGCATTCGAGCGCCAAGTCGATGGCCGTCTCGACCTGGAGCTCCCAGGGATGGAAGAGGTCCAGATCTGGGATCCGGGTGGCCATGCGCTGCGGGGCCGCAAGTCCGGCGCAGGGGTCCTCCTGGGTGTGGGAGGCGATGGCGCAGGCGGCCGCGACCGTATCACGCACGGCCGCCGGGCCCAGGTCCGAAGTGCCGGCGGAGCCCTTGCGGTTTCCCATGTAGACGGTAATGCCGAGACCATTGGACCGGGTATGCTCCAGGGTTTCGACCGCACCCAGCCTCACCCTGGTCTCCAATCCAGCCCCGGTGCTGGCGGTGGCTTCGGCGGCACTGGCGCCTTGGCGCCTGGCCTCGGCAAGCAGATCCGCGACGATCCGTTCCAGACGGGCCTGGTGCTCGTCGATGTCGTCGGTTGCGATAGCTATCACCTTTATGATTCCAATACCTGTCGTTGATATTCTTGTGGGATCCCGGATGATTGCATAGGATCTAAGATAGGGTCATTGTTGCGTGCTCGGGAGGTTATGGAGCTGCTGGTAGCCACATGTGTAGCGGAGAACGTATCATGAATATCTCCTTGCATGCGAATGCGACTACGACTCCAAGGATCCCCCTCATCCTCCCGCTGGCGGGCACCTGCGCGTGTAGGCGCTGCCGGCGGAGTCACCGCTGAGGTACTTCCGGAGCGACGCCAAGTGGTCGCGGTGGTGATCCAGCGTGAGGCCACCGAATACCGCATCGTGAGTGGATCCTGTGTCTGTGGACGGGTGCAGCGCAGTACCTTCCCTGAAAGCGTCACAGCCGCGATCCAGTACGGTCCGAGGGTGTCGGCACGGGCAGTGTATCTGACCCAATATCAGTTGCTCCCCTACCAGCGTACTGCCGAGGTGCTCCAGGAGTTGGCCGAGATTGCGATCTCGCTGGGTACGCTCCAGTGCGCGGTCGCGGTCGCGGCTACCCCGCCTAGAGGCGCCGGTGGTGGCAATCTGCGGCGCGCCATCAAGGCACCGCGCCCATGCCGACGAGACCAGCCTGCGCGTGGAGGGCACCTTACACTGGCTGCACGTGCTCAGCAGCGCGAAGCTGACAGCCTACTTTCTCCATCCCAAACGCGGCGCCGAAGCCTTAGGATATCGGGGGCTTGTTGGCACGGTTCGTCGGCGTGCTGGCGCATGACCACTGGTCAGCTTATGAGCGCTACCAATGCTGGCATGCTTTCTGCGATACTCATCATCTACGCGAGCTGGCCGCCATCGCTGAGACCATCCCGAGCCAGCAATGGGCCGCCGATATGAGCGTGCTTATGAGCGTGCTCTTGTGTGAGGCCAATGCCCAAGTCAACGAAGCCCACGCCCAGGGCCTGATGGCGCTGTCCGCCCGCGAGGTTGAACGTCTGCAGCACCGCTACGATACCATCCTCACCGAGGCCGAAGCCTTTAACCCGCGCCGTCCCCGTCGCCTCGGCACCCGCGGGCGCATCAAGCAATCCCCGGCCGACAACCTCATCGCACGTCTGCAACAACACCGCGACGACATCCTGCATTTTATCACTGACCTGCGCGTTCCTTATCGATAACAACCAAGCGGAACGCGACCTGCGCATGCCCAAGCTCAAGTACAAAATTTCCGGCGGCTTCCGCTCCGAGACCGGCGTGACCGCATTCGCGATGATCCGCTCCTACCTCTCAACGCTGCACAAGCAGTCCACCAAGCTCTCCTCCTCACTCGTTCTAACCTTCCAGGGGAGCCCGCCAATGCCTCGCCTAGGGTGCTGATATAGTTACAAAAAATCCTCGTAATCATCCGGGACCCGACAATGAGAAGTCGTACTCGTGACGCATAGCAGTTGGCTTCTTTCCGAGTTGATTTGCGGGCAGGTGGCGGCTAAGTTCAAGTAGTTAAGTTTACCAGACCCGACCTCGTCATTCCGGCAGGGATTGCCGGAATCCAGGGCTAGTACCTAGTACCTCATTTCTCTTGATATTGCGGATAGGGTCACCTGAGATCAATGCAAGCCTTCTCACCCACAATGCTATGAATTTGCAATATCACTCGAAATTAAGTACTAGCGAGCTGTAGCCCGTAGATACTCTGTGTTCCGAAGCAAGACCGATTTGCGTCCTAATTCCCAAAAAGTGGCCACTGATCTATAAATTGGATTTATTAAGTGGTCGTTTCAGTGGGTGAGAAGAAGCAGCGGCTGTCGAAGGGAGAGTCCGTTCTAAGCATGGCATGGATGGATGGCGAGCAAGAGTTTGCGCATGACCGCGCAGACAGCCTGCAGCTCCTTGAGGCCGCGGGTGTCGATAAGATGGCGGTAGAAGGCCCTGACATTGGGGTCATAGCGGGCGGCGCTGAGAGCAGGCATGTACAAGGCGATGCGCAGGTAGCGGTTACCAGCCTTGGACAGGTGGGGCTTTTTGCTCACGCTGGAGCCGGACGAATGCTCACGTGGATCGAGACCGGCCATGGCAACCCTGCTTGGCACGCATGTCGTCGGGCAAAACCAGCCGCTCGCCGAGGAGCTGGATGGCACTGGCGGCGGCGATACCGGCGGCGCTGACGAGCAGCTTGAAGGATTGCTGGAGTGCTTCATCCGCCGCAATGAGGTCGAGGACCTGGCGGCACAGATACTCGATCTGAGCGTTGAAGTGAGCGATGCTCTGGTGCCGGCTAGCGATAAAGCATCCGCGGAGCCTAACCACTGGGCCGACGGCAGCGCCCCTGGAAGAAGGGCCCCAGATACTTGAGACCGAGCGCGAGCCCCAGGGCCCCGGCTGCAGCGACGGAGCCGGGACCATACCCACCGACTGGAACGCCTCCTACAATCCACCCGAAGCCATTCCGGAAGGCTATGACATCTGAGCGGATGTATCACACCCACAGCCAGGAGCGTAGGACCTACCGGTCGGGGCCTCCGAGCCTCCCCCTGCCCCGACCGTTCCGGACCCGGCTTCCCGCAGGGGTGGCTCCGGGTCTCCGCCTGCTCCGACCGCTCCGAATCCGGCCCCTCGCGAGGGGCAACCGGTGCCGCCCCTCCCGCGAGTGAAAGGATGCAAGAGACACGACCGGCCCCCACTGTGGCCGGTGAGGCAGACACGCTGCAGGCCTTTTCGCGGGGTTGGGCGCCGGAGAGCTATCGGCCGACCGGCCGGCTCAGGTCGAGCTCATGCAGACAACGGGGCAGCTCCTGCGGGTAATGACCGAGGGGACTGATGCGGATCCTGATGGGCCGGACCAGTGTCAAGAATGAGCTGCGCCTGGAGATGACCCAGATCCGGCCGAGGGGAAACAATCCCTTCAAGTTCTCGATCGACCCGCAAGACGCCCTCACTCACTTGCTGTTTCATCCGCGCCCTGGTTATCTGCCGCCCCTGGAAGCGGCCCGTGAGGCCTTCGACGACATCCAGTGCCATGAGATGGTACTTGTTGCCGGTCTTCGCGCGGCGCTCCATGCGCTGCCGAAACGCATGGATCCGACGGAACTGGAGCATCGGTTTCGTAGCCGTTCCTTCATCGACAACCTGATGCCGATGGCCCGGAAGGCCAAGTGTTGGGACCTTCTCATCGAAACCCACCAAGAAATCGCGGCGGATGCAGCCGACGATTTCATGAACTGTTCAGAGACGCCTTCGCCCGTGCATACGAGGATCAGGCAGTGCGCCTCAGGCAGGTCAGCCCCCCTCAAGCCGCGGTCTTGATGAGACCTCGCCTCGGATCAACAGGGGGGAGTGGTCAAGTTCAAGTGGCATCGTTGTGCCACCTGATGATTCGTACCCCTACTGTTCTTGCCATCCCCGGCACCGGCAGATTCCAGCAAGCCTTGCTGGGGGTAGTGCTTAACATGTAGTGGTCGTATAGCTCTCCAGCGGGAAAACAAAAGGTTCAGCAGGAAGCCCATCACTACACGTTAAGCACTACGCCCGGCCGGAATGACGCGGCAGGGATCGGCAGACTTCACAACTTAAAATTCAGCCACTACCCGGATAAGCATTCATGGCGACCGGTCAAGCGGCACTCAAACCTTTCAGCTTTGCGTGGTGTTTGGTGCGCGACCGGCTGCTCTCGGAAGAGCATGCACGCAACGCGCACCGGGAGGCACACAAACGCCGACAACCGTTCGCCCGGTATCTGGTCGAAGAAGCGCACCTGGACAGCGGGCAGATCACCCTGGCCGCCGCCGATCGATGAGTTCGGGGTGCCCTTGTTGGATCTGGATGCCGTCGACCTTGCCGATCTCCCCCTGAACCTGGTCGATGAAAAGCTGGTGAGTAAGCACCGCGCCTTGCCCATCTTTTAGCACGGCAATCAACTCTTTCTCGGCGTCTCGGATCCCCCGGACCACCGTGCCCTGGAGGAGATCGGGGTCCGCTACGAGCCTGGCCACGCACATGGGTCCTGGTCGAAGAGGCGAAGCTTGCCGCCGCGCTCGAGCAGGTGGTTGCAGCCTGCGACCGGGCCAGGTTGGATACCCTGGATGCCGACCTGGAGGGCTTGGACATCGCCTTTGAGGGAGCGGTGCAAGGGTACAACTCGGAGCCGAACGTCGACGACGCCCCTATCGTCCGCTATATCGAAGGTCCTTATGGGCGCCATCGACAACGGGGCCTTGGATATCCACTTCGAGCACTACAAGAAGCATTGCCGCATCCGCTTCCGCCAGGACGGTCTGCTGCGGGAAGTTTTCAATCCCCCGGTGAATATCGCCGCGTGCCTTGGTCGCGCGCCTCAAGGTGATGTCGCGCATGAATATCGCCGAGCACGGGTCCTCCAGGACGGGCGCATCAAGCTCGAGATGGGCCGCGACCGGGAGATCGATTTCCGCGTCAACACCCTGCTGACCCTGTACGGAGAAAAGGTCGTTCTGAGAATCCTGGACGCATCGGCGGATCTGGTCAACATCGACCACCTCGGCCTCAAGCCGGAGCAGAAATAAGTATTCTTATCTGCTATCCGGAAACCCTACGGCATGATTCTCGTGACCGATCCACGTGCTCGGGAAAGACGGTTTCCCTTTACACCGCGTTGGATACCCTCAACCGACCGGAGGTCAGTATCTCGACGGTCGAGGGCCCGGTGGAGATTTGGGTGCCCGGCATCAACCAGGTCAACATGAACCTGAAGACCAGGCTCACCTTCGCGGCAGCACTGCGGGCCTTTCTACGCCAGGACCCAGACATCCTCATGGTCGGCGAGATCCGTGACCCGGAGACGGCGGAGATTGCAGTCAAGGTCGCCCAGACGGGACACCTGGTGCTCTCCACCCTGCACACCAACGACGCACCCCAGTCCCTGACCTGTCTGGCGAATATGGGCATCCCCCTCTACAACATCGCGTCGCGTCCTCGGTTCACCTGATTATGGCCCAGCGTCTGGCACGGCAGCTTTGCTCTCATTGCAGGGAGCGCCCGAGCAGCTTCCACGCGGCGCCTAGTTGGAGGCGGGCCTCAGTAGCCATGAAATCGAAACGGAATCGACGCTCTACCGCACGGTCGGCTGTGAACATTGCACCAACGGATACCGGGGGCGTGTCGGCATCTTTCAGGCCATGCCGATTTCCGAGGAGATCGGACGCCTGATTCTGGAAGGCGGCAACGCGATCCGGCTCGCGGAGCAGGCGCGGCGCGAAGGGGTAGCGGATCTGCGCGCATCGGGTCTACGCAAGGTCAAAGCGGGAATCACCAGTCTCGAGGAGCTCAACCGCGTGGCCAGCGATTAAGGGTTGTTGACATAATCGTTGCGCCAACCCCCAATAGGACAGGATTCCCAGGATTATTTTTCTGAATAATCAATTATAACATCCTGTAAATCTTGTGAATTCTGTGCCATTAGGAGACAAGTCGGAAGTGGTAAATATTTAACTGGTAGGGGTGGGTTTGGCTGCTGTGCGGATCGGTAGACTGAAGTCTCTTGGGACTCTCAACCACCCCATCATTTAAAAATTTACCACTACCGACAAGCAGTGACGCCTGTATTTGATTGGACTTGGCGCGGATGACGAAGAAACGCCCTGTTCTGTGCAACGTGAACAGGCGCTCGAAGTCCACATGGCCACGATCCATGATGTAGAAGGCGCCGG
>JGI26657J51804_10000220_pt1 | contig 8472 bp, 2 predicted proteins | sample WorMetHERISLAND1_3_FD_51804 | JGI IMG/M metagenome (IMG submission 51804)
CTGTGACTTCGTCACAAGATCCCCCCGCTCGTATTAGTCGACGTCCCGACGACTAACTTCATCACTTCACTGAGAAAATCACGGATTTTGGTAGATATTGTTGTCGCGTTCCAGTCGAAATAAACGCCACTGTTGCAGACTTGTGTAGAAAAACGTCAACGTGATCGAGTGACGTTGCACATNAACGAGGATGCGACCCCTCTTCGATGCTATGAAGATAGTTCCGATATGACAAGCGTCGGCGACGTTGTAAGATCGTGACTGAACGGCGTTGGCGACAATGAAAAATCCCAACTCGTCCAGACGCGTACTTCTTGTCAGCTGAACAGACGTAGTTGTAGTAACGTTTGCTGCTTTCTTAAACAGGTCGAAACAGGATTTGTGACTTGTCCTTTACAGCTAGAGATTGACGTAGCGACTAAACGAAAGGAACGTCAATAATCCTTCAGACTTCATGTGAGCTGAGCGTCATAAACGGACGGATGAGCAAAAGATCCAAATTCGGACGAAACGATGAACAGCGGAAAACCTTCAAGACAATTCAACACTGGACAACCGGTCCAAACAATCAAATTACCAGCCGGATATCTTCGACGGTCTGGAACAGCATCAGCAGCTGCGATCAGTAACGCCATGCGTGCGGCATACGGTCCAACCACCTCATCTCCTCAGCCGATAGTTCTCTCATCCGATCATGACGGAAATCCGGGTTTCGTTCTGGTTCATAACGTCGATGGACGGAGTTTCTGCGATACAGCTCATCAGTATGTCGATCACGATCAAACCGACGGTGATCCTGGAACTGATCACGGTCGTCCGAGAAACATCTTGACATAACTGACGGCCTGTCGGTTCTGTGATGGGTCCCCGAACGAAACTGATTTTCCTGAGGCCTTAAAGGAATCTTGAATCCGCCAGAGTTCGTCGACTTCAGCACGGACACCATCGTTTTGGGCTTGGGAGATTTCTCGTTTTCCTGAGTGATTTTGGAGCGTTTCAGAGACTGCTCTGAAGGCTGGACGTTGCACCTTTTTGGAGGCTTTAAATTCTCCTTCTCGCTGTTTACTCCCGTGAGGTCAATTTCAAGAGCAGGTTCTGCGCCATCACTGGATTTAGTCTTCTTAACTATAATCTCCGGTGGGGGTGTCGCCTTTGTCTTCTTTTTCCGGATCACCTGTCCAAGACCAGACGTCCTCGTATCCAGCTTGACGAGACTCTCTTGTTTTCTTTCTGTCGGCGATGGAGCGGGAGGACTGCGAAGTGGCGATAGTAATATGAGTGGTTGCGTCAACTCAGTAAGCGTCGCTGCTTCGGCATTAGGCAGTTTCAGCAGATCCGTAAAGAACGTTATCTCTGGCTCATTTCCAGACCCAGCAACACCTGTTTCTTTGTCCTCTGTAGTCTGTACAGCTTCAGGCTGACCATGGTCTAACTGATTATCGACAGACTGAGGTTCCTTGGTCCCTGTCGCTATTGACATTGAATCAGGTACAGAGTCATGGTGACACGAATCGTTGATTTCAGCTGCCAGCTGACCGTGATCTCTTCCATCAGACTCGATTGCATCAGTCGCTGGATGCAAATGTGACGACGCCGTGGTTGGAACCGCAGCGATGCCCTCTGACGAGCCNCCTGCAGTTACTTCCTGCAGCTCGGGTGGATCATCGGGTTCAACTTCAGAGTTGACGGTCACAGTAGAAGGCTGGTCCACCTGATCGATGGGAATAAGTTGCTTCTGAGACGACTGATCCTGTATCGGAGTCTGCAGTTGCTGATCCGTGATGACCGGGAACGCCTGGTCAGTCATATACTTCTGATGATGGGTTTCCTGGGAAACCGCAGCCTGTATCCTCTGACCAACCACAGTCTGCTGCTGCTGATTAATATCGACTTGCGCTGCCTGGAATGTACTGAAGTGGAGCTCCATTTGTTTTAGTCCGAAAGGTGACTCAACTGAAACTGGCATCTCGCGTGTGAGCAAATAATTTGTTGTCGGTGAGTAAGCGGCCTGGTGAGGTGACGGCTCGAGATACTGCTGTGGGCGATGTTCGTATCCAGGCTCGATGGCGCTGAGACCATAATTCCATCGGGCCAGCGATTTCTGTGCTCGAGTCACTTTTTCCGGTTCCGGATCCAGCATCATCCCGACATACGTCGCCGCCACCTTCTGTGACGCGGTAAACGTTGCCACGATGAGTGGAATACGACAGATTTCCGGGATTTCCGGAAAGAAAGAATTCAGGTATGCGGTCAGCGATGACATGTTGAGGTTTTCAGTACGTCGCAACATGCACACAACCGCATGTTGCAGGTAGTTAACCGGCATGCTTGATGTAGACGACAGCGCCTCGGTAACTGCATGACGGGATTGACTGTGTCCATCAGAAGTCCGACCATCAGATGACGTCTTCTTCTCCATGACTCTGTTACGAACGAACATCATTTAAGAGTAAATTCAGATTACTCGCAAATTACANTTTTTAACGAGTTTCAATTATTTTTCAATTAAAATGTGATCAACTTTTCTACGAAAAAGCGTAGGGAGGNGGAGACCATAAGTTTTTTTTTGGTTTCAAAAACGGACCACCACTATTATTGTCTCCCGTCCCTAACCTTTCGTGACGTTAGCTCGTAATGATTACTAATTGTCTTTGGTCACCCAGGACTCGGGTGTCTCACCAAAACATTTCTTCAGCTTGTCAACGTGAACGACAAACGGCTTCGATTTGATGGATCTCTGCAGGACGCAATTCACTGGTTCGATCACACGGGTGATCAAATAAGGACCGATGTATGACTTTTGCCACTTGGCAGACTTGGATTGGTAGCGTCTTGGGTAATGATAGTATACCCATTCACCGACCTTGAACTGCTCTGACCTGACCCTTACATCATAATACTTCTTTCGCCTTTGAGCACTAGCACGCAGATGCTTGCGAGCGAGTTGGTATGCTGCTGATGCATCATTATGGAGTTTAATCAAGTAGTCATTAGCGTTCATGACTTCACCGCATTCATTCGGCGGTAGGCCCATCACTAGATCGATTGGCATTCTCACTTCGTGCCCTAGGAATAACTTGTTTGGAGACAAGCCGGTAGACTCATGTGGAGTTGCACGATAGGCAGCAAGAACCAATGGCAACCGATCATCCCAGTCACGCTGTGATTCGTTTACTGCCTTGCCTAACATAGAGTTCAAAGTACGGTGAAACCTCTCTACGACTCCGTTACACGAAGGATGGAATGCTGTCGTTCTCAGCTTATCAATCTCCATCCACTTCATCAGTTCACTGAATAATTCAGACTCAAATTCTGATCCACGATCCGACAATAGCTGTAACGGTGCACCGAATCTGGAGAACACGTGTGTCATCAGTGCTCGAGCAACAGTCGGTGCCGTATGATTTCTCAACGGAATGGCTTCTGCCCACTTCGAAAAATGGTCGACGAGAGTTAAGATATACTGATTGGATCTCGATGATCGAGGATGAGGTCCAGTGATATCCACACTTACACGTANCCACGGTTCACCTACCGGTGGCGTACACATCGCGGCTTTCCTTGGTGCTCCTCCCCTATGATATCGTGCACAGGGTACACACGCTTTCAGAAATCTATCCAGATCTGAAGACCAAGTGGGCCAATACGCNCTTGCCTGTATCGAGGCAGCAGTTCTTCTGTGAGCAAGATGTCCTCCAGTCATCCCNCCGTGGATGACGGNCAAGAACTCTTCTCGCAGTTTCGCTGGTAGAACTACTTGCCAAGCGACTGTCAAACCATCCGGCGACTCAAATCTTCTCTGTAAAATCCCATTCCAGACTCTCAGTCTCTGCCACACATTCCACAGTACGCGTGTGTCATGGGATTGAAAAGCAACAGCATCCCATGAAGGTTTTTCCTCAGACTGTTCCATCAGCTGTAGTATGCACGATATATCAGGGTCATTTTCTTGGGCGGATCGTAAACCGTCCATTGACCAGTACTCATTGATTGTGTTGTCACTATCGGCACAATCTGATGCGGAAACCGAGAGGTTAAAATTTGCACTCCCTTCGGTTCCAACAGAGGTTGAATTTACTGCTTGACTTGCAGTGTCATCCCTCACGTCATCACTCTGGCGACAAGCACAGGATTTGATAGGACATGGACGCCGGGATATTGCATCCGCGTTTCCATGTTTGGTACCTGGTCTATGTTCAATTGAAAAATCAAATTCTTCCATGATTTCCAACCATCGTGCTTGCTGTCCAATAGGATCCGGCGTTCGACGGAGCCAGGTGAGTGGTGCGTGATCCGTCCTTANTTTGAAATGCTTTCCCAATAAGTACTGCTTGAAATATTTAAACGAGTGAACAATAGCCAACAGCTCTTTTCTTGTGATGCAATAATTCACTTCTCTCTTGTCTAATTTCCTGCTGGCGTATGCAATTACTTTTTCTGCGCCATCTTGTACTTGAGACAGAACGGCTCCAATTGTTTGGTCGGATGCGTCTGTGTCAAGAATAAACTCTCCTGCATCTTTCGGCATAGCCAAAATAGGTGGCGTCGTCAGAGCTTCTCGTAATGCCTCAAATGCCTGCTGGGTAGCGGCTGTCCATTTGAACTGCCGATTCTTTTGAGTAAGAGCATGGAGAGGAGCAGCAATACTGGCGTATCCTTTTACGAAACGTCGGTAGTAGCCTGCCAGCCCCAAGAAAGATCTGACTTCCTTGACTGAAGTCGGTACTGGCCACTCATCTACTGTTTTGATCTTTTTCGGATCAGTAGCTATGCCCTCTGCAGATACAACGTGACCAAGAAAAGAAACTGATTTTTGCATCAAAGAGCATTTCTCTGGCTTAAGCTTCAGTCCGGCGGTCCGCAACCGTTTCAATACTCTGATTAATCTTTCCAGATGCTCGTCCACCGTTCTTGAAAATAAAATGATGTCGTCCAAGTAGACTAGACACACGTCCAGGTGTAATCCGGACATCACCACGTCCATCAGACGCTGAAAGGTGGACCCAGCGTTCGACAGACCGAAAGGCATAGCTATATATCTATACATTCCTCGAGGACAAATGAAGGTGGTCTTATCTCTGTCCTGTGGTGCTACGAGTACCTGATGATATGAAGATCGTAGATCGAACGTACTGAACAAGGTGGCAGATGCCATGGCGTCCAGACAGTCATCAATCCTAGGAAGCGGATAGACATCTCTCCTGGTGACTGAGTTCAACTGACGATAGTCAATACAGCACCGAAATGTACCATCTTTCTTTTTGACTAGCACGACATTCGAAGCCCAGGGACTTGAAGCTGGTTCAATTGTACCCTGTTTCAACATGTTGTCGACATGATCTGAAATGGCTTCTACGTGAGCTGGTGGAAATCGCCTCAATGGCTGTCTGACTGGCCTTGCATCTCCTGTATCAATGTGGTGCATGATGATGTCTGTTCTGCCCAGATCATTTTCATTCTGGCTGAACACATCAGCATGTTTCATCAATATGGATTGGAGAGCTATGCACGCATTCTCTGGTATGGAGCCGTCGACTCCATCAATCAATTCCTGAATATACTCCGGAACTGCATCAGCCTCGCTTTCCACTACGTCTGATTCATGGTTACTGTCTTTCTTCACAACTTCAACTTCTTGTAGGTTGGCTATTACGGTACCAGGTTCAAGTGTTACAGGCTGATCTTTCACATTCAATACCCTGACGGGTACGTCAGTCCATGTATCGCGAGGTATCAATGTTCGCGAGACGTGAAGACCCTCCCTAACACAAGAGACCTCTGTACTCCAGTCCTGATCATTGGATACTGTCGGTAGCTTCTGAAACTGCACTTTAGTCGGCACAACTGCCTCTGACCTCGCTGGAATAACTGCATTTTCTTGCAGGACTACACGTCTACACCAGTGACGCCTATCTGGCCGAGAATGAAGCATATACCAGTTGTTTCCAATGCACATAGTGGACTGATCAAAATCCCAAATAGCCTTGTTCTCCACTAGGAAATCTATCCCTAACATTGGCTCTGAGATGTGCTGCGACACCAGCCCGGTCACTTGTGTCTTGTACTGTCCAATGAAAACTGGTAACACGACTTCACCCAGTAACGGAATCACTGTACCATTTGCTGCCTTTAAAGTTCTGTTAGTCTTTTTCACCACAGCAGGATCAACTACACGTTCTGGAAAAAGGCAGACCTCTGATCCAGTATCAAGCAAGCAATCGTAAACGCGTCGATTGATAGACAGCCTGAGATATGTGTCATGATTGACGGAAACTGGCGCCAAATTCTTATTGGCGGTAAGCAGATGCATTTCGCTATCACTGTGACATTGTACTCCAGCATTCGTTTGAACACGTGGCTGAAGGCAGTTACGTGCGTAGTGTCCAATTTGCCCACAGNTATAGCAAGTCTTATTCATAGTTCTTTGTTGAGTAGGAGGGTTTTGAGAAGCATGAGGGCGGGCTTCCGGCATTGGCACGGACCTGAGTTGCTCAAGATGCCTCAATCGATCAACTTCTTTGTTCAGAGCGTCGTTTTCTGCGGCAATTTTCTTAGCATCTGCTTCAGCTGATTGCTGGGCTAGTTCCAGCTTCTTAATCTTTTCCAGCAACTCGTCTTTCCATGAATTTTCATTATTCACTGCCGTGGAACAAGCACGGTTCCTTTCGTCTTTCCTACCTCTCTTCTTGTAAACATTCGACTGACCACCATTAATCTGCTGACAAGTCTGTTTTGCCTTATCACTGCATGACTGTTGTGGTTTTTGCAGACCACGTTCAATTTTGGCCACTCTTTCCTCCAAAGAATCAGACCTTGATGACGGCGATTCTGCGACGTGCCTGGTCACTCGCTGACGTCTTTGCCTTACTGCATTCCTGAACACTTCAAAACGCTGAGCGTACTTCAAGGCTGAGTCTAGAGTTTGTGGCTCTTTCTCTCTGATCTTCAACTCAAGTTCAGGATCATCAATAGCAAAAAGGAAATGTTCCTTCGCTAGACGCTCGGACATAATTGACCTGTCGTCTGGGTATGCTAACATCATCAATCGTCTAATATCTTGCGCTAGTTCGCGCAAACTCTCATTTGGCTTTCGTCTANGACATTGAAGTTCNGCNTGATATTTTTCTTCCATATCTAGACTACCAAATCGAGAACGCAGCCTTGCAACNAGTCGTTTGAAAGACATGTCTTCTGTGCCCCAGAGCATATGAGCTGCAACTCCAGTAAGCGACCAACGAANGTAATGAAGTTTCTCAGTTTCATTCCAACGATTGAACTCAGCACAATTATTGAACTGCGCTAGGAAAGTCTCGAAGCAGGAAGTTCCATCGAATTTTTCAGGTTTCATATGACCCCTAGACTTTCGATTCCTCTCAGACTCATCTGGAGACGATGAACAAGTATCTCTCCTTCGTTCACTTCCTTTACGATGTTCAGTATGACCCTCGCTGGTACGTTCACTCCACTTTCTTTCTGCTGGGCAACGATTCTCCTCTGACGAATCACGGTTAAGCTGCTGGCGTCTAACTGCGACGCGATCTTGGGCATAAGTTACTCTCTCTTTTCCAGAACGAGTGTGGCGATGACTAGGCTTCACATTCAAATCCGAGTCACTAGAATCTTCGTTAGATACACTACGTCGATGGCGATGCACTGGGCTTGCGTGGCGATCACTCGAGCTCAATTCATTACTATTCATGTCTGACAAAAACCTATCTCCAAATTCATCAGTCTGTATAGCTCTCATCGGCCTAACACTTGGCTTTGATCTCACTTCAGTACGCATTGTTTGTCTACGATCAGTCGTTGAAGCTTCCTTAGCAGCAGTATGCTCTTTTCGCATTGGCTGCCGGGGATGATGTCCAGCCAAAACACGTGATCTAACGGACCTCAACGCTTCCCTTCCACGCACTGATTTATCATGAGATTCGTTTCGCTTCTGAAGGCCTCTAGCCCCTTTAGTATCACTGTTAATATACTGCGAAGAGTGACTACTAACAGCATGTAATGCACGTGGCTGACTGACAGATTTAAGTACTTCAACACTGCGACCTTTCTTCCTACCAACTTTTGTACTGCGCATTCGAGTGCCCTGTGCCGCTTCAGGAGCTGCATCTTCGACGTCAGTGTGACACGTTTCATACTGCAGAGGCTGACCGTGATCGGTCTGCGGTATGCGTGACTGCTGCTTTTTAATAGCTACTACTGAGTCGCAGTACTGCCATTCTGAATCGTCAGAAACATTCGACTCTTCCTGTTCTGAATCCCCTTTGAGATTCTCTTCGACATCTGAATCTTCACTTCGATATTCATCATCCAAATAAGACTGGTTTGCACCCTTCAGACTGGCCCCACTGGGTTGGGCGCCAATTGTCGAATCTCCGCCTTTCGCGCGTCCAGCATCGTCGCGATCGTCACTGCTATTAATATACCGACTAGCACTTTTCTTCTTTGACCGTGTACGAGTGCTCA
>JGI26657J51804_10000221_pt1 | contig 8471 bp, 2 predicted proteins | sample WorMetHERISLAND1_3_FD_51804 | JGI IMG/M metagenome (IMG submission 51804)
AGTCGCTGTAGACTAACTGTCTTATTATTAGTAGTCTTCTGCATCACGTTCCCAGTATACTAAATCTGCCATCTGCCTCTAACCATTAATAGTACACTTGTATAAAACGTTGTTATTGCTCACTCTTCACACACATCTTTATTCGCCGTTAACGGCAGACTGAGCAACCTTTCTCACTGTGTCTCAAAGCCCGGCATCCATATTATGTCTGATAACGCTTGCAAAATAATGTGGACCAATTTGTAGCGCGAGATAGCATACATGCTGCATGCTGAGCACGCTAGGCCCCTATATGCTGTCGCCCGTCCGTCTGTCTGTAGCAAGGGTGGATCAGTCAAAAACGGTTGAAGCAATTTACACCATACATTAGCCCCATTCCTCTAGTTTTTGCGGGATAAGTTTCATCCAGAAATTCTGTGGGAACTAGGAAAAGATGATTTACACAAAATAATGTTGCTGTGATAATATTTTATCGGGCGGAAGAATGTGTGCTAATTTGCCTCCGTTCTGCGGCCAGAGGCCAGTTCAATACGCACGCGATCTATCCGTAAAATTTCTTTGGTCGAGTAGTCGTTGACTGTTTTGTTTCGTCTTGTCAGCAATATTTTTGAACCTGGAAACGGGTCTCCAAGCGCTACTAACGTTGTTTTTCTTGTTCTTCGTGTTGTTATCATCAAATTTTCAATGTACTAAAGCGTTTTCATTTCACAAGCGATCGTCGTTAAACTTCGCACACAAATTGGTGACAATATTATCCAAAATCGCACCGTGTTGGATTTTCAAGTTAAGTCCTAATAAATTAATAATAATTAATTATTAATCAGCGTATTACCTAATGCAGTATGAGCAGCAGCGGCGGCGGGCCATACAACAGTGCCTGCACGTGTCGCTCCGCAGCGTGACTGCGTCCGACGACACATGACGAATAGAAATGAAATGCGCGTTGCTATTCTTGTTAACTACTCTTACGTTATATACACGCACGGCTTTGTGTGAGCTATTTCTTTGACTATAGACTCTACGCAATTATGCATCCAACTACAGATCGTACTGCGTGTAAATAAAATAAATAAAACTTCTTATCCACAGTTACGCAATTTTATATGCAATTTTTGGCTGCATTGCAAGCACTAAAGCCGATTAGCAGCGTCACGTAACCTCGACCTCCTGTGGCTCGCCGAAACCCGTAACGTCCATGCGGGCGACGATTAAAAATGCAGGACTGGAATTAAACGACCAAAAATGATTTTCATGAAAATTGGGGAAGAAAGATTCAGGGAAGGAAAGATAAAGTTACTTAAGTACCTATTTTCATTACATAGTCCTCCTCTCACTTTCTCAAAAATTTTCTGGTTCGCTACGATCGCTCGATACAATTTTACCAGCCCAGCGCGGTATCATGGCAAGCTATGCAAGCGCATAGCAAGCTATGCAAGCCTGGTATAGCCAGAGCACCTATGTCCGTCTGTCCGTCTGTCTGTCCGCCCGTCCATCAAAATCCGGTATTGTATCAAACCGAAGAAAGCTAGCGTCAAGATTTGTTCATCATCCGACATTTTAATTTTTGGAAATATCCGGATCATCCCGAAATTCGAGAGGGGTCACCCCGAGTGAGGGCGATTAATGAGACTAAGAATTGCCGATTTTGGCGATTTTTAGACCTATAAGCCACCGTATCTCCAAAACGGTGCAAGACAGAACCAATGTTGCTTTTGATCACCAATAAGAAGTCACATAAGCGCTTTCGATTGGTGCCCAAATCAGCGACTTTGGATCACCGTCAAACGGCGTCATTTATTGACCTTGAACGGCTATAAGGCGGTCTGTTACAATACACATTGTGGCTCGGAGCCCAATCACAAAAAAATTAAATGAAAATAGACTCATACTTTTAGCAGCAAAAATGTAGTCCAGAGATCGCTGTTTTTGTAAAGTAAAGTTTATGCGGATATTCGCGGGGTTTCGCTGGAGAGGGGCTTCAAATGAGAGTGGAGTCGTCGAAAATGGCGATTTTTGCTTTTTTCGCTCGCTGCATCTTCCGAAACTTCACATCTAAGGCCGCAATTATTATATTCTGCTAGGTAGTCACTTACTGACTATTCANTGACACCGAAATAGNTGATCTTNAATCACTGGCGTAGCCAGGATATTGTGTTGAGGGGGCCTGAAAACCGAGGCGCCNTAGGCGCCGAGTTCGAGACGCCGAAGGCGTCGAGTAGGGAGGGAAAAGGGGAGGGGGTATCCCCCTCCCAAGCCGACTAGCTAGGGGTCTGGGGGAGCGTCATAAGCTCCCCCAACGGGGTCCGGGGCGGCCGAAAACGGATTTTGGTGCATTTTGAGCTTGAAAAAACGAATCTGGTGATCACAAACTTAATATTTTTTTTGTCATTTTACAGCGCATATTTAGAGTCAAATTAACAAGGCTAGCTTTGATATTTTTTTCTCATTCGCTGGGGGGCTAGGCCCCTCAGGCCCCCTCTGGCTACGCCCCTCAGGCCCCCCTCTGGCTACGCCAGTGTCTTGAATGACCTTGAATGGTTACTCTGCGTTAAAATTTTTTTCCGGCTCGGCAGCTAATGTGTTGGTGTTTCTGGTTTTAGGACAAAACTGTTTGAAAATTTGCAGAGCGACCCATATACTGTCAGCGACAGAAATGTAGCCCGGGGATTCTGGGTTTTAGCTACCTAAGATTCATGCGGATATTCGCGGGGGTACGCTGGAGATAGGGCGTCAAGTGAGAGTGGGATCGTCGAAAATGGCAATTATTCGCTTCTTTCGCTCGCTATATCTTCCGAACCTTCACATCCAAGGTCTACGTATCCCCTTAGTGGTTCCTCATTGACACCGAAATAGATAACCTTGAATGACCTTGAATTGTCATTTTGCATTGAAATCTGTTCAGGCTCAGTATCTAATGGGTTGGCATTCTGCCTTTCGGACAAAATGTTCTGAAATTTTCAGACCTACAGTGTGTGTATGTACTGTCAGCGACAAAAATGCAGCGCAGGGACTCTAGTTACTGGTATTATAAGTTTTACGGGGTTATTTGCTGGGGTTCCGTGAAGAGGGAGCGTTAACTAAGAGAACTAGGCCTAACTGTATTCAGTTCTCACACATGCTGTTCACTGATGTCTACAGAAAATAAGTAATATGCATGTTGGAAGTAGGCAAAACATGACGAACATGGATACAGTGACTAATTTTACAGCCAGCTGAAGTCAGTCATTGTTCGCACTTACTACGCATGAGCGCAACCATCATAATAGACTTGCGTGATACATATTGTTACTGAACTGAACGGGCTACAAGTAAATGCTCAGCTTTCCTGAATTTCTGGAAGTTCTTGTCGACATTCAAAGCCCCGTATCTCTGAAACGGTGCAAGANAGGGCCCAATAAGTTGCTATTGACCACATAACACGCGCTTTCGATTAGCACCAAATTATTGATGACCTTGCATGACCTTTCTCCACGAAATCTCCGAGCTCCCTCGGCCGATCGCCGTGAAACTTTGCCAACATGATCGGAAAATGGCTTAATTTTATAATGCAAGTCCAGAAATTCGGGGGACTCCCCCCGAAATGGGGGCCAATAACATGCGAAATTTCGGTCGATTACATGCCACTTAGGAATTTGATCGCGAATATCTCCGGAATGAGGCAAGAAATATCCAAAATCGGAAAGACGTTCGACAGAGAGCGATGCGTTCGATGAAAACAGTCCGGCGAAAAATTACATGTGAGTTTGGACCCATTCACAGAGAATTTTTCGGAAGACAACGTTTCGGCCCTTAGAGGGTGCTGTGCACTCAAATTTTTATATGCGCTACAGAGATTGACCGAGTCTTGCCAGCGCACACCGCAAGGGGAACGGGGGAATCCCCCCCCCAAAAAAAAATAATCGTGGACATTTGAAATTTGGCTTAAATTAAAATTCACAGTGTTCGAGCCTATAACTTCGGGGCTAGTGCATGGGAGTATCCTCACAAAACTTGTCCAGGCGAGGCAGGGGTGATAACATGGGTACAACGTTTAGAAGGACCGCCCCCTGAAATATGCGAGGGCAAAAAACGTAAAAAATTCGGCGCGATTTTTGACAACTTTCGACTTTGATCGCGAATATCGCCAGAACGAATCGACATAACATAGGCCTAAATCGGTTAAGTACTTAATCAACTACAACCCCACCCACGTTGGATGTTGATGTACTTCGTTCCACAAACGAAAAAGTTATAGATTTTAATGTATTTTGATCCTAATTGAATTTTGAGAGGCTACATTTCGGCCCTTAGGGAGTGCTGCCCACTAAAATTTTTACACGCGCTAGAGATTTACCAACGCTTGCTAGCGCACACAATTTAGGAAACGGGGTCCCCCTAAAACGAAGGTAATTTACTTTGAAGGGGGTTTACTCGTACAAGGGGGTTTGTCTTAGGGTGTTTTGTCCGTATCCCTCGAAATGGGTTCGAAATTTACCGCGGCATCGCGCGGTTTCCTGAAACAGCACGGCTTTCTTGTTTCACACATACTGTAATATTTTACATTTATCTGCATTGACATATACTCGTAGAACAGAACTTAACATGTCTGATAGACAGATTCTGTAAATTAACAATTTTGCATCACACTGATATTGAATAACGCGCTGTAAATTTGCACAGTTGAACATTAAGTTCAAGTTAGTGCGGCAACAGATTTGAGGTAAAGTGGTAGATCTTTATGCCAGCTTTTTCTGCAGTTCATCCAAGAATGCAGGAGTGAAAGACTGATTAAAATTGGTCGACATTTAGCGGTGCTGAAACGTTCGGCGTGCATGGTACTGAGCAGCGAGCAGCCGAGCCGCGTGGAAACGTGCCGCGCGTGATCGTGCAGGCCAAACCAACATTTGCATGCGGCCGAGTGGCGTGGTTACGTAATCGCTGACAGCTGCATGATCAAGTCAGCAACCCGCTGTATACTAAGCACTGCTAGCTACCGCCGATTTGCATTGAGTTTGCTGTGGTATTGGCTAACCGCATCAAACTCGATGCAAAGCCGTGCTGTCGCAGGGAAACCACGCGATGTTGCTGTAAATGGTGTATACATGATTGTCGAAGGTTCCAAGCTGTTACGAATAGAATGTGGAAACTCACAATTAAGAGAAAAATCGTGAAGTACGAATAATTAAATTGCAGATGTTATTGTGATAATCGAACTAAAATATATCAGTTAAGCTATTTAGTTAGCAACAAATTTTTCAGTTAATGTTAAACTAACGCCAAGACTAAGCTAATTTATTTTACTTANANNANTGANNNTAACTAAAAAGTAGTCAAACTATTTGTTAGTAACTTTTCTGTCGCCTAACACCTTTTGCCCATCACTGGTAAGTATAGTAACTACAGTGTATAGTAAGTAACTGCCCTACCCTAACTACGGGCAACGACAGTTGTTTCTTTTTCTAGGGTGATTAGCGCCTTTCGGCGCCGCTGATTTTCGCGAGCGATTACTCCATGAAAAAAAGCAATTGCCGTTGATGTGTGAAATAAGCTTAATGACCAGTGATACTTCTTGTGTGTCCCGTCTTCTATGTAACCTGCCAACTAGAAGGTTCTCAGGCGGCGTGGCCTACAACTTATTTAAAATTCTCTTGCTCATGTTGTAGTAGTTAAAGCTCCTAAATCCTCTCACATATCTCCTATTCTCAAAGCCAGAAATTTTTTTCAAGAGGGGACATAATGACATGAGGCGACGGTTGAGGGAATGGAGATGGGTTCGGGGTTTATCCCATCATCAGCCGACTACAGGGTCTTAAGGAGCATCGTAATCTCCCGAAATGATTTACGATTGTTGGACATTTCATGAGATGCCGTGTTGCATGCAACATGCAAATTGGGGATAGAATCATAGCATGCAATACAGCGAACAAGAAAGTTTTGAGCTGCCCAGTAAAATGAGAAAAGTAGACGATAAACTCAACTTTGTATAACACGAGGCGTGCAGTAGCAGCGAAAATCGCGCGATGCCGCAGTAAAGTGCTATACATATACAGTACGTCCATTATTTTAGGGCCTACCAAAAGCACTGGAAAAGAAGACAAATTATTCCCTGAAAATTCAGGAAACTAGATCACAGGCCAGTCGCCAGAACACAGGTTATTCTGCAAGTAAAGAAGTATGTAAGTAAGCAAGTAAGTACACGGACGCATGAATCCGTATTCCGTAAGCCTAATAGATATAATGCTTCCAGCCATTCTACATGGCGACGGAGTCACAACTAAGCTGTATTTCGCCATTTTTGCGGCATTTAAAGAATCAGTGACATTAAATATCGCTCAGATGCGATTCAAGGTCATACACTTTGGCGGCAATCGAAAGCCCGTGTAAGATTTTATATAGCCGTTAATAGTAACTTTCGCTCTATCTTCAACCGTTTCGTAGATATTGCCGATTTTATACTTATTGACTTACTTACACTGTTGGCTAACTGTGTAAGTAAGTCAATAAGTAAGTAAGTGCATTAGCGCAGGAATACCTAAGTCTAATAGACATAATGCATCCAGCCACTCTATATAGCGTCGGAGTCATTAATAAGCTGAATTTCGCCATTTTTTGCGGCATTTAANNAATCAATGACNTTGAATCTCGCTCAGAGGTCATTCAAGGTCAGCAATTTTTGTACCAATCGAAAGCGCGTATACATATTCCTGTTAGTGGTCAATAGTAACTTGGACTCTATATTGCACTGTTTCAGAGATACGGCGGCTTAAATGTCGAAAATCGACAATTTTCCATACCCATTCCTATTCCGGCTAAAATTTTGGGGTGTTCCCTTTGAGTAGATCCGTCATGTTGGGGTCTGCGGAGAGCGAAAAGGTTAGGCTAATCAGACGTAATTATTTTCCAAGTATTCGAACCTATATGACTATACGATACCTCAACGTTACAGACGGACGGACAGACAGACGGACAGACGGACAACTTGTCTTGGCAATACCACGCTAGGCGTAGCTTCGCGCAGTAGGCCTAAAAAGTATTAGGCCTGCTTCATGTTTGGTTCTACGGTGGGGTTTTCGGGGTCGGCGGATCGAATGGCGCTATTTCCGGTTTCGCCAATTCCAAGATGGCGGCGCAGCCTGCTTAACCTTCATGAACTACAATACATCTCTCCCCACTTCCGCACCATTCGAGCGCCTCTTCAATGTTGATGGCTTGATTTTGACTCGGAACCAAAACAGTTTGTCTAACCTTCAGTTTGAGAAGCTGTTGATGCTGAAGACCAATGCGTCTGTTGTTGAATACTGAAAGACTAGGAACACTGAACTTACCTGTTTTTTTACGCGCGACAGCATAATAATAGCGCGTATATGCCACACCAGTTCCGTCCATCTGTCTGTCTGTCTGTCACACGCGTGTATTGTATCAAAACGGCTGAATTCTTTCACCTTCTGATAGGCCCATCATTCTAGTTTTTCAACACCAGGGGTCGTTGCGTAAATCTCACGGCTTCAATCCCAACGGGGCGCCAAATACAACAGGGTAGCAATTTTCGACCAATATGCGGCTATATCTCGTAAAGGATAATAGATAGAGGCATAGTTATATACTATATGGAAGACGAATATAAAGTCGTATGTGCTCTATCGAATAGTATCACTTTCGATGACCTTGGGTCACAAGTTGGGTGACCCCGAACCCAAGTTTCAAGGTCACAGTGTAGTTTAAAGGCGAATATCTCGCAAACGGTGCATCCGATACACCCCATGTTTGGTTCTAGGCTAGGTTTTCGGGGTCTGCTGATCGAATGGTGCTATTTCCGGTTCGATAATATCCAAGATGGCGGCTGACGGCCATCTTGGAATAACGGCGCCGTCGCGCGTAACCTTGCGTCAGCTGGGCTTTCTTGTATACTTTTGAAAGAGTCATGATTTCGCCCACAAAAACACATGAACATTGAAGGACTAGCTTACCAGAAACACTGACTGAACATTGCTGCTATACTTTTGACAAACAAGACTACAGATATGTTACTGAATAGTGAATATGCATTTTTGCACATTGCATTGAAGGCATATTTTCGCACACAAATGCTATCTTGCATTAGGTCATTGTGATTACGGCGCGAAGCGTATAGCGTAACGCGGTTATGCCATAGTAGTTGTGCGTCTGTCTGCCTGTCCGTCTATGATCACACGCGTTGTAATTCTTCGAAAATAATTTAACGGATAATTATTGTAACCTTTCTTCTCTGTGCAGACATCACGGAACCACTCCAAAGGGAACGCCCCAAATTTTAGCCATAAGGTGTTGTCAACTGTGAATGCGGTCGTCGAAAATGCTAGTTTTTTTTCTTTCGTACATGTAGCTGTATCTATCGTATGAAGTACCCCACTAACTTTACGTATCGAAATTTATATGGCTTCGCGCGGTTTCCTGGCGACAGCACGGCTCGTTATGGTTTTGATTTAAAATCACTTTCAGTAGGACTTTTTTTT
>JGI26657J51804_10000239_pt1 | contig 8259 bp, 7 predicted proteins | sample WorMetHERISLAND1_3_FD_51804 | JGI IMG/M metagenome (IMG submission 51804)
CCATCATTAGTGAATATAATGTGTCGTTTTTCACGATGTAGATTATGTTAGCTATCAGACGAATTTTTCGTAAAATCGTAGACACGTCTATGTACGCTTGAACAGGCGTAGGACTAGTAGTAAGATTAGGATTAGTGATTTTATGTGCTGTTACGGTCCCGTTTCTTTCGAGCCGTATATATGTGCTACCTTATTGAATTGCTTGTCCTTTTAGCAGACCCACCAGTCACCAATAACAAATGTGGGCTGGCATCTTGAGTGTTTTAAATGATGTTTAATGTGCATGGACTAAATTATGCATGTATTATACAATTGTGCACAGATTATTTCTTCCCGTGATTGAAAAGTGTGTGTTCAGTTTACTCAAAAGGCAATGTGAAGTCAACTTAAAAGCCATGCAACAAGAACAAGATAATGCAGTTTAGCTGTTTTACTGTCTAAGATTTTTTTCTGTAGCAGAAGCTTTAATTTTCTGGCTTGTAGATATAACATAATAATTTTCCGTTGCATCTGCTATGTAACAGACCAGAGAAATGGGAACAGCAGCCGAAAGAAACTTGATGGCACTGACGGCCGCAGAACAGCTGGTGAGCTTTATACACCACTCATTACCTGTGGTTGTTATGCTTAATATATACTTCTTATGTAATGTATTGATAAAGTTCAAATCATTAGTATGTGTTAATGTATAGGCCTCAAAAACCATACCTGTTTGCAAGATTTCGCGAAGGACAATAGCATGAAAATTCCACTGCTGTTACTATTACATACAATTTCGGTTGGGTATGAAACCTTCTATAAAGCCTTTGTAAGTTGTATGAGTGCTTTCATTATTCACTATGCATTATTTCACCACGTAATATGATTTGCACTTCAAGTACGTGCAGTTTGGTTTCATTGTAACAGCTACCGTCGTTTGACGTATTAAGCGTTAAAATCCATGCAGGCGTCTCGGCTGTAGGCGATGGGAAGAACCAAAAAAAGTAGTAAACATGCATCAGTGTAGCGAACATGGGTGTGTATATTTCGCGTATATGGGAAGACGAAGCCCCTTAACAGATTGGCCCATTTTTTTCCTTGGTGGAAGGTATCCATGACGTAATCACCCACGCTAGATTTGGTGAAGATCTATTAAGAAGTTCATGGGTGGTTGCGGGGTCAAAGTTCAGCATTTCCCATTGACTTTGCTGGTCATCCTTACAACACTCACACTATCGTTTGAGCGTGATAGGAATACGGTAATAGGGAATACGATATTACCGGGGTAATTACCGTGGGAATGGGATCTATCATCCGGTAGTCTCGCTGGGATGGTACTAACCCTACGGTAATGCCACGTGAATGGTAATGATTAATTTGAAATTAACGAGGGAATGGCTGCAACATTCCTGGCAGAGTTGCTGAACTCATCTGATCCAATGGTTGAAGATGAACTGGACTATTACCTCCGCAGTACTGATAGTGGGTCAGCTGTGTTCAGCTGCTAGCTAGGAAAGCAGGACATGTGGCCCAAGCTGAGCCAGTGAGTGAAGTGGGTGATGTCAACACCCGCCACAAGAACATCATCAGAACGTGCAGATCTCAGCTAAACCCGACATCGGTTCCTGGACTGCTGTTTCTGCATGGACGTAATAACTAACATACATTATAGAGTCACTGACAGTCACTAGTCCCTAACATTTATGTGATGATAACAAACGGCGTTCCATAGAACTCAGCCAACTCAGCCAGGCATCCCTCCGGGGTCGGTTAAATGAGTAGTAATCCATTAATGATGGATTACGAAGGTGGAGACCTACTGGCTGGCTGGCGCTGCCTGTGCCGGTTATTGGGTCACTGCCCAGGGCTGTGTTTGCAGGCTGGGCGGTGACCTAAATAGCGGTTTCAGTGACGTTAAATGCGCGTTAGGGGTGCCTGGTGCATGACACGCGCTATACAAATCGACGTCTTTACCTTTTTTTACCTTTTTATAGAACGCATTGATCGACTGCTTAGTTATAGAAAGCTAATTATAACTGTAATTTTAATACAGTTCAGTGTTGTATTTCTTCATTTTTCATTTTCTGCTTCTAACAATTTGACGTTTACTGTCCATAAGTGACAACTGGCAAGATCAAAATAAAATGTACATATTTATAAGACGGTAGTGTGGTGGAGATGGGGACCAATATTTTACCGTAACATCTTCGAATCCGTTAAAACACTGTTGTGTAATGAATGACTGATTGCAGCACTTGTTTTGTTTCGATAGGCGCTCGTACGAGGTGGACAAAAGAAGAATCTGCAATCGTTGGCAAAGAATTTCAAGAACATATTCTGCGGAAAGATTATCCGCCAACATCTGCAATTGAGAAAACAATCAGAAAGTACAAGTTGGAGCGTACGGTTGCGCAAGTGAAATCACATTTGCAATACCTCAAAAAAGTAGCTGAAAACTAGCGGTTTGTTGGTTGGAGGTGTTGCAAATGTGACTTAAGCTTCTGATTTTCAATTAAACTTTTGCTGTGTAAGGTCAGTGCTTGTGTTTGTTTTGCGTCACGTATATTTTCTGAATATATGAGTACTGGCAGTGGCGTAATTAAGATTTCAGAAACGGGGGCCAATCCCCTCCTATCCTCCCCTTCCCCTTCACCTCTACTCTCCTCTTCTCTCTCCCCTCCGGCATCCCCTCTCGCCCTTTCCCTTCCCCTCCCCTTAGAAGTAGGATCCCATAAATCCAGTTAGAGGGTCTGGGGATAATTTTAAGCTCCGCCAACGCGGCCTGTGCAAAGCCTCAGACGAAATCGAATTTGGTGCTTTTGAGCCTTAAAATCTGACATCTGGTAGCAACAATTTCGATGACTTTCCTGTACATTTGCACATATTATTTCAAAGAATGGTCTTTCTGAAATCCTAAATACGCCACTTTGAATGGTCATAGAACGTGTTTAGATGTGCATATGTCGTAGGCTACGTGATGAAAAATGAATGTTGATACTGGAGTTATGGACGCCGAAATAGATGACCTTGAATTAATTTCAGCAATCTTTGGCAGGCTTTCGCGTCGCGCGATCTGTACACAATAGCTGTGCATCGCATTATCTTTTGTCTGTACTGGGGTTTAAACATATAATGTAAGTAAATGATGTTGAACCACATCTTCATTCAACAACGTGCTGTACAGTTTGCGCAGTTGAACATGTAACTTTCATAAGATACTGAGACGACAGATTTGGAGAAAGCGCATTTTCTTTCCGCTTATGCTGCAGTTCAGCACTGTATGCGATACTGTAAGAATTATTGAAGTTGGTTCACACTTGTCAAAATTATTGTAACACGTGCACATTTTTATAGACAGCGTGTAGATCAGACTGGGAACTATTCTTATTTGTGATCGAGCGTGTCCTGTTGTCCTGTCCTGTTCAGAAACGGGGGCCAATCCCCCTGTTATATCTAGTGCTGTGTGAATCGTAGCCATCGGTTGTTTGCTTATGTTTAGTAATGTTTTTACTGGGTAAACTTCTCTACGGTTGCATTTTTTGCAATATACGAGATTTCTTTCGCAGTCCGAAGGGGGCATGGCCCAAGTAGCCCAATGATAAATGCGCCAGTGAGTACTGGTTGCAGAATTCAGCAGTATAAAAGTACGTTGTCTGATGATGTTTACTGTTTTTGTGTGAAATGCAATCGTTGAGGTCACAATAATGTGATTTAGTACAGATGATTTTGCGACAACTTTTTTCGTTAGTCATTGGCTGGTTGGTCGCCCGCGTAAATTTCGCTGAAGTGGTGCATCTTGGGCTTACAATTGACTGAAAACCAATGGGAAACTCTAACCAGTGAGTACAGTGGTACCGTAATTGAATGCAGTGATAGAATCTTTAATCCTTTTGGGTAATGTTTGCTAAGGGTGCTGTGCCTCACTTTGGGAGCTATTGCTTATCTCCGAAATTAATCGGCGTATTGCAAAGGTTGAAAATCTGTCATAGAGGTTGACCGGCTAGAACTGTGGTGCTACTTAGAAATTTCAGTACCAAGCCTCCAACTCAACGCGAACAGGTGCTTGTTGTAAAGTGAGCAATGCGGATTTTGCCGCATTACTGCGGGTCTTCTTGTGCCAAAAGCTCTGGATCTCGAACAGTTATACCATACGTAGAATGAGTCACGATAATGTGCAAAATTGTTCAAAACGGAGACGAAAATTGTGAACAACTCTAGGTTTATGCAATCACCCAAATTATAGCCAAACGTATTGGGGCGTTTACGAGATTATCAATTTTCTGGCGACACTATCAAGTCACGGATTAAGGTTGGCGTAAGGCCAAGGCACGGCACAACCTGCCCCTTCAGGCTTCATCTCGTACCTGTCACCATCTATGCTACATTATTTGTTTAATAGACCTATCCAACTCGAACAGTTAATGTGTTATTTATAGCTTTGTGATAACAGACTAACATATTAACATATGCGGTGGTAACGCGGGATAGCCGAATAACTAACGCTAACGTAGCCGCCAGTGCTGACCAAAAAGCCCAGTGTTTTCGGGAGGTCATTGGTTCAAGTCTGCTCTGGGGCGCAACTGTATGCCCCTCCAGGCTCCAGCACTCACCTGTCGCCCTTTGTGGTAGATTTCTTCAGTACGCCGAACTAACTTGAACAGTTGATGTGCTATTTCTTGCTTTTTGATAAAACATGACGCATTAACATATGGGGTGAGACAATGGTATAGCCCAGTGGCTAACGATAACGCAGTGGACAGTGCGGGACAAAAACCCAGTGTGTTCAGCTGTACAGGTCTCGTGTGGGTCACCTCTCATTTGGGTTCAGAGATGGCATTGTAAATAGTGTATAGGCCTATATTTGACATGCTTGAGTTATACCTGTTATATTGATGTGTTATTTATGTTGCTGTATAACCCTAAGTTTTTACGGCTCCGAGCTTATGTCGTAGGCTCGTAGTAGCCCATGCAGCCTGTTGTGTATGCTTCCGGAGTTTGTTGAGTTTACTTGGCTTGGGCTGTCTGAAACTGCGGATTTGCGGATGCAAACGTTTCTTGATCAAAACAATCATCACAGTCGCTCAGTTGGCATGATAAAGTATACCTTGCGAGCGAGCCGCAATATATATTTATTCTTCATATATAGTCAGGTTCGCAATCCGCGGGTCAGCATTTTCTGACAGACATGGCCGGTGTGCATGAGTTTCGTTCATTCGTTTGTTGTTATAATATAGGGTGACACGATAGGTCGTGAACGATTTTACATGGCAAATTAACTGTGTTAAAGCGATCAAATAATTATTAAACTGCTATCAGCGTTTAAAGAAATTTAATGCAATCTTGTGTGCAGAATATCACAACCGTTCGTTACTTACTTGATTTATACGAGCCAACATAGTGACGTCACCCACAAAAAGCCATTTATGCCGACCCCGAGCCTCAGTAACTGCAGGCATTGAAGCACCGTCTCCAAAAAGCATGGAAATCAATTTTTCTGTCAGCACTTGAAAATCTTATCGGTTCGATGCCAAACCGACTGAAAGCAGTCATTAACAAGAACAGCAGCGCGTAGCTCTCGTAACCCGGGAACGCGCATTTCATTTCTGTACGCCAGGTGTCGGCCCACGCGGCCACGCTATGCCGCCGCCGCCGGTGCTGCTGCTGCTTATACTGCCGCATTAGGCAATTTGCTATTTTTAAAAATTAATTATTATTAATTAATTAGGACTTAAGTTAAAAATTCGACATGGTACGATTGTGTAGACTGTAGAATATTGTCACAATGTCAACAATTTGTATGCGAAGTTTAATTACGATCGGTTGCGAAACGAAAACGTTTTAGGGAATTGAAAATCTGATAACAACGACCCCAAGAAGAACAAGAACAACGTTCGTAGCCATTAGGGAGTGGTGTTCCCGCGGGTTCAAAAACAATAAAGATACCATTTCATACTGACAGTGAACATGGTCAGCGACATCGCTTGACGTTAACGTTTATCGGTCCGTTGTTGTGTAATTTTAACAGTGGTATTATATAAACGAGTAGTGTAAATGTTGTGTAAAAGCTATAACTCTAAAATTTTATACGAAGAATCTCGTTGAACATATCTACGAGGAGACATAAAATTATTGCTGATTACTGTTAATAACAGGCTTATACTTGAAATCGAAATCGTTCACGACCTATCGTGTCACCCTATAGTATGCTGTCCTGTGCGGCACTTGTTAACTGCATGNTTTGCCGCTGCGTTCTGTCAGTGACGTAATCAGTGATGGGCAACTACTAAAATTTTTTAGTTAAACTTTTAGTTGCAACTAATTTTCAAAATTAGTTATCAAAACTAAAAAATTAGTTAAACTTTTCCAACTAATTTTTAACTTTTTATGCTCAGTGCCTGTAGCATTTTCCGACAAAAACTGCCATGCTGACGTCAAGAATACTCGAAACGTATGAGTTCTTAATGTCGCAGTTCATGCTCGTTATGTCAGAACAGTTTACAATTACACTAGAACAAAGGATCCAAGCTTCTGCGAACAGATCTGGCAGTTGACAACTAGAGAACAATCATGAATTACAAATAATTTCAGATTTTATTGTAATAATCAAACTAAAATATTTTAGTTAAACTATTCAGTTGGCAACTAAATTTTTTAGTTAAACTAATGAGTTATCTAAACTAAATTTTTTTAGTTAAACTATTGGTCTAACTAAAAAATACTTAATCTTTTAATAGTTAACTTTTTAGTTAACTTTTGCCCATCAGTGGACATAATAAACGAATATTCTTCTTTTCTCAGTCTATCTACTCGACTGCTGTGATAGATATGCATTGTTAAGAATAGAAACGCAGGACATGGGTTGCTTGGTTAGTGTAGTGGTAGGGCGCTGGATTGTGATCGAGAGATCACGGGGAGGGCGCTGAAAACACGGGAGTGGAACACGCGGGAGTGGAAAAACGCGGCACCAAGGAGCAGGGGTGGAAAACGTGAGATTGTAAAACGCGGCACCAGATGACAGAGGTGGAAAACGCGGAACCAAGTAGCAAGGGTGGAAAACGCGGGAGTCTACAATTTCAGGGGCATGTTCAGGGGCCGAATCCACTCTAAACGCGGCAAACAGCGCAACAGAATTGACGTCGCTAAAATTCATCAAACACAATATTTCAGGCATTACGGAGAACAAACAAGAAATTCGGCGAGGTGTCAGGCTGACTGACCAGCGCGGTAGCTTTGCATTTAGTTGTAGGCCTAGTCCGTTTACTACGTATGTCAGTCAACTTTTGCCTACGTCCACCATATATATTCTAGTACATTAGTTATTTTCTAGTCATCCGTGCACAACATGTGACAGCTGTTAATACACTTATCCTGTTTGACGCTCCCTTTTGAGAGAACCCATTGGATAACCCAATAAAACTTATATCAGCAGAAACTACAGTCCCTGTGCTACATTATTCCTGCTAACAGTGTATGCGTATCTGTGCACATTTCCGAACAGTTTTGTCTGAAATCCAGAACACGCCAACTCATTAGGTGATTAGATGCTTTAGATGCTCAGCCAGTTTGTACCCACCCCAGTCTCATAAATCGGCCTTGCTCAAGGTGACCCTATCGAATTTCAGCCGATATTTGCAATAACTAAAGTCCTCGCGCTCTTCGTCAGTGAAGAAATCATGACCCTAACTTTGTTCGTTTTGACGGACGGAGAGACGGACAGACAAACAGAGAGACGGACGGACATCTCTGCTATAGCAATACTACCACCTGCATAGTTTTCTGTGCTATCGCGCTATGCAAAATTATGCTTTCATACACAAAAAGTGAAAACTTCTTGGGTTCGTCCTCAGACTCCCTACCGGGGTTTTGTCCCTGGACTTCACTGGAGGATTTCCATCCTCAGACGCCCTGACTTCACGTAGGCCTACCCTAACTTGAAATCCTGAATACGCCACTGAACTTGGTGCTACGTTTTTCACTCCCGCGTTTTCCACCACTGATTTCGACGGTGCCGCGTTTTTCACTCCCGCGTTTTCAGTCAACCCATCACAGGTTCGACTCCCTGCCGGTGCATTGCCGGGAAGCCTAGTCAACTCAGCCTTCCATCCCTATGGGGCGGGTTAATCGAGTACCAGCTTACTGGCTGGGGTTAAGGCGGGGCGCGTTCACGTCTACCACCTCACCTGAAATCTGTTGCTGCACATATGCGGTATACATACATATACGTCCGGATAGTTAGCAACCATCGATATTTTCAAAGGATAGTTATCCAGGGTTGAATGG
>JGI26657J51804_10000241_pt1 | contig 8240 bp, 6 predicted proteins | sample WorMetHERISLAND1_3_FD_51804 | JGI IMG/M metagenome (IMG submission 51804)
AAAATTATACAGCATATCCACTAAACTTGTATTAGAGGAGCGTCAGTCCTAATACAGCCTGAGGGTAACGAAACACAAGGGGACTAGTCTGTCGCCTGGGCGCGACAACTTCCCACTGCGGGGGGGTTTCCCTTAGCGTTCTCCTGCCAAGTCTTGAGGTACACTTGGACGAAGTTGCGATGTATGGTGCAGTTCCGACATCCGCAGGCGGCGAAGGTGAGCTCGGGTCGTCGTAGCAGCAGCTGATTCACCTCCAGGCGCTGGACGGGCGTAGACGGTCGGAGCGCGACTCCAGGTAGACGTACGAGACGGATACCGGCGACGGTGGGCGCGCCAGCAGGGTGGTCGGCGTGGCGGAGGTCAGTCATGTGCCGAATACATCTCTCGCAGTCACAGAGATGTCGTGGTTGATCCGGCGTGATCGGATCTGCATACGTCAGGTCTTCGGGGTCAAGTGGCTCTTCCACCCCTGGTTCATAACGCGGACGGATGCGCAGGTGTTGACGCCGGGGTCCGAACAGCTGGAGCCTTATCCGGGCCCGCGGGTCGTAGTCGCCACTCTCCTGTGTAGAAGCGTCGGTGGTACGAGAATCGGCGGCGACGGTCGAATCGGTCGTGACCGTGGTCTCCGGTGCGGTACCGCTGTGCGCGGGCGCGTCGTCCGGAGGGTCGATAGTGCAGTGGGGTTCGTCCCACCACTCCTCGTGATCTGAAGGGCATGCGGCAAGCGGAGTCGAGTCTGGCGATCCTCGGTAGGCGGGCTCGGGTATCCGGTCCACAGGTTCCGGCGATCCTGCGGGACGGTGTCCATGCTTCCGACGGGCATGGCGCGACAGCCGGGTGACGCTCTGGTCGCAGATCGGGCACGTTACTAAGCGGTAACGTCGCTTGCGCTCCTTCATCTGTGCAAACACACACAGCCACAGTTAGTTAAACACATACAACAGATACACTAAAATAGAACAAACAAAAGAAAAGAAAAGAACGTATGTACACTTCACAGGTGTCTCCACCTAGTCCCTGAATCGGGCTGGTGGTCGGACGCGGCGCTGAGGCCGGGCCGTCGTGGTGCGAGGCGGCGTTGGCGGTTCCTCCGGAGCGGTGCTGTCCGGGGCCAACCGATCCTCTCGGTCTGACACGCACGGCTTGAGTTTATCGACATGCACGGTCCAGGGTCGAGAATGCGCGCTTCTCTGGACCAAGTAATTAACCGGGCCTAGTCGCTTCAAGACTAGAAAGGGCCCCTGGTAGAAGCTTTGCCATTTGGGATAACGTCCGACTCTTCGTCTGGGCACCAATACCCATACCCGGGATCCATCCGAGTAGTCGGTGGTGCGAGTGCGGAGATCATAGTCGCGCTTACGGCGACGCGCTGCCAGTCCCAAATGCTGGCGGGTGAGTTCATACGCCTGGCGTAACGCGACCTGCTGTTTCTGCACAGACTCGGCCAGTGTTGCCGGCGTCTCATCGGCTGGCGGTGAGCCATAGACTAAATCGGCGGGTATCCGAGCTTCGCGCCCGAACATTAGATAGTATGGCGTAAACTTGGTAGATTCCTGTACCGAGGTGCGGTACGCGAAAGCGACGGCCGGGAGTTTCTGATCCCAGTCCCGCTGGTTCTCAGAAATTAGTTTAGCCAGCATGCTATGCATGGTGCCGTGAAATCTCTCAATGTTGCCGTTTGTGGATGGTTTGTAAGTGCTGGTGCGGATCTTATCTATTGCCATGAGTTTACACAATTCTTGGAAGAGAGAACTCTCGAAATTCGCGCCTTGGTCGGAAAGGATTTGCAAAGGACAGCCATGTACACATATTACTTTATCGAACAGAAGTTGAGCGACGGTGGCGGCTTCCTGGTTACGCATCGGAAGAAGTTCGACCCACTTCGTAAAGTGGTCTATTACCGTGAGGACATAGACATTACCCTTTGATGAAGTAGGGTGCGGACCTGTAACGTCTATCCCTATTCTCTCCCATGGTGCTCCTGTTAGCATTGGCTGTAATTCGCCTCGTTTATGCGGCCTAGGTTTCTGGTATTTTGCACATTGGTGGCATCTCTGTTTGGCTAAGCGGACGTCGGAAGACCAACGTGGCCAAAAGAAACGTTTCTNGAGCAGCAATTTGGCTCGTCGGTGGCCTAAGTGCCCCCCATTTAAACCTCGGTGAAGGTCGTCGGTGATGTCTCTTCGCAAGGGTTCCGGAACAATTATTTGGTCGTGGGTGAGACCTGTGCTGTTAGACGTGAACGCGCGGCAAAGGATTCCTTCCTGTGTTATTTTCAGACGGTCGTATTGTGCATACAACGTCTTTGATTCATCGCTACGGTCCGAGATGGCTTCTGGTGTTGGACAAGGTGATTGGGCTTGTACGAGCCTGTAAACTTCCCCGACTACGGGATCGTTTTGCTGTGCGTGCGGCCAATCTACATTGTCAGTGTGAGCGGGTTGCGTGCTGTGCGTCGCGGCTACTCGCCGGGACAACGCGTCAGCGTTGGTGTGCTGTGTACCCGGGCGGTGCTGTACCTGGAAATCAAACTCCTCGAGAATCTCTAGCCATCGGGCCTGCTGCCCTATGGGTTCGGAAGTTTTTCGGAGCCATTGTAACGCTGCGTGATCGGTTCTGATGAGAAAGGAGTGTCCTAGAAGGTACTGCCTAAACTTTTTAACAAAGGTTACCAGCGCTAGGAGTTCCTTTCGTGTGACATTATAGTTCTGTTGGTGCTTATCATATAATTGACTCGCATAACAGATCGGGCGTTCTTCCCCGTTTTGGACTTGTGACAAAACGGCCCCAATACTCGTATCGGAGGCATCACAATCCAGAATGTATTGTCCTTCGTCGTTCGGCAGGGCAAGTACGTCGGCGCCTACAAGAGCAGCTTTCAATTGCTCGAAAGCGTGCTGACATTCGGCGGTCCAGACAAACTGCGCGCCCTTTCTCGTGAGGGCGTGTAGCGGTGCGGCTACAGCGGAAAAGTTCGGGACGAAACGCCTATAATACTGGCATAACCCTACAAATGCTCGGGACTGCCGTAGGTTGGTAGGCGTGGGCCAAGTTTTCACTGCCTCGATTTTGGCGGGGTCGGTGCTGATTCCCGTTTCGCTGACTACATAGCCTAGAAATGCGACACGTTTCTGCAGGAGGCTACACTTACTGGGCTTTAGCTTGAGGTTGGCCTCTCGGAGCCGTTGGAANAATTTGCTCAATCGTTCCAGGTGGCTGTCGAGGTCGCGNCTGAACACCATAATGTCATCTAAGTAAGTAAGACATATGTCGAAATTCAGCCCCATCAGAACTGTGTCCATCAATCTCTGGAATGTGGCGGGAGCATTGCATAACCCAAAAGGCATCCTCGGGAAGCGGAAAGTCCCTCGGTGGCAAGTGAAAGTGGTCTTATTAGCGTCCCTGGGGTGTACTTTGACCTGGTGGAATCCGGATCTGAGGTCAAAGGTACTAAACCAGGCTGCCCCCGATAAAGTATCCAAACAGGTATCTATGCGGGGTAGCGGATACGCGTCTCGTTGTGTTAGGGAGTTAAGCTTCCTGTAGTCTACACAAAATCTTATACTCCCATCCTTTTTAGTGACAAGGACGATGTTGGACGCCCATTCACTCTGACAGGGTTCGATTACTCCCTGTGATTGCATATCATCGATAAGGTGGTCAATGACCGACAGCCGAGCTCTGGGCTGTGGCCGGAGCGGTTGCTTAACTGGACGGTGATCACCCGTGTTAATCTCGTGTTGCACTAGGTCAGTGTGTCCGAGATCGTACTCACTGTAGGAAAATATATCATGATATTGTTCCACTAGCCCTAACAACTCCTGTTTCGTCTTACGTGGGACGGAGGGATCCACATTATTTACGATCGAGTGACGTTGTTCGGCTGCAGTCGGGTGATCTACATCGGCGGCGGGGGTAACGGCGGTGACTTTTACGTTCTGTAGTACACTCACTGACTGTCCCTTATGTAAGCGAATCGGCCGACGGGATACGTTACATACTCTAACGGCGACAGTAGGTGCGTTACTGGAGATCAAGGTGCGTGCGACACGTAGCCCCGGAATCGGTTCGGACGGGACTGTGGTCCACTGTTCGTCGGTGGCGGGAGTCTTAAAATTCCCGAAAATCGTGTTAGCTGGTATGATTGCTTCACTAAGCGGCGGGATTTCCGTATCGGCGCCTACGCGGCAGCGTTTGCAACGAGGCCCATTTCGTTCCCTGTGTAGTAATTTGACGGGGCGACCATCAATACTTACACTATCGGCGTCGAAATCCCAAATTACTCGGTTCGCGGCTAGCCAATTTCGCCCCAAAATGATCTCGTCTACATTTTCGGTGGCGGCGAAGCTAGATAGGTAACGCCTCTCCTGAATAACGATGGGTAAAGTGATCTCCCCATCTACTGCTATTACAGTGTCGTTAGCTGCATACAAGTTACGCTGCGGTGGAGCGGTGAGTCTGCCACGATCTACCAGATGCGCGGGGATGAGGCTGACGTCGGCACCGCTGTCTAGCAGGCAAAGATGTGCGGAGCCATTCACCCTAGCCCGGACATAGGCGGCTCTGTTGGGTATGGCTCGCGGAAGGCGGGGCGCCTCTACGGTGGAAGCTACTGTCGGGGCCCGACGCTTGGCGCCAGCGGCGGCCCTTGGAAGTTTAACTGGACACGGCAGTCGCGTTGACGGTGACCGGGCATCCCACAGCGGAAGCAGGCGTCGGTGTTTGACGGTGNTTGCTGTCCCTGGGTACAGTGGCGAGCCCAGTGTCCACATTGTCCGCAGCGGGGACAAGGTTTGCGCGGGACGGTTTGCTGCGCAGCCCTAGAATCAGAGACTCGGGTCTGAATGCTAGGCTGAAAGCGAGTGTACTCGGCGGGCGGGGCGGTTGCGACTGGTGGCTTCATAGCTTCGGAGAGTTTCTGCAGCTGTTGGTTGGTGGCGTTAGTTATGCGCTCGATGGCCTCTGCGACCTGGTTCTGCAGAGCCGTGGTGTCAGCCGGAGCGGGGGCTGAGGTGCGGTCGGCGTGCGGATCGTTGACTCCCCTTACGCGGCGGTGGGAGCTGTCTTCGCTAACCAGTGCGGTGTAGCGTTCATAGAGCGTGCAGGCCTCCATCATATCAAGCGGATTCTTCTCACGGATATAGAACACGGTGTCCTTATCGTGGATAGCGTTAAGCAGGTGTTTTACAGCTAGGCGGTCACGTGGTGGACCAAGGATGTCGGGATAAGCCTTCTTAACTAGCTGCTGCACCTCGTGTGCGAGTTCCCGGATGCTCTGCCCTTTACTTCAAGCGTAGTTGTGCTAAAGTCTGCTCGTGCACTTCAACTAGCGGGATAGGGCCAAAACGACGTAAGAGCGCGCGTTTTACGTCCAAATAATCTGCAGAAATCGGGTCGTCGAATTCTGCCAAAACACTACGGGCGGATCCGTCTAAGGCGCAAAGAAGGGCTGAAGATTTCTCTTCATCACCCCACCCATTACGACGGGACGTTAACTCGAACTGCAATAAGTACTCCTCCACATTTTCTTTACCATTGAATCGGCGAGCTTCCACCTCTCTGCGTTTTACAGGGCGAGGGGGCCGACGCTGGTGAACGGGGTCCTCCGAGGAGTGTGGAGTGGGCGGCCTACATGCCTCTGATCCTTCCTCATCTTCCGCGGCGCAAGCGTAATGCTTGGGCTCGGTGAGTTTTTCGAAAGACGATGTTTCTAAACGATCGTCCATTCTGGAACTGGAGGAAGAGTTTCACTATAACCGCTACTCAATCNCTACAGGGGCGTTGATGATCTAACTTTCCNAATGTCCGATGACCGTANGGGACCGGAAACGGAAGTGCTTACGGGGAGTGGTGCCTACTGGAAAATTAGGCCTAAGACGGGCGATAGCCTTAATACAAGGGAAGCCTACAAAGAATAGCTAATCGNGCCCCACNTTGGGCGCCATTGAAACGCTGGGGGTGGTGGTGCTGGTGGTGTGTGTGTGTTGTTGCTTGCGTGTCGCAAGGTCAACGGTAACGCCTAAGTGATATGCAGGTTATATTATTATCCGTGCGTATCTGTGTGCGTTAGTGCGTTACTTACTTATCAGGGGGAAACAGCTACAGCGGAGAGAGGCGGGCTTTTGCCTACATGCGCGTTTCTTATGGCTGTGGATATTGGGCGCCACCACGTTTTCTGGCTGAACGCGGAAACCGGCGTGGATTCGACCAGTCCTGTATGGCACTGGGTTTTTAGTGAGCTATTCTATGGTGCGGTTTTTGTAGGCCTAGTGCGTGATTATGCCTAGTGAGACGGCATTTTAATTCTCGTGATCAAACTTTATTCATACAATACAAGACAACTGCGATATACTACATGCACCCTGTTCCGAGCATACTATACGGTGAACAAACATAACGGCGGCAGAAAGCTACGGGTTATTCTGCGCGGGGTTGCGGCGAGAAGCTCCTACGTTAATATGATTGTGCGTACAGTTCGTTATACATCAGGCTTACTGCGCGTGCGACGTTGCGAGAAATGGCGATTACTATTACACTTAATTTACGTTACACTTTTTAATATCGCAGCGTTTGCAGAGCGGTGTGTCTACAGTCAAGACAGGGCACCCCGTCAGTCGCCTCTGCGGCTAATCGGCGAGATGTCCCGCAACTAACCTCGGTATACGAACGCGTTCCTCTCGCACTCGCTAAACCTTGGCCAGAACAAGACCGTGGACCCTCCACAACTACGATACTGACGGCCTACGCGGGGATTTACTTACTTAATTCCTACAGCGTGCTGGTGCTGCATTACATTGAATACTTACCGAGGCTATTTTCCTTACTTACCTTCCGTGCGGACAGCGCTGGCTAACCCTAACTAGGGGGTACCTAGAGCTTAGGGAGCCTAGAGTTTCGGGGCCTGGAAATTTGGGAGCCTGAGTGCAGGGAGCCCATCCCAAATTTGGTGAACCGAATGTAAATGTAGTTGGCTCTGAAAAGAGCCGGCGAAAAGGGATAAGATAGAGCGGTGTGTCAACAGTCAAGACGGAATATCCTGCCGGGCGCCTCTGCGGCTAAGTGACAAGACATCCCGCAACTAGCTTCGGCATACGACCGCGGTCCTCTCGTCAGTCGCTAAGCCTCCGCCAGAACAAGACTGCAGACCCTCTACCTTATTGGCCGAGCTGATCTTCGCAGTTGAGCTTCAGATTCCAGATCACTACGGGGCGTTCGGGTCTAGAGTGTTTTCCGACCTTATTAAAGGTGTTCGCGTAACAACACTCTCATTGCGGCTAAGTTACTTACGAGCGGGGTCCATTACAAATTAACTTACTAAGTAATTGTAATTACTAGCGTGTAAACTTGCGCGACTACAGCGAGTTAAGCGATAACTACTAGAACGTGCAGCAATCCTATCGAGGCGGCCCCTGGTGAGCGCGGGCGCGAATTATCGTCGAAGCTACGACGGTGCTGGGAGCGCTACATACATACAGTGTAGGCTTAGCAAACCACATACATACAGGCACAGTAAAATACGTACGTTCAATGTCAGTGTCCCACAAATCGCAACATACACAAAACGCACGATGTGAACAGTTCTGTCGTTCGGAAGCAACTGAACGATGGTACCTAAGTCGACGGCCAGTCCTACAGCGACTGGTCGTAATACAATACAGAGCGCGACAATAGGCTACAGAGCGCGACCTGTTGTAAAATTATACAGCATATCCACTAAACTTGTATTAGAGGAGCGTCAGTCCTAATACAGCCTGATGGTAACGAAACACAAGGGGACTAGTCTGTCGCCTGGGCGCGACAGTATACCACCTCCCCAGCCAAATAGGGGATCTGGGGGAGCAGCGTGAGCTCCCCCAGTGGGGTCTGGGTTGCAAACAGATTTTGGTGAATTTTTGGTCGTATAAATGTGCCCCGATACAACAATTTGCACTATTGTATTATATGAGATTGAGAAGTTGTATGAAATGCTTTGGAAGAACTGAAATTTTACGGGGGCAAAAATCCATCTTTGCTCCAGTTGTCTTGCGGGTACCGGGGTAAATTTCCCGCTGTCCCTGTGGACTCGGCACCTCTGAGACAGTGCACTGCACTGAAGGAATCAAACCGAAAACTATGAAGTTATCATTACAGCAAATGTGAAACCATCTTTATCTACTTTCAGCAGGCATGACAACTTACCTTCAAGCCCCTGGCGCAATGGATTAACAATAGAAAAGTCGTTGCATGGTGATCCTCCG
>JGI26657J51804_10000246_pt1 | contig 8207 bp, 8 predicted proteins | sample WorMetHERISLAND1_3_FD_51804 | JGI IMG/M metagenome (IMG submission 51804)
CGGCGCATGAAGTATCCTGGAAGAAGCTGCGTGGAACTGATGGTTTAATACCATGAGAAGAGTCGTGGTGACGGGCTTGGGGATCGTCAATTCCCTGGGCGTAGACGTGGAACACAACTGGAAACGGATTCTGGATGGCGAGTCCGGGATTCGGGCTATCCAGTCGTTCGATGTGTCCGATTTGCCGGCGAAGATCGCCGGTCAGGTTCCGCAGGGTGAAACTGCTGAAAAGCAGTTCAATGCGGACGACTGGGTGAGCCCAAAAGACCAACGGCGTATGGATGACTTCATCATCTACGGTCTGTGTGCCGCAGATCAGGCGATCGCCGATTCTGGTTGGAAGGCCGAGGCCGATGAAGAGCGGTGGCGGACCGGCGTCTTGATCGGTTCGGGAATAGGTGGTCTGCAAGAGATTTCGAAAACGGCGATCACTGTCGAGGAAGGGAAGACCCGCCGGGTCAGCCCGTTCTTCATTCCCGCCGCCCTGATCAACCTGGTTTCGGGCCACGTTTCGATCCGTCACGGCTTCAAGGGCCCGAATCACTCCGTGGTCACGGCCTGCTCGACCGGTGCCCATGCCATCGGTGACGCGGCGCGGATCATCATGTGGGATGATGCGGACGTCATGGTCGCCGGCGGTGCGGAAGGGGCCGTATGCCGCCTAGGCATGGCAGGATTTTGCGCGGCCCGCGCTTTGTCGACGGGATTCAACGACACGCCTGAAAAGGCGTCCAGGCCTTGGGACAAGGACCGTGACGGATTCGTCATGGGCGACGGCGCCGGTGTTGTTGTCCTAGAAGAACTCGAGCATGCCAAGAGACGGGGCGCCAAGATTTACGCCGAGGTCGTCGGCTACGGCATGTCGGGCGACGCCCACCACATCACGGCGCCGGCAGAAGACGGCAACGGTGCCTATCGGTGCATGCAAGCGGCACTGAAACGGGCCGGTATGGACCCGTCAGAAATCGATTACGTCAATGCCCACGGCACCTCGACGCCGCTGGGTGACGAAATCGAGTTGGGTGCCGTCAAACGGTTGTTCGGTGATGCAGCATCGGCAATCTCCATGTCGTCGACGAAATCGGCGATCGGTCACTTGCTGGGGGCCGCCGGTACGGTCGAGGCGATTTACTCGATCCTCGCCATCCGTGACGGCGTCGTGCCGCCAACCCTGAACTTGGACAACCCTTCCGAAGGATGCGATATCGATCTCGTGCCGCACCAGGCCAAGGAGCGGGCGGTCGGAGCGGCGCTGTCGAACTCGTTCGGTTTCGGCGGCACCAATGCATCGTTGGTGTTCAAGGCGGTGAGTTGAGGGCCGGTCTGGTCGCGGTGGCGGCATGAGCCGCATCCTCAAGGTATTTGCTGTATTGTTCGTTCTCGTCGCGGCCGCGTCGTCGGGCGGCGTGTTCTGGGTGTACCATCACTATGTTAAGCCGGGACCGCTGGAAGCCGACACGGTGCTGGTCATTCAGCGTGGCTCGGGCATCACCCAGATTTCCCGTGAATTGGCCAAGGCCGGCGTCATTGAAAAGCCCTTCATCTTCCGAAAGGGTTTTCGTCACCTTGCCGCCGACTTGCCGTTGCGGGCTGGGGAATACCATTTCCCTGCCGGGGCGCCGGTCCGCGATGTCGTCGCGATCTTGCAAAGCGGAAAGACTGTCGTCAGACGGGTTACCATCGCCGAAGGGATGACCTCTGCGGCGGTCGTCGCCAAACTGACGGAAACGCCGGGTCTTAGCGGTGTCGTCGATTCGGTGCCGACGGAGGGTTCGTTACTTCCGGAAACCTACCACTTCTCCTTCGGTGACGACCGCCGCGCCATCGTCGCGCGGATGCGCGGAAGCATGAATAAGCTCCTTGGCGAACTGTGGCCCAAACGCGCCGGGGAATTGCCGATCCAATCGGCCGAGGAGGCGGTCATCCTGGCCTCGATCGTCGAGAAAGAGACCGGTGTCGATAGCGAGAGGGCGCGGGTGGCGGCCGTGTTTATCAACCGGCTTCGGCGGAAAATGCGGCTGCAGTCGGACCCGACCGTCATCTATGGATTGACCCTTGGTAAACGTACGCTCGGGCGCCGATTGACTCGCGCCGACCTGGAGAGCCAGACGGCATTCAATACCTATGTGATCAAGGGGCTGCCGCCGACGCCGATCGCCAATCCGGGCCGCGAGGCGTTGCAGGCAGTACTTCATCCGGCCTCTACGGACGAGCTTTACTTCGTCGCCGATGGTACCGGCGGTCATGTGTTCGCACGGACACTTAAGGAGCACAACCGAAACGTGGCGCGCTGGCGGAAGAACAGAGACCAACGCCAAAAAAGCGCCGAGTAAACCGCTTTCGGTGCTTAAGTCTTTTTCGGCGCCTTTCGAAGGAGGGAGTCGGTCCAGGCGGGTGGTAAAGCGCCCAGCAACCAGGCCGCGGCATGCATGGGCCAGGGAAAACAGATGCGGGCCCGGTTGCGTTCGAGGCCGCGAAGGATGATCCGTGCTGCGTCGTCCGCTTCCATCAGGAACGGCATGTGAAATTCGTTGCGATCCGTTATGCGGCTTTTGACGAAGCCGGGACAGACAACGGTTACGCCGATACCGTCCTCATGAAGCTCTCCACGCAGCGCCTCACCATAGACCTTGACGGCCGCCTTGCTGACGGAATAAGCGGGTGCCGAGGGCATGCCGCGAAAACCGGCCAGCGAACTGACGATGGCGATCTGTCCGCGGCCGCGTTGTTTCATGAGGGAGACCGCCGGCAATACGGTATTGAGCACGCCGGCCAGGTTGACCGCGAAGATTTCACGAACCTGATCTTGAGATTCGCCGCCCATTGCCCCGGTTCCACCGGATATACCGGCGTTAGCGATAACCAGGTCGAGTGGGTGGCGGGCGTCGGTTCGATCGATCCATTCCGCCGTCGCCTGAAGGTCCTGTACGTCGACCATCTGAGCATCGAGGGCGCAGCCACGTTCTTCCACGTTGGTGGCCACGTGGCTAAGGCGATCGGCGTTTCTACCGGACAACGCGAGAAAGGAGTCCGGCCCGGCAAGCGCGTGAGCGAGTGCTTCTCCGATACCGCTCGATGCTCCGGTGGTTAGAGCGTTGCGGAAAGGGCTCGTCCGGTTTCCCATGGACCCAGAATAGCCGGGCCAAAGCTTTAGGAAAACGGCGCGGTGTTGTTGGACATCGTGGGCCCAGGTATAAGGTCATCGAGAACTGATAAGGGGCAAAAAATGGCGCTGAGATCGATGACCGGTTACGCCCGGTCCGAGGGTCATGACGAGGCGTATTCTTGGACCTGGGAAGCAAAAAGCGTCAATTCGAAAGGACTGGATGTTCGTTGCCGGCTGCCCGGCGGATTCGACAGCCTCGAACCGGCCGTCCGCACCCGCGCGGCACGCCGGTTTGCCAGGGGTAACCTGTCATTATCCCTCAGCATTCGTTGCCTCGAAGGAAGCGCCGACTACAGCATCAATAAAGGGTTGTTGGAACAGGTGATGAGCATACTTCCCGATATCGAAAAGCGGCTGGACGATCCGAGGCCGGCCTCGGCCGAAGGGTTGTTGGCCATTCGAGGGATGGTCGAACAGGTTGAAGACACACTGAGCGGAGATAGCCGCGATAATCTGGATGGCGCCCTTCTCGACAGCCTGGACCAGGTATTCGGTTCACTGGAGGGGATGCGTGAGGAGGAAGGCGGCCGGGTCGGGTCCGTGTTGACTGCCCAACTGGGCGAGCTGGACACTTTAATCGACAACGCCGCGAACTCTGCCGCCGCTCAGCCTGGCGCCATCAAGGCTAGATTGCGTGAGCAATTGGCTGAACTTCGGGATGTTGTCGATGATATCCCGGAGGACAGATTGGCACAGGAGGCCGCCATCCTGGTTACCAAGGCGGATGTCACCGAAGAGATCGATCGCCTTAAAGTGCATCGAGAGGCGGCCACTGAGTTAATCGACGGCGGCGGCGTCGTCGGCCGCAAACTCGATTTCCTCTGTCAGGAGTTGAACCGCGAAGCCAATACCCTTTGTTCGAAGTCGTCAGACGTCGAGTTGACCGCTATCGGCATCGAACTAAAAGCCACGATCGAACAGTTTCGAGAACAGGTGCAAAACATTGAATGACGATCACTCCAATCCACCGTTAGCAATTTCCAGGCGCGGGCTCATGCTCGTCCTCTCCTCTCCGTCCGGAGCCGGCAAGTCGACCATTTCTCGCGCTTTGCTCGAACGTCACGATCACTTGGCCATGTCGGTCTCGGCGACGACACGTCCCATGAGGCCGGGTGAGATCGAAGGAAAGGACTACTATTTTGTCGACCAGGATCGGTTTGAGAAGATGGCAGAAAATCAGGAATTCCTGGAGTTCGCTACGGTCTTCGGGAATTCATACGGAACGCCGCGCGAACCGGTCGAGGCGGAATTGAGGACCGGCAACGACGTTCTCTTCGATGTCGATTGGCAAGGGACGCAGCAACTCAAACAAAACGCCCGCGACGACCTAGTCAGCATTTTCATTCTGCCGCCGTCACTGGAAGAACTCGAGCGCCGGCTATTTTCTCGCGCCCAGGATACGGAAGAGGTGGTTAGGGGGCGTATGGCGAAAGCGACGTCGGAAATGAGCCATTGGGCGGAATACGATTACATCATCGTCAACAACGACATCGACGAAAGCGTAGCCCAAGCGGAGGCCATTCTTGCGGCGGAACGGTTGCGCCGGGAACGCCGGGTCGGGCTGCCGGCGTTCCTCAGGAGCATGGGTGTCGGCCAGTAGCCAGCGGTCATTCCACCTTTTCAAGGGCCCGCGCCAGAGCGCAGAATTGCTCGGCATCCAATTCTTCGGCCCGGGCTGTCGGATCGACATCAGCGTCGGTCGGGTCGATTCCCAGTGGCTTGAGACTGGCACGCAACATTTTTCGTCGCTGACCGAAAGCCGCTGCCGTTATGCGTTCAAGGCTCTCCCATCGCGCATTCCCCCGGGGCGCCGGATGCGGCCTCAGAGACACAACCGTGGACATCACCTTCGGCGGCGGTGTGAACGCATCCTTTGGAATATTGAACGCCGGACGCACGTCGCAAAGCCATTGCGTGATTACGGATAGGCGGCCATAGGCTTTGGTGCGGGGTTTGGCCCGGAGGCGATCGGCGACTTCGCGTTGGAACATCAAGACGAGCAATTCGTATGACTGGATATCGCGAAGCCAACCGATTAGCAGCGGCGTGGCGATGTTATAGGGCAGGTTGGCGATGATGGCGCGAGGCGGGTCACAGAGTTCAACCGCGTTGGTTTCGATTGCATCGCCTTCGATCACGCTCAGGCGGTTGGGATAAACCGAAGCCAACTCTGCGAGTGCCTCCACGCAACGTGGGTCCCGTTCCACCGCCACCACCTCTTTAGCGGCGCTGGCGAGGAGCGCTCGGGTCAGACCGCCTGGACCGGGACCGACTTCGAAAACAGTCTTCCCAGCCAAATCCCCGGCCGCTCTGACAATCCGCATCGTGATGTTCATGTCGAGAAGGAAGTTTTGACCAAAAGACCGGCGGGCGCTGAGGCCATGGCGACGGATCACGTCGCGGAGCGGCGGCAGGTCGGCAGGTGATTGGATCACGGTGTCTTTGCCGCTTCGAAGGCTGCCCGGTTGGCTGCCATTCGCCGCGCCATGTCCATGGCATTCACGAGGCTGCTCGGATCTGCGATTCCCTTGCTGGCGATCTCGGTCGCCGTTCCATGGTCGGGTGATGTGCGTATGATTGGAAGTCCTAAGGTGACATTGACGGCGCCGGAAAAATCCAGGGTCTTGATCGGGATCAGTGCCTGGTCGTGGTACATACACACGGCCGCGTCATAGGTTTCTCGCGATAACTGGGTGAACAGCGTGTCCGGTGGGTAGGGACCTTGAACTTCGATTCCCTCGCGGGTCAACGCCTCGATCGCTGGCATGATGATAGTGGTCTCCTCTGCGCCCATCGCCCCATCTTCGCCGGCGTGAGGATTGAGCCCGGATACGGCGATCACTGGTTCGGAAATAGCGAAGTCGCGCCGGAGGGACTGGTGGAGGATGCGGGTTTGTTCAATGATTGCGTCCGCGGTCAACGCGTCGATCGCCTCCTTGAGTCCGACATGAACCGTTACCGGTACGACCCTTAGTCCCGGACACGCAAGCATCATCACCGACGGGGTTTCGACGCCGGCCAATTCGGCCAGAAACTCCGTATGTCCGGGAAAGCGGAAACCCGCCGCGTAAAGAACGTTCTTCTGGATCGGATTGGTTACCACTGCGGCGGCGCAGCCGTCCGTGACGAACTTGACCGCAAGTTCGATGGACCGGATAACGGAGGTCGCCGTGTCGGAGGAAGGCGAGCCCAATTTCGCGGCGTTCGACAAAGGGCAAGGAAACACCGGCAATGCTTCGGGGAAGACACCCGTCGCGTCCTCAGGCGATTTGATGGCGCGAACGGGCACGTCGATGCCGATTTCGTTCCGTACGCTTTCTATTCGCGCAATATCGTCGACAAGAAAAAAACCAGGTGGGTGAGGGTTGAGTTTCCAGCTTTTCAAGGCAATTTCGCCACCGATGCCGGCCGGCTCGCCCATTGTCAGGGCCAATGGCAGTTCCGGCGGATTGGCACTTGGCGTGTCGAGGTGCGTCATTCAAGCTATAGCCGCACGTCGATGAATGACGCTCGCCTAAGATCACGCATGTGCCTTCGTGCCGCCAAAGACAAGCGTTCGGCAACCAACAGGTCGCGAACCGTCTCCCTAATTTGTTCCGGGGTTCGTTTCTTGATTTGAGGTACCTGTTTGTCACAGACCATCAAAACGGTGATGCCGTCGCCGGAGCGGACGGGATTACTTGGTTGGAAAACAGGTAGTTTTTCGACCGTGGACCTCATCCGCGGCGACAATTGGCCGATGCGAAATGTCCCGAGTTCGCCGGACAAAGGTGATCCGTTCTGTTTGCCAATAGAGTCCAGATCGGTGCAGTTAGTGGCGGAAGAAACGAGGCCGCGCGCCCGTTCCAGGTTTCGTTGGGCATCGGCCTCGGAGACATTCGGCGGCAATGCCAAGTGAAGTTGGCTTAGCTTAACGATGGTATTTTCGGTGACGGCCTCTGCCGTTTCTCCGGCAATCCGCCTTTTGCGAAGTAGCAAAATGTAGACCCCGTCCTCGGCCCGAATCGGCGCGGAGATTTGACTCGGTTGTAACCTCTGTGCGACTGGTCCGACGACGGAGCCGAGTTGACTTGCGCTGTTCCACCCAAGGTTTCCTCCTGCCGGGGCGGTGGTGCTTTGAGAAAAATTCCGTGCAATCGCGGCGAAGTTTGCACCAGATTGTATTTGCTGGATCAATCGGCCAGCGAGTTTTTCAGCCTCGATCATCGCCTGGTCTGTGGCGGCTGGCAGGAAGACTTCCGATACAAGGTATTCCGGTTTTCCTCTGTTCCTCTCAAGATCAGCGACAATCGACTCGACTTCCTCGTCGCTCACATGAACGCTACGGCGAAAACGGGAACGGACGAGTTTTCTCCACACGATGTCGGCCTCTAGCTGGTCATCGACAACGGACCGTTCGACACCGTTGCGCTTGAGAAATTCGGGCAATCCTCCTTTGCCCAATTTGTACTGTCGTTCGAACTCAACGACACTACGATCCATTTCTGCCTTGGATGCAGTAATCTCGGCTAATTTGGCTTCCTGCAATCGCAATTTGTCTTCGATTAATGAGAAAAGGACCTGTCGTGTTAGGCGTCGTCGCGATTCGGCGGTATTGGGAAGTCCGGAAAGCGCAATGATCAACGATGTCTTCGACTGCAGATCGAGGACGGATACCATTTCATCATTGACGACAGCGGCGATCCTCAAGCTCTGCTGGGAGTTGGCGGCGAAAGAGGCCACGATCAACGTGGCCGTGAACGCTAATGTCGGAAAATACTTGTGCCATCTTATGTTGCGGATCGGCCAGATGCGATTTGTTCGAGTAATCATATCATCACTGGCTTTGCGTTAATCCCGTGTGAACTTCGCCAATGGTCTTTAACACGAGATTAAACGTGATCGCGTCCGTTGGTTCCAAGTCCCGGTCTTCAAAAAATGTCCTGGTCGCTCGGGTTGTGAACATCACGCATTCGTCTTCGAAAACGACATGGATGCCGGCCGTGCGCATTTCACTAGCATCGAGGTCACTTACGAAGTTGAACCCGACCCGCCACTCGTC